>Ga0102898_1000339_pt1 | contig 15551 bp, 18 predicted proteins | sample Colrivmeta1555A3_FD_78454 | JGI IMG/M metagenome (GOLD analysis project Ga0102898, IMG submission 78454) | Estuarine microbial communities from the Columbia River estuary - metaG 1555A-3 | ecosystem: Environmental > Aquatic > Marine > Intertidal zone > Estuary | place: USA: Columbia River...
AATATATACAAATCACAAAACAAACAGATGTTTCAGTTGTGAACTACGGTGGATTAACTCCTCCAAGCATTGATTGTTTGTCGCCGGGAGAAACATATCACATCATCTATTTCGCAGAAGAATCTGAAGGATACATCTCCCTACCTTTAATCAGAGACTCTTTTTGGCAACTAATAAAAAATATCCCTCAAGCGATCTCCAACACTCTTTTTCGTCCATTTTTTGGTGACGAAGGAAGTAGCTTGAAATACCCTGCTATTCTTGAAACAATTCTTCTATTTTCCCTCCTTATAATTGCATTTATAAAAAAACGGAAGCTTTCGGAAAACGAAACAAAAATAATTTTCTCCTTGTTGATATTCACTTTTAGTTTAGCTATAATCATTGGTCTTACTACACCAGTGCTAGGTGCCATTGTAAGATACCGAATTCCTGTTTACACAGCTATTTCACTTATCGCATTAATAATAATTAAACCTTTCAAAATAGTCTCAAATGAATAATTACGTAATAATTACTGGCGCATCAGCTGGAATCGGGACAGCTACTGCTCAAATATTCGCATCCAAAGGGTACAACTTAATTCTTACTGGACGTAGAGAAGAGCGATTAATCGACTTAAAAAAGGAGTTAGAAGAAAAATTTAATATTAAGGTTATTGTAAAGTCTTTTGATGTTAGAATAGAATCAGACGTCAGAGAAGCTTTTGATTCTTTATCTGAAGATGTAAAAGTTAACATCAAAATTTTGATTAATAATGCTGGGTTAGCGGTTGGAAAAGGACCTATTGATCAAGGCTTGTTAGAAGATTGGGAAAGAATGATAGACACGAACATTAAAGGACTACTTTATGTGTCAAACGCTGTCATTCCTATTCTAAAGCAGAATAAAAACTGTCATATTTTCAATATTGGGAGTATTGCAGGAAAGGAAGTTTATCCAGGAGGGAATGTTTATTGCGCCTCAAAGCATGCTGTTGATGCCTTATCAAAAGCAATGAGAATTGATTTGGTTGAATACGGAATAAAAGTAACAAACATAGCGCCAGGAGCAGTAGAAACTGAATTTTCACTTGTACGTTTCAAAGGTGACAAATCAGTAGCATCTGAAGTTTACAATGGATTCGAAGCCTTACAAGCAGAAGACATCGCAGAAACAATCTATTTCGCTGCCTCTCGACCTTCACATGTAAATCTGAACGACATAGTCATTATGCCAACTGCCCAAGCAAGTAGTACTGTTCTTTTTAAACGCTAATTTTTGCCCTTAAAAAAGCATCTAACACTTCATTAATTGAGCCGTAGGTATTCCCTCGAATTGATAACATTTGGGCTTCACTCATCCATTTTGCTTTTGTAATTCCTTCGTCTCTTGCTGGAACCGTAGATTTTGGACCGTTGTAAGATAGCATATACCACTTTGTCTTTTTTAATGCCAATCTACCTTTATATTTCATGACATGATAAGTTGTAACTAAGGGAGAGTTAATCTTCTGTCCATAGATACCGCATTCCTCGCTTATTTCACGAATACAAGCGACTTCTGGAGATTCATTTTTCGTCATTTTGCCTTTTGGAACATCCCACTTTCCATTTCTTTTTATTAATAGGAAGTCTTGTTTTCTTTGAACTAGGCCTCCAGCAGCTTTAATTTTTAAAAAATCTTTAAAAAAGAGTTTAAAATCCTCTTTGGGATTTTCACAAACAATTTGTAGCGGTTGATCTAAACTGCTGTTTTTAAGCAAAGAAATAATGTCGCCCTTTAGCGTAAGCGACTCAGAAAATACAATTGAAGAATTTTTTTCTTGTAAATCCTTCTCAGAAATGAATACAACTGGTATATGTTCAATAAAAACTTTGTACATTTGCCCCATGATTTTAAATGAAGATAAAGCCCTAAAAGTAGCAGAATTTTTGCTTCAAATCAAAGCAATTAAGTTAAGACCAAACGATCCGTTCACATGGGCCTCAGGTTTTAAGTCTCCTATTTATTGTGACAATAGAGTAACATTGTCCTATCCGCAGATACGTACTTTCATTCGTCAAGGTTATGCCGAGGCGGTAATTGAGTACTTTGGAAAACCTGATGCAATCGCTGGTGTTGCCACTGGTGGTATCGCACAAGGTGCATTGGTAGCGCAAGAACTAGGGCTTCCATTCATCTATGTACGTAGTGAAGCTAAATCACACGGAATGGGAAATCAAGTTGAAGGATATTTTGAAAAGGGTCAAAAGGTAGTTGTCATTGAAGATTTAATTTCAACTGGTGGAAGTAGCCTAAAAGCAATTGAAGCTTTGAGAGATGCGGAGTTAGATGTTAAAGGATTGATTGCAATATTCACCTATGGATTTGACATTGCGCACAATAATTTCGCAGATGCTGAATGTCCGTATATCACTTTAACAAACTACGAAGTGATGCTTACCAAAGCGCTTGCAACAAATTTAATTTCAAAAGAAGATTTATCATCTTTACAGGACTGGAGAAAAGATCCAAGTAACTGGAAAAAATAAAAGAATGAAGATTACAAGTAATCAAGCTCAGGTAAACGCTTCTAAAGAAGAAGTTTTTCACTTTTTAAAAGACATGAATAATATTATTCATCTTTTACCTCAAGACAATGTTTCAGACTTTAAATCTACCGATAAAGAATGTTCTTTTAAAGTACAAGGAGGTGTTGTTATCTCTTTAGTACAGACAGACCTAACTGAATTCTCTGAGCTAAAAATGAAATCAGGAGAAAAATCTCCATTCCCTTTTAACCTTACAATATCATTGAATGACAAGGGGGATGCAACGATTGGGTACATTGATTTTGATGGACAAGTTAACATGTTTCTTAAAATGATGGTTGAGAAACCTTTAACAAACTTGTTTAATTACATGTCTTCGAAGATAACGAGTCATTTTGAGGAAGAAAAGTAATCTCTTTTAAGTCAAATTGGTAGTTTTCATGATTCGATGTTACTTTTAGTAAACCTGACTCGGTCACTCCTTCTATCACTCCTTTAAATATTTCATCTGAAACTAAAAATTGAGCTGAAATTCCTTTCAAATACAACCTACTTTCATAAGAATCCCGCAATGAATTTAGGTCTTGCAAAAAGCCTAAAGATTTATTCCACTCACTAATAAAACGAAATAAAACATCGTCAAGAATTGTATGAGTACCCGTTTCATTTACAATACTTGTAGCCGATAAATCTCCAAAATCTTTTTGATTCACATTCAATCCAATTCCAACAATAGAGGTTTTTATTTGCGTTTGACCAATTTGATTCTCAATTAAAACACCAGCGATTTTTTTTCCATTCACGTAAATATCATTCGGCCATTTTATTTCTGCATCAATTTCATATTTTTTCAGCGTAGCTATCAAAACAATTGAAACAAATTGAGTCAGACAAAATTGGTTTAATACTGACACATTGACGTCGGACAAAAAACAGCTAAAAGTAAGGTTTTCACCAGGTTTAACAACCCATTCAGCCGACCGCTGTCCTCGTCCAGCAAATTGTTCAACTGCCATTATTACCGCACCATGAACTAAATCTCCCGTTTTATTGAGATTGGCAACATAATTGTTCGTTGAATCAACAGATTCCAATCTAATAATTTTATGACCAATTTGTTTCATAGTTTTAACAGTCTATAAGATTAAAAGTAAGGTTTTATTTAAATATAAGCTTAGTTTTGCAAAGCATTAAAAACACTAAATGAGTAAAGATATTCTCGATCAAGATTCCAAACAATTGTGTGATACAATCGTTGAAGGAATGCAAGAAAATAAAGCAAACGACATCGTCGTTTTAGATTTAAGACACATAGAAAATTCTGTATGTGACTTTTTCGTAATTTGTAGTGGTGATTCTTCTACTCAAGTAGATGGTATTAGCTCCTCAGTACAGCGACATACGCGAAAAGAATTGTCAGAAAAACCTTGGAATACTGAGGGAAAAACAAATAGCGAGTGGGTACTATTAGATTACGTAAGTGTTGTAGCACATGTATTCTACAAGGAAACACGTGAATTTTATGACCTAGAGGAACTATGGGCTGATGCAATCAGAACTGACATTCCAAATTTAAATTAATATTGAATAATTAATTATGGCAGATAATAAAAAGAATAAAAAAAGTCCATTTTCCATTTATTGGATTTATGCAATTATTGGAGTTGCTATTATTGGATTTCAACTTTACATGTCATCAGCATCTACAGTACCTGTTAAATCAGAAGAAACATTCTTTGAATTAGCGCAAAATGGATATGTAGAAGATGTTCGTTTGGTGAATAAAGTGAGAGTAGACTTTAGCTTAACTGGGAACGGAATAAAATATGTAAAAGCATCCGATCAATCTAATTTTAAACTCATGAAGGAATCACTTCAAAGAGGTAAAAAATTAGGTTCTAAACCATCTGAGTTTTCTGTTAAAATTCTAGATGCTGGTACGTTTACCGCTAGAGTTAATGAGTTAAATAAAGAACTTTCAGCAGATGATAAGCCTACAATTGAAGTTATTCCTGAAGAAGAGGTTAACTACTTCGCAAACATCTTAAGCTTCTTATTGCCTATAATCATACTTATTGCAATCTGGATGTTTGTTATGCGTCGAATGACAGGTGGTGGTGGTGCTGGCGGTGCTGGCGGTCAAATCTTTAACATTGGAAAATCAAAAGCAAAGCTTTATGAAAAAGGAGAGTCTACGAACGTTACTTTCAATGATGTCGCTGGTTTAGAAGGAGCAAAAGAAGAGATTGAAGAAATCGTTGAGTTCTTGAAGAATCCTAAAAAATATACTGAATTAGGAGCAAAAATTCCAAAAGGAGCATTATTGGTAGGACCTCCAGGTACAGGTAAAACATTACTTGCAAAGGCAGTTGCTGGAGAAGCGAAAGTTCCTTTCTTTTCATTATCAGGTTCAGATTTCGTTGAGATGTTTGTTGGAGTTGGTGCATCAAGAGTGCGTGATTTGTTTAAACAAGCTAAAGAAAAATCACCTGCCATTATTTTTATTGATGAAATTGATGCCATTGGTAGAGCTAGAGGTAAAAACAATAGTTTCGGGTCAAATGACGAACGTGAAAACACATTAAATCAGTTACTTACTGAAATGGATGGCTTTGGCACAAACTCTGGTGTTATCATTCTTGCAGCAACAAACAGGGCTGATGTTTTGGATAGCGCATTAATGAGAGCTGGACGATTTGATAGACAAATTTATGTCGACATGCCAGACATTAATGAAAGAAAAGAAATCTTTGAAGTACACTTAAAACCACTTAAGTTGGCTAAAGGAATGGATATTGATTTCCTTGCAAAACAAACACCTGGTTTCTCTGGTGCTGACATTGCAAACCTTTGTAATGAAGCGGCTTTAATTGCTGCTAGAAAAAACAAAAAAGCAGTAGAAAAACAAGATTTCTTGGATGCTGTAGATCGTATTATTGGTGGTCTAGAGAAAAAGAATAAGATAATCACACCAAGTGAGAAACGCGCAATTGCTTTTCACGAAGCAGGTCATGCTACTATTTCTTGGTTGCTTGAGCACGCTCACCCGTTAGTTAAAGTGACGATTGTTCCTAGAGGTAAATCATTGGGTGCTGCTTGGTATCTTCCAGAAGAAAGAAGCATAACAACTACAGAACAAATCTTAGATGATATGTGTAGTGCATTAGGAGGTAGAGCAGCTGAACAATTGACCTTTGGGAAAATTAGTACAGGTGCACTAAGTGACCTTGAAAAAGTAACGAAACAGGCTTATGCGATGGTTTCTATTTATGGATTGAATGAGAAAATTGGAAACATTTCATTTTACGATCCACAAGGAAACAATCAATTCTCTAAGCCATATTCTGACGAAACTGCACGTGTAATTGATGAAGAGGCTAGTATTATGATTGAAAAACAATACAAAAGAGCCCTTCAACTTTTAACTGAAAACCAAGACAAATTAACTCAGTTAGCTGAGAAATTATTGGAATCAGAGGTTATTTTCAAAGAAGACTTAGTTGCAATATTTGGAGAAAGACCTTGGCAAGTTGAAGAAAAAGTTGCTGCGAAAGACAAAAAAGAGGTAACAGAATCAACATCAGAAAATACAACCGAAGAAATAATTGAAAACGCTTCAATTGAAGAAAACATTAAATCAGAATCGGATGAATCTATTTCAAAGCCTGAAACTTCAGTGGAAAACACTGAGGATGAAACTGGTGAAGGAAAATAAATGGGTGACTATTTATCAAACTACGGATGAATACTCAGTTCGTATAAAAAAAACACAATTAGACGATCATAATATTCCCGCTGTCATTTTTGACCAGCGGGATTCGTCGTATAATGCGTTTGGCTTTATCTACCTAAATGTTTTAAAGGAAAATGAAGCTGAAGCAAGAAATCTGTTAAATTTAGAGGATGAATAATTTAGTATTAAGATCAATCACTGGTTTTTTTTTCGTTGCAGTCGTTTTAGGTTCAATTTTAATTAATGAATTTACAGCAACTGTTGTATTTTCAATTTTCTTTGTTTTGGGTTTAATCGAATTTTTTCAATTATTTAAAAACCATAAGATCTTATCAATTCCTTTAAAATCAAGTTTAACTTTTGGAATTTTAATCTTTGGAATTTTGGTTGCCATCTTGTTTGGACAACTTCATTTGTTTTTTTTAATGTTTATTCTGCCTTTAGTATTCACGGTTGCTTTATTAGAGTTGTGGCGTAAAAAAGAAAATCCAATTTTAAATTCTGCGATCGTTTTGTTTGGGATTGTTTATCTGGTTGTCCCCTTCTATCTAATCATTCATTTAACAGTGATGGATTATTCAATCAATTCAAGTGAATTATTTTTCCCGAAAGTTGTTGGTCTATTTCTATTAGTCTGGACGAATGACACATTCGCATACTTAACAGGAAGATTGCTTGGTAAAACCAAATTATTTGAACGAATTTCGCCCAATAAAACTTGGGAAGGAACCATAGGAGGAGCATTGTTTACACTGTTAGTGGCTTTTCTAATTGGTTATTCAACAGAAAATATGGATACCGTTTTCTGGTTAGTTTCAGCTATAATTATTATTCCTTGTGCTATTCTGGGAGATCTTTTTGAATCACTCTTAAAACGTTCACTAAACATAAAAGATTCTGGGAACATATTGCCAGGACATGGTGGCATTTTAGATCGTTTTGATGCGGTTATGTTCGCTCTTCCATTTTTTGTGTTTTGGGTTTATTTTAACATGTATTTACTTTAAACACAGGGTTTAGTCTGATAATAGACGACTCAGGTTTTAATTAATTAAAGCAAAATACGGGATTGAAACACCTAACCCTTTCCAAAAATGAATAGGTATTTGTACTCATCAACGAAGTCGAAAATAAGGTATTTATAGCTATTAAAAAGACATTTTTTATCAGTTTCTTTGGGAAGGAAAAAATGAACAAATAAAAACAAACGACTACAAACAGTAATTATCGGATAATCAAATCGTTTAATGTTGCTTATTTGATACTAGAATTGATAAATTTAAAGTAAAACATACAATGGGGATATGTGTACCGGTACACATATCCACTTGTTATACGCAACATCAAAACACCGTTGAATTAAAAAACGACTTCAAGAAGTAGCTAAAGATGAACTAAAGCAGGTAAAACTGATTGGTCTACAGAAATTGACACAAATTACGCTAACTAAAACACAAAAACCAGCCTACCTAACTGTTTTTACGTATTTTAGCCTTTATTTTATATTTTATACTAATTGATGAAAAGAATATTAAAATTTATTTACGGGGTTGTTCCATTTAAAAAAAAGATTTTTCTCTTCATCAAGAAATTCTGGACTCCAAAAGAGAGCATTTACAAACATCTGCATTTTGAAACACCTTTCACGGTGAAAATAGATGATTCAAAGGCCTTTAAACTTTTAAATGGAACTCGAATAGAGAATGAAATATTCTGGGAAGGATTAACCGGTAAATGGGAGAAGGAGTCGATGAAATTATGGATTGAATTAACAAAGAACTCCAATTCTATATTTGATATTGGAGCAAACAATGGAGTTTATGCCTTAGTTGGGAAAACTATGAATCCCTCTGCTCAAGTATTTGCCTTTGAGCCACACCCTGTATTCTTCAAAAACCTCAAAGAAAATGTAAACCTTAATGGATATGAAATTGAATTGCACAAAACAGCTGTTTCGAATATCAATGGGCTATTAAATATTGAAGATTACACTGGACATACACCCACAATTACAGTCGAGGCAGTAACCTTGGATGCATTCATAAAATCTAACCAATTGCAAAATGTTGATTTATTAAAAATTGACGTTGAGACTTTTGAACCCCAAGTAATTGAAGGATTTATAACTGCTTTGAATTTGTATAAACCAACTTTACTAATTGAAGTCCTAAATGAGAACGTTGCAGAGGCCATCAATAATCATGTTAAAGATCTTGGTTATCTATATTTCAACATTGACGAACTAACAGGAATAAGAAGAACTCAACAGGTGGAGAAAAGTGATTTTTACAATTATCTGATTTGCCAAGAAGATGTTGCAAAGAGAATTGGGATACTTTAAGGACTTACAACGAATACTAAAATATACTTCCTGAATTTTAGAAGTGACAATGTGACGTGGCAACTTAAGTGTATTTAACAATTGAAACGCGCATATACTAGACGTTAGGGATTCCAATCGGTTCATTAAACGACTTCATAAAGTAGTTAAAGATGAACTAAATCAGCTAAAATTGATTGGACTACAGAATATATTTTTCTAATGGCAACATTCGAAAAAATTGCAATTAATCCTAAATATACATGCTGCAAAATGTAGAAATATGTTAATTTTTTGTTTTATCTACCATCTTATTTGCTCATAACAGTATTTTATCATTAAATTTAATGCAGACAAATTAAAAAAATTGACCTATGAAAAAAGTACTTTTAATATTATCAGTTACATTTTTAGCTAGCTCTGCGTTAAATAACGTTTATGCTGCTACAACTACAGTTAAGTCTGAGATCAAAAAAGACGATGACAAAAAGAAAAAGAAGAAAAGCAAAAAATCTTGTTGCTCTTCTAAAGAAGCTGCAGCTGCAACTGGATCTTGTTCTTCAAAATCAACAACTGCAACTCAAGGTTCTTGTTGTTCAAAAAAGAAATAATTTAAGATTTCATAAAAAAAGCCTTGCGATAATCGCAAGGCTTTTTTTTGTGCAATGGTTTTTATCTAACCACCGTCATTTCATCAACAAGGTGTTTCGCATCTGAGTAAATATCCATCACCCACATAACGTACCGAATATCAACCGTAATGTTTCTACATCTTGATGCATCAAACATGTAATCACTCATTGTGCTTTCCCATGTTCTGTCAAAATTTAATCCCATAAGATTACCTTCACCATCAATTACTGGAGAACCTGAATTACCACCAGTAGTATGATTCGAACCAGAAAAACAAACCCAAAGTTCACCATCTTGTGCATAATCACCATACTCCTTTTTCTCTGCCAACTCACGCATTCTTGGTAGGACCTCATAATCTAAGTTTCCTGTATTGTTTTTTGCAATAATCCCGTCCAAAGTTGTGTGCTCAGTATATTTCATACCGTCATGTGGTGCAGAACCTTCCAATTTTCCATAGGTAATTCTAAGCGTTGAGTTTGCATCAGGCCAATGTTTCTCATCCGGGAACATTTCCATTTTACCTTTTACATATAGTTTCAACAATGATTCCATTTCTGAATTAAATATTCGAACGTTTGGAATTACATTTAAGAAGAAATTGTCATTCGCTTCATTCCAAAGCATAAATCCAGCATCTTTTTTCTTTAGTTTTTGAAGAGATTTTGATTTCAATTTGTCTAGAAACTTCATAAATCGAGCCTCATTCGTTAAAACAGATTTTGAATAAATGGAATTCGCTAACTCTTGAGCAGTATTGTTAACTAACATTGTCGGTAAAGGCTTTCCGTTCAATTGCTTCACATACTCTTCTGTCAATAATTTAAATATTTGCTTGTCAGTCTCTTCATCATAATCTTTAAAGAATGCCTTTGCAATAGTTCGTTGTCTTTCTATTTCTTCGTCCAAGGATCCATTTTCAGCTAATTTCTCATACTGCGCTAGGAAAGAATTAATGTCTCTCGCTCTTTTGAATAATTCTGGTCCAACATACATGTACTCTATCGCCATTGCATATCCAAAATCTGCATCCTTATACAACTCTACAAGCGCATTCATTTGAGAGATTACTTGACCGTATTCTTTTTCCCATTCTGGTTTTGAAGCAGCCATGTCGTTGTAAGCCTTTTCTCTATCCAATTTAATTTGAATTGCATCAACGGTTTTTAATCCTCCTAATTGACCAATCCACTTTTTCCAACCATTTGCTATTCTCGCTTGTTTGGATGCATATTTGATTCTCAACAAATCAGAGGAACGCATACTTGCATCGATAACACTTAATGATTTCTCTCTCATTAAAATTCGAGCAGGTCTTTCTTTATCCATGATGTATTTCAAGTTACCTGAAGATAAATGTTGCTCTGTTGTACCTGGAAAACCATAAATCATTGTAAACTCACCTGGAATTCTAGATTTAGCAGAAACTGGCAAATAGTGAATTGGCGAATATGGTACATTTGATTCATTATAATCGTTAGGCATATTGTTACCGTCAGCATAAATTCTAAAAACAGAAAAATCACCTGTATGTCTTGGCCATACCCAGTTATCAGTATCACCTCCAAATTTACCGATAGAGTTTGGTGGAGTACCAACCAATCTTACATCACTAAACACCTCTTTAACCACTAGATAAAAATCATTCCCATAATTAAATGGCTTAATTTCAGCTTCGTAATGATTATTGATTGTTGCATCTTCGATTAGTTTTGCAACATTTTGTTCTAACAATTTTGCCAATTCTTCACCTGTAAGACCTTCAGAACCAAAAAACACAGACTTGGTAACATCCTCAATTCTTACTATTCTAGATGCTGTTAATCCTGGATTAGGTAACTCTTCAGCCTTTGTTTTTGCCCAAAAACCATATTTCAAATAATCTTTTTCTAACGATGAATGAGATTGAACTTGTGAGTATCCGCAGTGGTGGTTTGTAAGAAGTAACCCTTGTGAAGAGACTAATTCTGCAGTACACCCGCCTCCAAAATGCAATATCGCATCCTTTAAACTAGAATTGTTAACGTCATAAATATCTTGTGCAGATAATTTCATCCCCATTGCCTTCATGTCGCTTTCAAAAGCTTGAATTAATGAAGGAATTAACATCCCTTCTTCTGCAACGGAATTAAACGTTATCGTGAGAAGTAAGGTGGATAATAGAATAATTTTTTTCATAGTATATTTTTGATAGAGCATAAAGATACAATTATGAAATAAGAAGTGCCAAAAACTGTGTATCATTTGTAATAAGGCATCGTTTTTAATCAAAATCTCTCATACAAATCCCTTCTGTGATGGCACTGAAAAAAAAATCTACATTATATTTGCATGTGGATTTATTAAATTTTGTTTTCAGATTAGGAGTTCTATTTGCCATTTACGGCTTTATTTGGGGACTTATTGAACTTGCAGTGATGATTTTAAGTGCAGGAAGATCTCGATCATTGGGAGAGATTTACACAATCAGAGCTTTAAAGTACATCTTCTTGGCAGATGTTACCTTTTTGTTTTGTTTATCTGATCTTGATTCTTCAATGGTTATGGTAAATGAAATAATTTTCGCTGGGATAATTTTGTTGACGTATTTTATTGGTAAACTTCAAAATAATCAAGTGAGGACTAAAATGTTTAACATAACAGCTCCAGGCATGAGTCAAGGAAAAGATAAGTTTAACATGAAAATTGAACTTGGAGTAATCGCTCTTTCAATCATTGCCTTTTCATTATTCTGGTTCTTTCCTCAATATGCATCTAACCCAATTTCGAACTGGTTTCACGAAAGCATTATAAACATTGAAGACACTCCAATCTTTGGATTCGTATTTAAAGTAATTGGATTCTTCTTTTTAATTACCTTGTTCGCGAAAATGGTAAGTGCTTTTAACTTTTTATTGAGTGGTCAAGCATTCAAAAAGGGCGTTTCAAACAGCTATAAAGAAGAAAGAAACGACGATCACTTTGATGATTTCACGGAGATTAAATAGACCTTAAATCAGTAATTATTTTTTCTATCTGAGTTAAAACTGGAGTTTCATTATCATTGATAATAACATAATCAGCGAGACTAACTTTTTTTGAATCGGGCCATTGAGCGTCCATCCTTTTTTGAACATCTTCGATGGTAGAATTATCTCTTTTTAACACCCTCGCAATTCTTAAATCAGCGGGTGCTGTAACTAGAATCGTTTTATCGTAAAAAGAAGGGCCCCCTGTTTCAAAAATGATTGCAGCTTCGTTGAAGACAAGTTCTGAGTTTTGTTGAGCACAAAATTCATTGAAATTTTCTTTCACTTTAGGGTGAACGATTTTATTTATCTCGATTCTTTTAGAATCATCTGAAAAGATCTGAGAAGCAACAAATGCTCTATCTAACCCAAATTCATTGTAAGCTTTATCACCTAATAAGAAAGTAACTTGTTTAATTATCTCTGGATCAAAATTTAATATTCTTTTTGCCTCATCATCCGAGTTAAACACAGGGAATCCGAGTTCAGAAAGCACCTTAGCGACAATACTTTTCCCTGCTCCAATCCCTCCTGTTAAACCTATTTTCAACATTTAAATCTCAGCTACCTCGATAATACTGAAAGGCAAATCTACAATAGCTTGATAATCTTCACCTGCCTCTTCCATGTCCTCATCATCTGTTTCAAAATACCAATTCACGTGTACATCAGCACCCGTATTTTTTAATTTTTCCAATTTTTTAAAGACATCTAAAATACATTTAGATGAAGATGTATTAAAATACTCTAATCTCATTTCCAAAACAGTTTTCCCGCTAGGATTTCCAGAGTACTCTTCAATCCACGTATTAAGTGGCGCATAAAATTCAATTGAATTTTCGGGAATAGACCTCCCTTTAAGTAATAAAACACCCGTATTGTTATTAAATTCAATTGTAGGGGTCTTAGATGAGCCTTTTAAGATAAGTGCTTCCATAATTTGGTTTGTTAATCGATAGTTACATTGAGGCAGAAAAAGCCAGTTTTTTCATCTACTTCAATAAATTCAAATTCTAATTTGTTTTGAGACTTTCTTGCAATATCAATAAAACCAAGTCCTGCCGTTCCTTTGGCTGTTCTTTGTTCATTGTTTAAAGTATCTCTGTATAAATCTCGAAGTTCAGTTTCGCTTAATTCATTAATTTTATTTAATCTTTCAGATAACATTGGGATAAGTGAGTTGTCAATAAAATTACCTGTTAATACACTAAACTTTCCTTTATCATGACGAATCATTACTAAAGCAGTTTTTTGGTGTTTTATCAACACTGGATTTTCAGAATTAGCATCGATGTGATGGTATAAATTCTGAAAGGATTCCACTAAAATATTAAACACTCTTTTCTTCTTCTTTGGCGATACTTCTAAATCAATCATTTTTGATTCTAGAATATTTAATACTGAAGTAAGTAATTCAGACGTGAATACACCTTTGAATGAAAGGATAATCTTATCATCCTCCATTTTACGGTAAAAATCATAAACGTCTGTTATCGCCATAAATTAATTGAACTTAAATATACATAATCCATCTTAAATCGATCAAAAACTATGAAAAAGTTAATGTAACTTTGGACTTATGAAAAAACAAGAGTGGTTTGAATCATGGTTTGACACCTCGTACTATCATACTTTGTATAGTAATCGTGATGAAAATGAAGCAAAAGAATTCATCGTAAATTTGGTTGAATTTCTTAAAATAGATCCAAAAAGCAAGGTTCTTGATTTAGCTTGTGGTAAAGGGAGACATTCTTTAACATTGAATGAATTAGGCTTTGAAACTTTAGGTGTTGATTTATCACCGAATAGCATTTCCATTGCAAACGAATCTAAAAAAGAGGGCCTTTCATTCGAAGTTCATGACATGAGAGAGGTTATTGAAGGTCGTTCTTTCAATGCCATATTCAATTTATTTACAAGTTTTGGTTATTTCGAGGATTTAAAAGACAATGACAAAGTGCTAAATAGTATTTCAAAAATGCTTTTAGACGATGGTCTTTTGGTTATTGATTTTATGAACGCTGAAAGAATTATTTCCAACTTAGTAGAAAAAGAAACTAAAACGGTAGCAGACATTACTTTTAACATTTCAAGAAGATTCGACGGAACTCATATTTTTAAGAACATACAATTCGAAGCTGACGATAAATGTCATAACTATACAGAAAGAGTTCAAGCAATTAAGTTAGAACATTTTGAAAAATTACTAAGCGACAACCAGTTCGAAATTCTTACTAAATTTGGAGACTTTAAATTAGGTCCTTTTGACGCAAAGACTTCTGATCGTTTAATTATTGTAGCAAAAAAGAAAAAATGAGCATCTTCCTTGTAAACATACTACTTGTGGCTACAATTATATGTGGTGGACTTCTTGTGGTAACGGTTAAAAAAGCTAAAAATGATGTCCTCATAAAGTTGCTTCTAGCCTTTTCTGGTGGATTCTTACTCTCAATTGCTTTCATCCATTTTATTCCTGAATTGTATGAGCATACCAGCATCAATATTGGTGCTTTTATTTTAATTGGTTTTTTAATCCAATTACTATTAGAGTTTTTCTCTGGCGGAATTGAGCATGGTCACGTTCATGTACATCAAGGAGCAAAATTACCTTTTGGTTTAATAATCGCGCTTGGTATCCATTCTTTTATCGAAGGAATCCCTCTTGGAAGTCAATTAGCCGGTGTTGAAATTGCAACCACAGCTCATCACGGGAACGACAGCTCTTTATTGTTAGGGATCTTATTTCATCGAATGCCTGTTGGAATTGCTTTAATGACTTTATTAATTACTACAAATATTTCGATTAAGAAAGCTTGGTTCGTATTAATTGCTTTTTCGTTAACCACTTCTGTAGGATTACTATTGGGAATGTATTCTGGATTAGTTGTAGCCGATTTTGATTTCAACATTATACTAGCAATTGTAGTAGGGATGTTTTTACACATTTCAACAACAATCATTTTTGAGACCAGTGAAAATCATAAATTTAATTTTGTCAAGCTCCTAACGATTATTATCGGTTGTGGACTTGCCTTTTTTATGCATTAAATGAAAAACGGAATTAAAAATATTGCCAAAATAAATGTTTTCATTTTAGGAACATTCTTGTACATCTTGATTGGACTTTTAATTCTTTTGATTTTTGATAAATCAACTGTTCACTTTACCATAAACAAGTATAATTCTCCCTTTTTTGATGTGTTTTTTAAATACCTCACTTACATTGGGGATGGGTTAGTTACAGTGATTCTCGTTTTATTAATTGGCTGGTTTTTAAATAGTCGTTTTCGTTTGTCTACCATACTATTGGGTTTGTTAACATTGTTTTTTACAGGATTAATGGC
>Ga0102898_1000350_pt1 | contig 15211 bp, 17 predicted proteins | sample Colrivmeta1555A3_FD_78454 | JGI IMG/M metagenome (GOLD analysis project Ga0102898, IMG submission 78454) | Estuarine microbial communities from the Columbia River estuary - metaG 1555A-3 | ecosystem: Environmental > Aquatic > Marine > Intertidal zone > Estuary | place: USA: Columbia River...
CCTAGACGCCAAATCAATCTTGGCGACACTCAATGGCATGTTGGCAACCACCGACATTGTGGTGAATGAGGCGATCCGCAATGCCCCCGTGGTTTTGGCTGCGTTACCCAGGACTGAGCCCGGGACTTACTTTTCAAATGCGGGCGGCGGTCTGGGCGCCAGTGGGGGGTGGGCGCTTGGCCTGAAACTGGCGTGTCCTACCCGCCGCGTCGTTCAAATCGTTGGCGATGGGAGCTTTCACTTTTGCACGCCAACGTCACTGTTTGCGGTTGCCCGTAGCCGCCGCTTACCGATCTTGACCATCGTGTTGAACAATGGCGGATGGCAGGCCGTAAAGGAGGCTGTCCTGCGTATGTATCCAGAGGGTGATGCCTTCCAACTCAATGCGTTCGAGGCCGGCCTTGGCAGCACCGATAGTAATTTTGCGATGGTCGCCGAGGCGTTTGGTGCGAAGGGCTACCAAATAAGCACCATGGCGGAAGCACGCGCCGTTTTTGAAGCCGCGCTCAATGACATTGACGGCGGCACGGCCGTGTTGATTGACGTGAAACTACCGTCAATTGCTTAGGTCGCTGTGTAGCGCGAGAGGTCAGATTGCCGCTCGGGGGTCTTTGTTTGCCAAGCGCGCCAACAGGTGATTTGCCTCTTGCAAGGCGGTGGCGGTCAGCTTGCCTGCTGGGGCACGCTGTGTATCGCTGCTGAGGAGTCCTCGACGCATCATGACGTGTTTGCGAACCGCGAGCCCAACACCCGGCTGCTGCTCGTAGCGCAACAAAGGGAGGTGGGCGTCAAACAGGTCGTGTGCCGTCTCGGTTTCGCCTGCTTTTTTGAGGCGCACCACATCACACAGCATGTCGGGGAAGCAATAGCCGGTGTTGGCGCCGTCAGCGCCTCGCGACAACTCGTAATCTAAAAACAAGCCACCGTTACCGCACATGATCGCGATGTGTCGCATGCTGCCGTTCGCTTCAAATTGGCGCAGGGCTGATATTTTTTCGAGCCCTGGCCAGTCCTCGTGTTTCAACATCGCGATGGAAGGAATCTCCTGCACCATCCGGCGGATCACGTCGGGTGCCATTTGTACAGAGAAGGTGAGGGGGTAATCCTGCAGGACGATCGGTACCTCTTTACCGATGGCGTCGGCTGCCTGCTGGTAATAGGTAATGATTTGTTGATCGGTTCTGAGTGTATTGGGCGGCGCAATCATCACACCGCTGGCGCCAACCGACATGACTTCATGCGTCAACTCTCGCATGCTTGCAAAGCCGGGGGCGCTGACGCCAACGATCACAGGAATGCCGTTTGCCCGCTTGACCATGGCTTGCGCGATAGCCACGCTTTCGGTCTGCGACAGCTTGGGGGCCTCACCCAGTTGGCCCAATACCGTCATGCCAGTCGCACCAATTTCAAGATAAAAGTCGGTCAAGCGATCCATCGACGAGCGGTCCACTGCGCCATCAGGATGAAAGGCCGTGGGGGAGATCGGGTAGACCCCACTGGCCTGGTTAATGGTGTCGAATGCGGGTGTTGAACTCATGGTCGGGGTCTCCAGTTGGGAGCGAATGTAGCGGGCCTCTTGCGGATACGTTGTCACCGGATGGATAGCCTCGCCTGTATTTTTAGGGCTGTTTCTGCCATAGTCAACGCAAAACAGGTTGTGGGTGTGCCGAACTGGGAGAACAGCGTGAGCGCTTTTTTATCAATGGTTGTGGTGGGGTGTCTATCGGTTGCCGTGCTTGATTTATGGCAACGGTTGGCGCACCGATTGGGCGGTTTGCCGCCAACCAACTGGGCTGTCGTCGGGCGCTGGCTGTTGATGTTGTTACGTCAGGGGATACTGTTCAACACAGGGCTGGCGCAGGCACCGCCGTTACCCCGAGAGCGTCTGATTGGTTGGGTCTTTCATTACCTCATTGGTGTGGTTTATGTGTGGATTTATGTGACCTTGTGGCAGCCGAATTGGGGGCTCGATAACCCGCTGGCGGACGGTTTGTTATTCGGGGCGGTAAGCGCAGTCGTACCGTGGTTGTTCTTCATGCCGGCGACGGGTGCGGGGCTGTTCGGTTCGCGCACGCCGCGACCTGTTTTTGTTAGCTTGTCGGCTCTGGTTGTGCACGCGATTTTCGGCGTGGCCATTGGGGTGTTTTCGGTATTACTTTGATGACGATAGGAGCGTTGAAATGGCGATTTATGAATTGAGGACATACGAGGTCGTAGTTGGCAAAATGGCCGACGTCGTCCATCTTTATCAAACCAAAGGTTGGCCCGCGCTGTCGCAACATCCAGAGCGTTTGGTTGGCTATTTCACAGGCGACGTGGGGGCACTCAACAAGATCGTTCACTTGTGGCGATTTGAGGACGATGCCGATCGGCGCGCCTTTTGGGCTGGAGTTTTCTCTGACCCCGCGTTCATGGATTTTGCGAAGGATGTTCGCCCGCTCTTCGCCAGTCAGTCGAACCAGCTGATGTTGTCAGCGCCGTGGGGGCCAAAGCCTTGAATAGCGACTCGTTCAGTGGCGCAGGGGGACACGCAGGCGGCTACCAAATTGACCTCTTGGTTCAAGGCTATCCCGGTAAGTCGGTATGCCATGGCAGCTTGGGTTGGAGCACGATTGCGTTGCTGCGAGGTCATGGCCGTGTGGCGCTTATTGACGTTGGAGCCTTTGGAATACGCTCGACCTTGATTCACAAGTTGGCTGAATTGGGTTTGACGCCCGAGGCGGTAACCGATGTGATTTTGACCCACTCCCATTACGACCATGCGGTCAACTGGACACTGTTTTCACACGCTGACATTCACATGGGCGGCGATGAGATGGACTGGTCGCTGCAGGCCCCTTGGGGTCGCACACCGGTGCCTGAGCTCTACATGCAGACTTTAGCCGCGTGGCCCAGTTTCAAACGTCTTGCGGCGGGAGACACGGTTTTGCCCGGCTTGGTCGCGCATGCGGCGCCTGGGCATACACCTGGCCATTTGATTTTCGTATTGGCGGGTACCGAGCGTGATGTGATTTTTACCGGTGATGCTGCAAAGAATCGCGCAGAACTGGTTGGCATGGTTGCCGATATGAGCCTACGCAAAGATGCAAGTGTTGCCAGCTTTGAGCGAATCTGGACCCTTTGGCGGCAGCGGACAAATAACGTCCTCGTTCCTGGACACGATTTGCCTATGGTGCTGAATGGGGCCGGTGAACCTGAATACCTGGGCGAGCGGACAGGTGGTATTCGGGCATGGTTTGGCGATAAGCTCGAGCAAACACACACCTTTAGTTTGGTTGCCTGAGGCCGCCCCCGGAGCTTGTTCCTGTGAATCTTCGTTTTGTTGAGGCTTTTTATTGGGTCGTCGCCTTGAAGAGCGTGACCCGCGCCGCTGAAAAATTGTTTCTTACGCAGCCAGCAATTTCGAGCCGCATCGCTGCGCTCGAAAGCGAGCTGGGAGTCCTGTTACTGGATCGGCGCGATAAGCAGTTTCGGTTGACCCTTGCAGGGGCTCGTTTCTATGGCTTTGCCGAGCGCTTGCTTGATTTGCAGCGTGAGATTAAGGCGGAGATGGGCTCTGACAATGCGCTAACCGTGTCTTTACGTATTGGCGCGATCGAGTCGGTGTTGCACTCGTGGTTGGTGCCTTGGCTGGAGTTCTTGGGTGCCGAACATCCCGGTATCGCGTTTGAGTTGTCCGTGGACACGTCGCCGGCGCTTGTCGATCAAGCCGAGCGCGGCACCCAAGCCTTGGTGTTCGCGGCTTTGCCTGCTGCGGGAGATACCGTTGTTGTACAAGCTTTACCCCCCATGGAAATGGTGTTCGTGGGTAACCGTGATGTGCACCGGAAACGTCAGTACACGTTATCGGCGCTGGCAGAGATGGATTTGCTCACCTTCCAGCGCAGCTCCCAGCCGCATATCAGTTTGTTGGATCAGCTCCATCAGTTAGGTATCAAGCCCAAGCGCGTTCACACCCTCTCTTCCATTTCTGCGATGGCGCAGTTGGTGCAGGGCGGATTTGGAGTGGCGACGCTGCCGCTGGCGGCGATTCGTAATCCGCTGGCGTTCCCATTGTTGAAGCCCTTAAAGTGCGATGTACGTTTGACATCGTTACCCATTTACGCCAGCTTTCGCGAGGATCCCACGTCGAATGCCGTCCAAGCGGTGGTTGCATCGGCCAGTAAGTTTGTGGCTGCGCACGTTTAAGTCAGTAGTCATCGGCTTGGGAATCTTTTAGGCTCACCATTAATTTTTTTTATGACCTAACAATTTAATTTTTAATTTGCCAGTTAAGGCCCATCTTTCAATAATGCACTCATCAATCAATCGTGCGATGCACCGGAGAGAACATGGGCGCTGAACTATCTGCAGAGATTCTGAGACCAAAAGCCAGTGGGGTATTCCACAGCGCGGAAGAGGTGTTGGCTATTCGTCAGGCCATCCGTAGCGGCGTGTTTGCGACGCACACGAGCGGGCTTGCCGGTGGCAATGTGCAGGGTAACGTGGTGATTCTTCCTAAAGCGGATGCGGCTGACTTCTTGCGTTTCTGCCATCAAAACAGAAAGCCTTGTCCTGTTATTGCGTTGACTGAGCCGGGCGTATCGGCGCTCCAGACGCTGGGAACTGATATCGATATTCGCACTGACGTGCCCAAATATCACGTCTGGCGCGATGGGCAATTGGCCGAGACCCCCACCGACATCACGCACCTGTGGCGCGACGATTTGGTGACATTTGTGATTGGTTGCTCTTTCTCGTTTGAGCAGGCTTTGATCGAGGCGGGTGTGCCCATCCGGCACATTGAGCAAGCGCGAAATGTTCCCATGTACAAAACCAGCATCGCAACCACGGCCGCTGGCCCGTTCAGCGGTCCCTTGGTGGTGACGATGCGCCCCATGAAGGCGAAGGATGTCATCCGCGCGGTTCAAATCACCTCCCGCTACCCTGAGGTCCATGGTGCGCCAGTGCACTTGGGTGACCCGTCGCCGATTGGAATTTCGGATTTAAGTTGCCCCGACTACGGGGATGCAGTGGATGTGTATGACGACGAAATACCCGTTTTTTGGGCTTGTGGCGTGACCCCGCAAGCCGCGCTGGCGCAAGCCAAGCCATCGTTTTGTATCACGCATGCGCCAGGGGCCATGCTGATCACGGATTTGCTGAATAACCATTTGGCAAGTTTTTAGCGCGTGCTTCGGCACAATTTTTTACAACAAGGAGATAAAGCATGAAAAAAGTAATAATGTCGATCGTGGCGCTAGGTGCCGCAGCGATGGTTCAAGCGCAGACCACATGGGATCTGCCCACCGGCTATGGTGTGAACACATTCCAAACCCAAAACGTTCAACAATTCGCCAACGACGTCGAAAAGCTGTCGGGCGGCAAGCTCAAGATCACGCTGCACCCCGGTGGGTCACTGTTCAAGCAGCCTGAAATCAAGCGTGCGATTCAGGGTGGTTTGGTGCCTGCGGGTGAGTTCATCATTTCCGGATTGGCAAACGAGAACCCCATCTTCGGTGTTGACTCGATCCCTTTCTTGGCCACCAGCTATCCTGATGCCAAGCGTTTGCTGGACGCATCTAAGCCGGTTCAACAAAAGGTGTTTGCCAAGCAGGGTGTGAAGATGTTGTTCTCAGTGCCATGGCCTGGCCAGTCGCTGTATTCAGTCAAGGCGATCAACAGTGCAGATGACTTTAAGGGCACCAAGATGCGCGCCTACAACCCCGCCACAACCAAGATTGCGCAGATGTTGGGTGCGTCGCCTGTGACCATTCAGTTGCCTGAATTGCCCCAAGCGTTGGCGACTGGTGCGGCACAGAACTTCTTGACCTCTAGCGCCAGTGGTGCCGATGGCAAGTTGTATGAGCAAACCAAGTTCTTCTATCCCGTCAACGGCTGGTTGCCTTGTAATGTGACAGCCGTGAGCCAAAAGGCTTTTGACGCGCTCGATAAAGACACGCAAGCGGCTGTTTTGAAAGCGGCAGAAATGGCCGAGGCACGTGGTTGGGCAGCGAGCGAGAAGGTGAACACCGACTCCATCAACGTCTTAAAAACCAATGGCATGACCATTGCCGAACCATCCGCCAGCGTGAAGAATGCGTTGGCTGACATCGGTAAGAAGATGACTGCTGAATGGGCTGCTGCTGCCGGCGCTGACGGCGCAGCGATCCTCTCTGCTTACGGTAAGTAAAGTCCTTGGCGCGCACCGCTCGGTGCGCGCTGGTTTTTTCAAGTTCCTGACGCCGGAGTGGGTGTAATGGTTGCCAGCCTGCAGCGCTTTTACAGCGCACTTTTGTTTTTATCCTGTGTGTCGATGGTGGCTTGTTTGGTCGCGATCTCGCTCAACATGCTGACCCGTGTGGTCGATGGCTGGACAATCGCGGGTTTGGATGGTTATGCGGGGTACGCCATTGCAGCCGCGTTGTTCTTCGCTATGCCGGCGGCGTTCCGACACGGTGACCACATCCGAGTGACCTTTCTGTTGGACCGTGCCAAAGGCACCTGGTTCCGTGCGCTCAACCTTTGGTCTTTGGTACTTGGAAGCGCGATGTCGGTATACATCGCGTGGTTTTCTTGCCGCATGGTCTGGCAGTCCCATTTGTTTCACGACGTCGCACAAACGGGCGATGCCAGTCCGTTGTGGATTCCACAGCTGACCATGGCCATTGGCACGATTGGGCTAGCTGTCGCTGTGATTCATGCTTTGGTGGAGGCGCTGATCACCCCCGATGCGGTGGGCACATCGCCTGTCGATGCGGTCCGGTCTGAGTAATTAACCCCATGATCCCCGCCATAAATTTGTATTTGAGAGCGCACTGAGCATGGAAATCACTCTTGCAGTCGGGCTTATCGTGTTGCTGGTGTTGTTACTGGCGACCGGTTTCTGGATTGGCTTCTCGCTTCTAGCGATGGGCCTGATCACTATGATTTTTGTCAGTCCCCGACCGGTGGGGGACAGCATGGTGTTGACGATTTGGGGGTCCACGTCGAGCTGGACGCTCACGGCGTTACCGCTGTTTTTGTGGATGGGTGAGATTCTGTTTCGAACCCGCCTGGCCGAGAACATGTTTGCGGGACTTTCGCCTTGGTTCAATCGATTGCCGGGTCGCCTCTTGCACGTCAATGTGTTGGGTAGCGCTATCTTTGCCGCCGTATCCGGTTCATCGGCGGCGACGTGCTCCACCATTGGCAAAATTTCATTGCCCGAACTGTCTCGGCGCGGCTACCCTGACCGCATGGCGATCGGTACCTTGGCTGGGGCGGCCACGTTGGGATTGTTGATACCGCCATCGATCATCATGATCGTTTACGGGGTCGCGGCTGACGTATCGATTGCCCGCTTGTTCGTAGCGGGTGCCGTGCCGGGCTTGATGCTGGCAGGGTTATTCATGGGGTATGTCGCCATCTGGGCGTTATTCAACCCCACAAAAATCCCCTCAGGTGACACCGAGATCGGTTTCTTACAAAAGATTTATGCGTCACGAAAACTGATTCCTGTATTCGCATTGATTCTGATTGTTCTCGGGTCGATCTACACGGGTATTGCGACTGCGACCGAGGCAGCCGCCATCGGTGTGTTGGGCTCGCTGGCGTTGTCAGTACTCGAAGGGAGCATGACCAAGAAGACCTTCACCGAAGGGCTCTCAGCGGCCTGTCGGCTTTACTGCATGATTGGCTTGATTTTGGCTGGGGCGGCGTTTCTAACGTTGGCGATGGGCTTCATTGGTTTGCCCCGTCATCTCGCAGAGTTCATTGGGTCATTGGGATTGACGCCATTCATGTTGGTCATCGCACTGACTCTGTTTTTCTTGGTCCTGGGGTGCTTTTTGGATGGCATTTCCATGGTGGTGCTTACCATCAGCGTGTTACTCCCCACCATCCAAGCGGCTGGACTTGATTTGATTTGGTTTGGCGTATTCATCGTGCTGGTTGTCGAGGTGGCGCAGATCACGCCGCCCGTTGGACTGAACTTATTTGTCTTACAAGGCCTCACCAAGCGGGATATTGGCTACATCGCGGGCACCGTGCTACCGATGTTTGCCATCATGATGCTGGCCATTGTGCTGATTTACTTTTTCCCAGGAATCGTCTTATGGCTGCCCAGTTTGATGTAACGGCTTGCCTTTGGCGCTTCGCTCGCAGGGGGTAACGGTGGGCTACTCAGAGCCCAAGCTGTTGGCAATGGGCGATGCCGCTTGGACCGTCGAATTGGGCCCCGATATCGATATCGACGTCAACGCCCGTTGCATGGGCTTGGCAGCATCGATTGCCGACGCGGTTGCTTCGGGTGAGCTCAGTGGGGTAGTGGATATCGTGCCGACTTTTCGCTCGGTAACGGTGCACTTTGACCCACGTCATTCCAGCGCGCCGACCATTCCCTCGCACTTGCAGGCGTTGGCACGCGCAGCCACCCCGCCCACAGCGGCCAAACGGACGTGGCGGTTACCGGCGTGCTTTGACAGCCGGTATGCCCCTGATCTGCAGGCGGTGGCCGATCGGCACAACCTGAGTCCAGAGGCCGTTATCGCGCAATTTCTGTCAACGCCGTTGCGGGTTTACGCGATGGGTTTCATGCCAGGATTTGCATACATGGCCAGCACTCCAGAGGGGCTCGCTTGCCCACGTCTGACCACACCTCGGACCCAGGTACCGCCCAAGTCCTTGGCTATCGCAGGGCGCATGGCCGCGATTTACCCCTGGATGAGTCCGGGCGGTTGGAACCTGATTGGGGCGATGCCCATTCCCACCTTTGATTTGCAGGTTAGGGCGTCACCCGCGCTGTTTGAGGCGGGTGATGTCGTGACATTTTTTGAAATTGACGCTGGAACTTTTCAAACGTTGGAAAAACCGGGTCGGGACCCGATCGCACTTCGTCGTGAATTTTTGGTGGATTCGCTGTGATGGGCTTTTGCGTGAATATCCGCGACGGCGGGATGGGGAACACCTTTCAAGATGCGGGGCGACTGGGCTTTCGCCACCAGGGCATGCCCGCCTCAGGCTTCTTGGATGCACCTTTGGCGCACTGCGCTAACGCCTTGGTGGGTAACCCAGCGAACGCCACCTGTGTAGAAATGCGGGTGCTCGGTCCCACTTTGGTCGTGACGTCCGGGGCGCTGCGTGTCGCAATCGCCGGGCAAGCGCAACCGGTCATCACCCGTGCGAATAGCCTACAGCAGCCGCTCCTGCCATGGCACAGCGCTACCTTGTTTGAAGGTGACGCCCTTCGCGTGGGCGCTATTCAAAATGGATGCGCTTATCTCAGCATTGCCGGTGGTGCCTTGCTGCCTGAGGCCATGGGCAGCCAATCGACGTATGTTCGCGTGGCGGTAGGGGGCTTAAATGGTCGCGCGTTGACCACTGGTGACTCCTTTGATGGGCCTGCAAACCCGGTTGATGTTTCGACGCGAGAGTTACAGTCGACGCAGCCGTTTGAATGGCCAGCGGGACCCGTTCGCGTCATCGCAGGCCCCCAGTCTGACCACTTTGCAGCGGACGCACTAGATGCATTGGTCGGCACGATGTGGACCACGACCGCCGAGCAAGACCGCATGGGGGTTCGCTTGAGCGGGCAGCCCTTGGCGCACCTCACGGCGGCCCACGCCGACATCACCTCGGACGGGATAGCGCCTGGAACCATCCAAGTGCCAGGCAATGGGTTACCGATCGTTCTACTCGCCGACTGCCACACCGTGGGGGGATACCCGAAAATTGCAACGGTGATCACTGCTGATTTGCCGCGCATGGCGCACATGCCACCAGGGACCTCGTTCCAGTTTCAGTTGGTCGATCATGCGCAGGCGGCGCGAGCGCTGCAGGCAACCGATGCGTTACTCACGACCTGGGTGGGTCAGCTGAAGACGTATTCCCCGCCAGGATTTCTAGATGAAAAAGCGCTTTACGGTCAAAATTTAGTCAGCGGTTTTTTGCGAGCTGACCCGTTGGGTTAGAGAAAGACAGTTTATGCAGATCAATTTGAATGCCGACATGGGCGAGAGCTTTGGTCCATGGCCGATGGGAGATGACGCTTCGCTGATTCGTGTCATCAACAGTGCAAACGTCGCCTGTGGGTTTCATGCGGGTGACCCGATGCACATGGTGGCAACGGTAAAAAGCGCGATTACTAATGGCGTGAGTATTGGGGCGCATCCCGCATTTCAGGATTTACAGGGATTTGGTCGGCGTCCCGTGAAACTCAGCGACGCTGAGTTGGCTGCAATCGTGACTTATCAGGTCGGCGCGTTGCAGGCGATTGCGCATGCCCAAGGCGGCGCTGTGACCCATGTGAAACCGCACGGCGCCATGAGTAACATGGCTTGCGCCGACGACGCCATGGCGACCACAATTGCGCGGGCGGTCAAGGCCATTGATCCCCAGTTGATCTTGTTGGCACCTGCGTGCTCCGCGTTGGCGCGCGCAGGGGAGGCCGCGGGCCTTCAGGTCGCAATCGAGGTCTTTGCGGATCGCGCGTATCAAGCTGATGGCCAGTTGGTGCCTCGCAGCCAACCCCATGCCATGGTTCATGGCGCTGAGGCATCGGCTGCGCACGTGTTACGCATGCTCGATGCAGGCGGCTTGGTAGCACACACTGGCGCGGTGTTGCCGACACCGATTCATAGTATTTGCGTGCACGGTGACAACCCTGAAGCGGTTGCCAGTGCGGCGGCGGTTCGCGATGCCCTGCGCACGAGGGGCTATGCCCTCGTGGCGATCGATCAGCTGCTCGCGACCTAGGCTGCGTTTACGCTTGGGCGGGTTGAGTGATAGCCGCAGGCGGTACTGTGATGCGCCCACTGGTATCCACCGAATGCATCATCGTTTCGGCCAGCGCCTCTGCAGTTGCCGCGGATAACGTCCATCCCAGATGGCCGTGTCCCGTGTTGTAGAACACATTGGGCTGCTTACCCGGACCGACACGCGGCATCATGCTGGGCGTCATGGGGCGAAGGCCTGCCCACGGTACGACTTGTCGTGTACTCACCTTTGGGAAGCACTGATTGACCCAATCGACGAGCGGGCGGATTCGGTCGGCGTGGATGTCTTTGTTAAAGCCATTAAATTCCGCGGTGCCCGCAACTCGGAAACGATCTAAACCCAATCGGCTCGTGACCAGTTTGGTCTCGTCATCGAGCAGGCTGACAGTGGGCGCGCCTTGTTGTGAGGCGGTATCCAATAGGTTGACCGTGATGGAGTAGCCCTTCACAGGGTAGATGTTGACGCGGTCGCCCAGTTGCTGCGCAAACGCACGGCTTGCAACGCCTGCACAGACGACCACACGATCAAATGTCTCGATGGTTTGGTCGATGCCTTCCCCCAACGTGACAGCAACGCGCTTGCCATTGGAGGAAAGGTTGGTGATGGCGTCACCAAACCGCAAGACTCCGCCGAGGCGTTCGACGGCGGCGGCCAAGCCAGTCGTGAATTTGTGGATGTCACCGGTGGCGTCGCTCTCGGTAAAAAAGCCGCCGTAATACGTGCCGTTCAGTGTGGGTTCGATCGCCCGCATTTCGTCGGGGGTAACGGCGCGGCGTGACAAGCCGCCTTTAGCCAGAAGTTCATTGACCTTGGCGGCGTGGTCGTAGCTGGCTTTGGAGCGATAAATATGCAAAATACCGGCGTGCTTTGCATCGAAATCGATTCCCTCTGCAGCGGCCCAGCTGTGCAAATGGGCACGGGCGGCGATCGCTAATTTCGCACTCGCAATGGTGTTTTCTGCGTAGTTGGGAATATTGGCAATGAATTCCGCCATCCACGAAAATTTGTGCCAGCTTGGTTTTGGATTGACCAGCAGGGGGGCATCACTTTTCAGCATCCATTTGATCCCTTTGACGATGGGGCTGGGGTGATTCCAGACCTCGGCATTGGATGCCGACAGCTGGCCGCCGTTGGCGAATGATGTTTCCATGGCGGCGTAGCGCTGGCGTTCAAATAGGGTGACTTTGAGTCCGCGCTTAGCCAAGGCGTAAGCGGTTGTGACGCCGGTAATACCACCGCCAATGATTGCGATTGATGTCATGGTGAGCTCCAAATCGTCGGGGTTTAACCCGGCACGGCTGTGCCTTTTGGGTGCCCCATCTGTTTGGAACCTGAGAGATTCATGTCGAGCGCCGGTGGCGTGACACTTGCTCCTGCGGTGAGTGAGGTGACGAACCCCACTGCTCTTCAGAGTGGTTGTGGTGAAACGGTCCTTTTGCCTGAGAGTTTCCGGGGCGGTTGCTCCTTCGGCGCGTCATCAGCGGGTGTGACGTCTCTCCCGATTCACCAATATGGGCGAATTCTAATTCATCATTCGAACCAATAGCAAACTAATTGCGGGGAAACTGACCAGCAGTGCCAATCGCACGACGTCCACCGCGATGAAGGGGACCAAGCCCTTGAATATCTTGCCAACGGGCACTTGAGGCAGGTTGGCCTTCAAGACGAAAACATTCATACCAATGGTCGGTGTGATGAGCCCGATTTCTGTCAGCACCACCACAATGATGCCGAACCAAATGAGGTCATAGCCCTGCGCAACCAACGTTGGTGCGAACAGCGGAACGAAGATGAGGATGATGGCCATGGTGTCCATCACGCACCCCAACAACAAGAAGACCGACAGAATCGCCAACAACATATCGAGTTTGCTGAGGCCTGAGCCTTGCACCAAGTCAGCAAGCCGTCGGCTAAACCGGAGAAGGAAATCAGTTGGGAGAACAACATGGCGCCGAACAGCACCACGTAAAACATAACGGAGGTGTATGCCGTTTCCAGCAGCGTTTCTTTTAAAACAGGGCCATTCATGCGGCGCTGCAGGGTTGCAACGATCAGTGCAATACCAGAGCCGATACCCCCGGCTTCAGTTGGTGTGAACAGGCCTGCATAGAGGCCGCCGATGATGACCGTGAACAGCAGAAAGAAGGGCCATACGCCCGCGAGAGCGGCGACGCGCTCGGCGCGGCTGGCTGCCTCACCGCGGGGCGCTTCGTTAGGGCGCACCAATGCAATGATGTAAATCACGAGCATGTAGAGCGCCAAGCCCAACAGGCCGGGCAATACACCCGCAACAAACAAATGGCCGATGTTGGTTTGCGTGAGGATGCCGTATATCATCAGGATGTTCGAGGGCGGAATCAAGTTTGATCGGGTCGGCCGACGAATCGAAATCACACCGTTTGGACAACAGGTTTTGGTGCTCGCGCAAAACTTGGTACAGGATGCAGATCACCTCAAAACCTTGGGGAAGCAATCGTTGAGCGGACGTATCGGTCGCTTGCGCGTTGGCCTCAGCTCTGGGCCGGGTGCTGTTTTGGCGCAACCCTTGATGCAGCGATTTGTTAAGCGTTATCCCCGTTTACAGCTTGAAATATCGCGCGGTAGCACGGCCCGCTTGGTCGACGCGTTGCGCGAGCGCGCGTTGGACGGCGTCATCGTGGATATCCGAGCCATGCGCCCTGCAACGGATTTACTGGTCACGCACCAGGTCACCATGAAAGCCAGCTTTTTATGTCGCCAAGGTCACCCCTTGTTGCAGACAGGAAAGCGCGTTGGGATTGCTGACATCTTGAAATACCCGTTGGCATCGACCCCGCTCAGCGACGAGGTCGCGCGCGTCTTGACCGAGCGCTATGGTCCGGAGGCTAATCCGGACGATTGCGTGACCCTGCGCAGCGACGAGACGCAAACCCTGGTTGCTGTCGCGCGCAATACCGATGCCGTGGTGCTGACCATCAATGCGGCAGCGCCTGACTTGGAGCGGGTGAATGTGCACCCTGCCAACAATGCCACCGCACGCTTTGGGTTAGTCACGCTCGCACGCCGCGCGCAGATACCCAGCATGGCGTTTGTGGGGGAGGTGATGGACACCTACCTCCACGACTAATGCTCAACGTTTTTGAAGCAGCAACAGGGTGCCCAATAGACCGCAAATCACAGAGCCGCTCAACACACCGATCTTGAGTTGTGTGGTGTAAACGGGGTCGAGGCCAGCAAACGCGAGACCGCCGATAAACAAGCTCATGGTGAAGCCGATACCGCACAGAATCGAGACCCCCAAAATCTGGCGCACGCTGGCGGCGGAGGGCGGCTGTGCCCATCCGAATTTGATCATCATCATGGTGGTCCCAAAAACGCCGACTGCCTTACCAACCAGCAGTCCGAGCACGATGCCCATTGGGACAGGTGAGAACAACACGTCGGCCGTTACGCCTTGAAGCGCGACGCCAGCGTTTGAAAATGCGAATAAAGGCAACACAAGAAAAGCCACCCAGGGGTGCAGGCCATGTTCAAGCGAAATCACGGGCGAGTGTCCTTTGGCATCACGCATCGGTATTGCCAGTGCGGTGATGACGCCGGCGAGGGTGGCGTGCACGCCCGACTTCAATACAAACACCCACATGAACAGCCCGATCACGATGTACACATCTGGACGGGTCACCCCGCGGCGATTCAGCAACCACATCAGTAGACCCGCTGTTACCGCCGACAGCAACATACCGATAGAGAGATTCTGTGTGTAGAAAATCGCGATGACGACGATGGCACCCAAATCGTCAATGATGGCCACCGCCGTTAAAAATACCTTGAGTGACAACGGTACGCGCGAGCCCAAAAGCATCACGATACCAAGCGCGAAAGCGATATCGGTTGCGGCAGGAATGGCCCAGCCGCGCAGTGCATTGGCATCGCCCCAGTTGATACCCGCGTAGATCAAGGCAGGCAAGACCATACCGCCGAGCGCTGCCGCAGCCGGGAGAACCAATTGCCCGGGGCCTGATAGTTCGCCCTCAACGAACTCGCGCTTGATTTCTAAGCCAACCAAAAAGAAAAAGATGGCCATCCACAAGTCGTTGACCCACAGGATGAGGGGCTTTGCTAAGACCAAACTGTCATTCGCAATGCGAACTTCACCTTGAAGCGACAGCCAACCTTGGTACCAATCTGCCAGTGATGAGTTGCTGACGATTAATGCAGCCAGCGCGGCAATGGCGAGTACAACGCCGCCGGCAGATTCCGCAGCAAAGAAGCGTTTGAAAGATTGGGTGATTTGTTTCATGCCAAAAAGTGTAAAGGGCGCTGGATTTCAGGGTCGAAGCGACCACGAAGTCCTTAGAGATCCAAGGGAAACCTCGTCGTCCTCTCGTATGATGCACAGAGCCGCGCTGTGCGTCTGTAAATCCCATCCTGAAAGTCAAGCCTATGACGACGACCTCCATTGATCAACCCGTTGCCGTGGTGACGGGTGCTGCCCGCG
>Ga0102898_1000382_pt1 | contig 14512 bp, 10 predicted proteins | sample Colrivmeta1555A3_FD_78454 | JGI IMG/M metagenome (GOLD analysis project Ga0102898, IMG submission 78454) | Estuarine microbial communities from the Columbia River estuary - metaG 1555A-3 | ecosystem: Environmental > Aquatic > Marine > Intertidal zone > Estuary | place: USA: Columbia River...
CGCTCAATAAAAAAATGCATGATCCCGGCAATCCCTTGGCGGACAAAGACGGTTTTGTTTACAGCTCAAATGTCAACGAAGTGACAGAAATGGTTGAAATGATGGGCGCAGCAAGAAGCTATCAAAACAATGTAGAAGTGGTAAACACGGCGCGCGAACTGATGATGCGCACCCTCGATATCACAAAGGCGTAAGGTAAAACATCATGGTAAGCACAGTCACTGATACAGCGTTTCTCACCAGCGACCAATATCTCGAACAACAAAAGACCGTTAAGTATGGCGAGGACGAGCTGGGTAAAGATGCGTTTTTAACGCTTTTTACCGCTCAGCTGCAAAACCAGAATCCTCTAGACCCGATGGCTAACGAAGCGTTTGTCTCGCAATTGGCACAGTTTTCGTCCCTCGAGGGCATTAAAGGTATGCAGGGTTCTCTGGACAATATGGTCAGCGGCATGCGTCAAGATCAAATGGTTGCGGGCGCTAACTTGGTTGGCAAGAAGGTGCAGGTTGCGGGTGGTCACTTCACCGGCGGCAACGGTGAAATTACTCAAGGCTCAATCAACCTCGACCGTGGCGCTGAATCAATTATTTTTAGCGTTTACAACCCGACAACGGGTGAGCTTATCTACCGTGACACCCAAGGCGGTAAATTGCCCGGCCGCGCGGAATTGAACTGGAATGGCCGCGATCGCTCCGGGGCGATCGTACCTGAAGGCAGCTACATGATGGCCGCGAGTGCTGTTGTGAATGGCAAGCTTGAAACAGTGCCAGTGACAACCATGGCAGATGTAAAGAGTGTTAGCTGGGACCCGAACGCACAACAAATAACCCTTGAAGTTGGAGATGGCGTTTTTGTCGCTCTCGCTGAAATTGAACGAATCGCAATTTAATTAAAGAATTTAAAGGCAATTGGAGAAATAATCTATGTCATTCTATACCTCATTAACAGGACTAAATGCCGCTACTACTCAGCTGGCCGTGACATCTAACAACATCGCCAACTCCGGCACCGGTGGCTTTAAGCGATCTGACACAGACTTCGGCGATATTTTTGCGACATCACCATTGGAAAAAGCGTCCAGTGTTGTGGGCCGCGGTGTGTCGCTCAAAGAGGTGAGCCAAGAGTTCAGTCAGGGCAACATCGAATTCTCTGCAAACTCGCTGGATTTGGCCATTACTGGTGACGGATTTTTCCCACTTGAGTCGTCAGACGGCACTAAAATCTACACGCGCAACGGCGCCTTTATGCTCAACGAGCAGAACCAGATGGTTAACAGTGCTGGTCAAGCATTGCAGTCTCTGCCGGTGGATTCGACTAACAAGGCGGACTTTGGCGTTGATCCTAGCGCGCTGACAATTCCGCGCTCCACGGTATCCGAGTTCTTGCCAACCACTCAAGTCGAGTTGGGTTTGAACTTGCCGTCGGAAGTAACGCCGATCAATGCAACCTTTAATCCGGACAAGCCAGACACTTACCACAAAACAACGTCTCTGACCGTCTACGGCACATCGGGGTCGGCAAACTTGGCAACGATTTACTACGTCAAGACCGCTAATGCGACAGCTGACTCGCCCACCAACAAGTGGCAGACCTATGTCTATATCGATGACAAGCCTGTCGACACTGCGCTGATTCAGGCGTCAGACACAGCGGGCGACCAATACTTCATTAACAAGTACGGCGAGTTGAAAACTCGCTCTGAGCTGCTGGAACTGCAAAGTACCAGTGCTGACAGTGAAAAATACCTGATTACGCAGGGTACTCTTTATAAGAAGTACTCTTACGACGTGCTGTCTGAACCGACTCAATCTGTGCCTGCGAGCGCAAAGCTGATGATTGCTGATGACACGACCTATGCCGATGATCTCAATTTAACCAATAACAGTGACGGTGTTGATTTCACTGTCTTCACGCGCGAGCAGCTTGAGGGCATATTTACCCTGAACATCGATGATTCGACACCTATCAGTATCGGTCTTGAGCATCTTGCCGGCACTCAGATACCTTTGTCTGGTGCTGAGATCGCCTTTGAACTGACCAATATTATTAATGAGCGCTTTGGCGATGGTAAGAAATTTGATCTTTCTGCCGCGTCAAGCCAGTCGCTGACTATTCGTCGCGGTGCCGATGGCGCCCAGACAATTAATCTTGATATCCCGACTATTCTTGCGCAGTACACAAGCGTTGCAGCGGACGTCGCTGGTTGGGATGGTGTTGTTGCAGCAGAGCCCTTAGCCTTTGCGATTAACCAAGCCTTAGCTAACTCAGCTGACTTCTCTGATGTTTCAGTGAGCTACGACTTTGCTAACCAAGGCTTCCGTTTTATTCAAAACGGTAGCTCTACAGATCCGTTGTATTTAAATTCTGGATCGCCTGCGACCGGCAATAACGTTTTTGGGCTGCCCGCTCAGAAAACGTATGATGCCGCCGATCCATCGACGTTTGGTAGCCAATTATTACCGCTTGATCGGGATGAAGCTGACACGCTGCTTCGTGGCGTATTGCCAAACGGCACCAATATTTGTGCTACTCGCGATCAGCGTTTTGGTATGAAAGTGACTTATTCTGAGGGCGCATTTACGATTTCCTCAGGAACCACCGGCGATACCTCAAGTCTCGCGATAAACCTGGCCGCTGCTGATGGAACCTTGGCAACCGATGCCAAGCGAACGCTGGCTACTGAAATGTTTGGCATTTCAGAGCTTGGCAACGTGGTTGAGCCAGAGACATCACAAATTTACAACGTCCCAGCCGTTCGCGGTCAGGTGTCAACACCTGCGGTCGTCACCGGTAACCCGATGGGCATTGATCCACGCAAATCGTTTTCGGTGAACGCTGACAATAGCTCGATGACGGTCATTATTGATTCCATCTCTGCTCAAATTGAATTGACCGAAGGACTTTATTCAATCGGAACATTCACTGAGCACTTGCAAGAAAAAATTAACCTCATGGCCGACTCTCTAGGTCGCTCCGTGTCAGGCATAACTGTGTCTTACCAAGATGCAACAGAAACCTTGCAGATCACCGGTTCAACGACAACCGATAACTCGTTTATTCAGGTTGCCGGCCATGCTGACTGGGGCCTTGAGAATATTGCACCAGGGTTTGGTTCTGCATCGACCTTTATCGAATTGTTCCCAGATACTAGAGGCACGAGCACTGTCTATGTCACGCAGACAAAAGATGGCGATTGGGTTGAGACGACTGACGGCGGCGAGTTCGATTCCAACGACGTTCCATACTGGACGCCGATTTTCTTGGACAAAGGTGAACTGACCTTTGATACCAGTGGTTCGCTTGTATCCCCAGTTGCTGGGGTTAAGTTAGAAAGTGCGGGTATCACCGGTGGTGATATCACGCTGAATTACGACAACAGTACCCAGTTTAACAGCCCATTTTCTGTTTTGAGCCAGTCTCAGAACGGAGCGCCAGAAGGTGACTTGGTGGGGGTGAATATCGGTGACGACGGACTGGTCGTGGCCAGTTATTCAAACGGCTCGCAAAAGTCATTGGGCAAAATTATTTTGGCTAACTTTGCCACGCCAAAAGGTCTTCGTCAGGTGGGTGATACCAGTTACTACGCGACATCAGTATCGGGAGAAGCTACTTACGGTGAGCCTGGTTCAGCCGGTTTTGGCACCATTCGAGCGGGTGCTCGAGAGCGCTCAAACGTGGATTTGACCGCCGAGTTGGTTGACTTGATTACCGCTCAGCGAAATTTCCAAGCGAATGCGAAAGCGATTGAAACCAGTTCATCGTTGACCCAGACCATTATCCAGATCCGCGGTTAAACCTAAGCGGCCATAAGAGGAATCTGAAATGGATAAATTAGCTTACACAGCACTGTCCGCCATGCAAAGCCAGGGAACGGTGAGGGCGGCAATTACCAACGCCCTTGCCAATGTTTCGACGGTTGGCTTTAAGGACAGTTTTCAGATTGCTTCTTCGGCAGTGAAAATTGAAGGCCCCGGCTTCGATTCGCGTTTCCAGCCAGGTCTCGTGATCAAAGACATCATTGATCTAAGCCCCGGCACGCCTATCAGTACTGGACGCGCACTTGATATTGCAATGAATGATCAGACAGTGTTGGGTGTTCAGACGGCTGATGGCGCCACTGCCTTTACCCGCCGCGGTGATCTGCGGGTGAACGGTGAAGGGCTGATTGAGAACGCAGCAGGACATCTGATTCTTGGCGAGGGTGGTCCCATCAGTGTACCTCTTGGCAATATTTTGGGTATCAGCCCCGATGGAACCGTCTTTGCATCCATGCCTTCAGAGCCGAATGTGCCCGCCATTGAGGTAGGTAAATTGATGCTGCGAGATGCGAGTGAAACACAATTGGTGCGTCGCCCAGATGGCTTATTTGAGCCGCGCGCCGAGGCGTTAAAAGGGCGAGACTTTACCACTGGGCCCAAGCCGGCAAGCGTTGCCTCAGGCGCACTTGAAGGCAGTAACGTCAACCCCGTTGCCACCATGGTAAAGATGCTCGATTTTAGCCGCCAGTTCGAGTTGCAGCTGAAGCTGGTAAAAGAAACCCAGACCCTCGACGAGGCTGGGTCAACAATGATGAGAACGTCGTAGGCCCGTTGGCGTACCGCAAGAGGATATAAATAATGGATGCATCACTTTGGATTGCTAAAACTGGCCTGACTGCGCAACAAACGCGCATGTCAGTTATTTCCAACAACTTGGCCAACGTCAACACCACCGGCTTCAAGAAAGATCGCGCCGTGTTTGAAGATTTACTCTATCAAAACGTTGTTCCGGCAGGCGGTCAGGTTGATGCGGAATCGCAGACGCCAACAGGCTTGATGCTCGGTACCGGTACCCGTGTTGTTGCGACAGAAAAACTGCATGGTCAAGGCAACATTATCACCACCGAAAATGCCCTTGATCTGGCGATTTCTGGTGACGGATGGTTCTCGGTGCAACAAGCCGATGGCACCATCGCCTACAGTCGCGATGGCTCCTTTAAGCTATCCGCAGAAGGCAACCTAGTGACTGCGGGCGGCCAAGCAATTCTGCCCGCCATTACGGTACCACCGAATGCTGCCAGTCTGACCATTGGTCGCGACGGCATAGTGACCGTTGAATTGGCCAACGGTGGCGGTTCTAGCCAGATTGGTCAGTTGCAGTTGTCACGCTTTGTCAACAACTCCGGCCTCCAGCCGATCGGCCGCAATCTGATGCAACAGACCAATGCCAGTGGCGATCCGCTTGTCGCGTTGCCCGGTGCAGATGGTGCAGGCATGTTGATGCAGGGCGCACTAGAAGCATCAAACGTCAACGTGGTCGAAGAGATGGTCAACATGATCGAGACTCAGCGCGCCTACGAAGTTAACTCAAAAGCGATTTCTGCTGCAGACGGCATGTTACGTTTCTTGAATAACAATTTATAACCCTAATTCACAAGGTCAGCTCATGAACAGAATGCGAGTAGCGATATTGAGTGCCATGGCAGTCCTAATGACAGCCTGCGCCTCACAGCCAGACCTCACCCCGACCGCGCAGTTTGCCCCTGTACAACCCGCGCCTGCAGCACCGAAAGCGCAAGCTTCAGGCGCAATCTTTGATAATGGCATGGGGTTGTTTGGCGATCTGCGTAGCTATCAAGGCGGCCAAATACGCGTCGGCGACCTCATAACGGTTCTGTTAAGTGAAACAACGCAGGCCTCGCGAACCACCGATATTTCAACCAGCAGAGAAGCCGCCAACGATATCTTCACCATTGCTCAGAAAGACACGATCTTAAAAAAAGTGGGTCGTGGCGCCGATTTCTTCAGTGATTTCAAGCTGGATGGCGGAACCGTCACAAGCGACGGCAAAGGAACTGCGGGTCAAGCGGCATCGCTGAATGGCTCTATCTCCGCCATGGTGGTCGAGGTGTTAGCCAATGGCAATTTGGTCATCATTGGTGAGAAGCAATTAGCGCTTACTGAAGGCAGCGAATTTATTCGCGTTAAAGGCATTATCCGGCCAGCGGACATTCAGCCTGACAACACCGTTTTGTCGCGCCGAATTGCCAATGCACAAATTTCTTACCGCGGGACAGGTGACTTAGCCAAGGCGTCAAGGCCGGGCTGGGGAACGGGGCTGCTGTATAAACTCTGGCCGTTTTAAGCGGTTTTAGGAGCAAGACAAATGTTAAATATGAAGTCGCTAGTATTATTTTGTGCGCTATTGGCATCCACCGTGTCTGCGGACCGCATCAAGGATCTTACAGATGTCGCCGGCGTTCGCACCAACCAGCTGGTTGGGTTTGGACTCGTCGTCGGTTTGGCGGGCACTGGTGACGGCAAGGATCTTCCTCTTTCCGCTCAGAGCTTAAAAACCATGCTGTCTGGATTGGGTGTTAGCGTCGATGGCCCAGTCAGTGATTTTGATCTTGGCGATGCGTTAGCCTCTCTCGCCGCGCAGAATGCGCAAAAAGAGATGAAATTGGAAAACGTAGCCGCAGTGATGGTCACGGCAGAGATGCCGGCATTTGTTAAGCCCGGTCAGCGTATCGATATTAATGTTTCAGCCATTGGTGTCGCTGAAAGTCTCCGCGGTGGTAACTTGGTTATGACCCAGTTGCGCGGTGTCGACGGCAAGACCTATGCCTTAGCCCAGGGCGCCATGACTGTCACCGGCATCTCGGAGAACGTGGCGGGTACCAGTATGCAGATTGGTGTGCCCACCTCAGGGCGTATCCCCAATGGCGCAACCATCGAGCGCCTCGTGGAGACACCTTTTGATACCACTGAGTACATTGTTCTAAACGTTAAAAATAATGATTTCTCAACGGCCAACGCCATCACCGAAGAGATCAACAAAACGTTTGGTAGTGGCGTAGCCAGTGCCTTGGACGGCGTATCTATCGCTGTTATGGCGCCGATTAATTCATCGCAGCGCGTCAGTTTTATGAGCATGATCGAGAACCTTGACGTGACGCCAGGCGAGCCACCTGCGCGCATTGTTGTTAACTCACGCACGGGCACGGCGGTTATCAATCGCAATGTACGCGTGGCCGCCGTTGCGGTCACCCACGGCACCATTTCCGTAAAAGTCTCAGCCAACAATGAAATTAGCCAGCCAAACGGTTTTAGCCGCGGAGTAACAGCGGGCGTGACCAACGGCGAAATCATCATCGACGAGTCGTCCAGCAACATGTTTTTCCAACCCGGCGTTGATCTTCGCGACATCGTAGACGCAGTCAACAAAGTGGGCGCGTCACCCTCGTCGCTGATCGCTATTTTAGAAGCGTTAAAAAGTGCAGGTGGCCTGCGCGCCGAGCTGGTGGTGATCTAAATGCAAGATATAACGCTCTCGGCAAAAAGCTATCTCGACTTTGCGGGTCTCGGCAATCTAAAAGCCAGAGCCAAAAGAGATGACGCAGACGCCGCTCAGGAAGTGGGTCAGCAGTTTGAAGCGATGTTTATTCAAATGATTTTCAAGTCTATGCGCGAAGCCAATGAACCCTTAAAGAGCGACTTGATGGGCTCGTCTAGCGTCGACACCTTTGAGCAGATGTATCACGAAGAGCTTTCGCAAGTGATGGCCAGCAGCGGAACGTTCGGCATGGGCAAATGGTTGAGCGAGCAGGTAAAAACCCAGAGTGCGGCGAGCAAAGCGATAGATGCCTACGCCACTGCGCCAGTCGCCATGCCCCTACAAAGCACAGAAAAAGCACCACCCAAGCCCCTTGATCGAGGCGATGCCACACGAGCTTTACCGCTCAGTCAGCACCGTTAATCGTCAGGGTTAGAGCAATTTTTATCAGTAATATTTTTTAAAGGAGGGGGCTATGGCAGATATTCTATCGATTGGCGCAGGCGCGACGCAACTATATCGCCAGGCGCTTTCTACCGTCAGCAACAACATTGCCAACCTCAATACTGTGGGTTATTCGCGTCAGGTGTCAGAGACATCTGAGAACAGCCCCAGTCAGCAGGGCACAGTGTTTATTGGCTCGGGTGCTCGATTAGACAATATCGAACGCGCCTATGACGAATTTGCCGAATCAAGTTTGCGCGACAGCAGCAGCCAATTGTCCACCCAACAGCCGCTGATTAATTACGCCAACCGTGTTGTCGATATTATGGCCTCGCAGAGTTCAGGCCTGTCCAGCGCACTTGACCAATTTTTTGCCGCCGCCAGCGCCTTGAGTGCTGACCCTGCGTCGATCAACCTGCGCAGCAGCTTTTTGCGCGATGCAGAGGGTATGGCGTCGCGCTTTCGCGAGTTATCAACGCAGCTGGGTGCCGTCGAAAATGAAACGCGAGAGAGCATCGAAACTCAAGTCGGCGCACTCAACAGCCTGACGCAGCAGCTGGCCTTTGTGAACAAAGAGCTCAACAAAAAACTGACCCTCGACAGCCAGCCGCCAGTGCTGCTCGACCAGCGCGATCGAATATTGCGCCAGATGTCAGAGATCACAAAAATTCACGTTGCGGAAAGCCCCTCAGGTCTGGTGACAGCGCGGCTAGGCGGCAGTGCGGGCAGTATTTTAGTGGAAGGTAAAGTCTCCTACGACCTAGGTGCAGTGTTTGACGACGTCAACCCCGGTCGAGTTGATTTAATTATTGAGCCCTATGGCGACAAACGCGTCGCCAGCACAGTTAACAGCGGCATGCTCGGCGGACTGATTAACTTCCGCACGCAAACCTTAGCGCCCGCCATGGACAGTTTTGACCACTTGGCGCAAACACTGGTTGCCGAAGTGAACCAAATTCACAGTTCCGGTCTCGATGCGCGCGGTCAGCGCGGTACAGATTTATTCGCCATTGACCCTGTATTTCAAGTGACTGCACCCGCAGGGAATGCCAATGCCGACATCACTATCAGTGTCGTCAAGCCAGACGATTTCGCATACGCCTCTTTCAAAATGACATGGGTCAACGAGCAAAACAGTTGGCGCATTGAAGACACAGCAACAGGCGCAGTCACGCTTGCAGCGCCTAGCGCTCGCGGGTTTGAGTACGCAGGATTAAGCGTCACTGTCGCAACCCCTGTGGTTGACGGAGAGACGTTCTATATCGAACCGATTTCTCGTCCGGCAGGTGGCATGCGACTGCTGCAAAGCGACCCCTTTGCCATTGCCACCGCAGAGACCATGCGTGTAATGGGCAGCGCCAGCAATATTGGTGAAGCCAAGGTGACATTAACCTACGCGCCAGAGCCAGCCTTTGACGGCTTTGAATACGGCGCAAGCATCTTCGCCCTTGGTAACAACCCGAGCCAAGACGCTGCGCAGCTGGTTAAAGCCAGTGATCTCACTCCAGCATTTGTCATTCCAAAAGGGACCGACCAAGCGAATGTGATGCTCGATGTGCCCTACGACAGCAATCTCACCTTTCAGGTAATGACCAGCAACGGCGTGCATGTTTTAGGTCACACATTAAGCGCCAATGAACAAGTCCGAATGCTATCGGGTGACTCAGGGTTCAGTGCTGACAGCACCTACAGCGCTAACTACCTCAACGCCACCGGCTCATCGGCTTACCTCGACCTCGATTTAACCTACGGGTTTTTAGCGCGAGATGTTGAGCGCAAAGACTGGTTGGTCGATAGCAATGGCATTAGCAATGAATATACCACCACAACATTAAATGCTGCGGCGACCTCGGGCGATGTTCGCCTACAGACCAATGACGCCGCCGTCGCCGTCGACCTTATCGCCGCGAATAGCCTGCAGTTGAATGGGGTTTCCCTCTCAGCGCTTTCTCTCGCCGCCGGCAGCACCAGTTCTGCTGCGCAGATGGCAACGTGGCTCAATAGCGCCGCAAACACCAATGTTACCGCCAGCGCGCAAACCATTATTGAAGTCGATGCAGAAAATATTGATTTCACCCAGCAAGTTAAAATTAATGGTGTGCTGATTGGTAATGGCGGTTTGCTCACATCCACCGCCGCGCTCGCAGAGGCCATCAACGCCAAGACCGCCCAGAGTAATGTCGTCGCCAAGGTGACCTACGACGGCAAGCTGCAGATTACCAACGCCGCCGGCTATGAAGGCGAAAATATTACCCTATCCAATCCCAATGGCAGCGCCGTCAAAAACGCCTTGGGTCAGATTAATAAAACCTATGTCGGGCAACTACAGTTAGAGGCAGCCGGTGAAATTCGGTTAACCTTTGGCGCCGCAGGCGTTCCGGCTGACTTAGCCACGCTGGGTCTGCGCACGGGCATTTATGTCAACGGTCCTGTCACTGAAGAGCTTGCGGTATTTGTAACCGGTACTGGCAGTGCTGGCGTCGCCGCAGGGTTTGGCGCACCCAACAACGAGGCCGCCAAGCAGAGCCTTGAACAGCCTTTCACTATCCAGTTTTCCAGCGCGAATCAGTACAGCATTGTTGATGACGCCACTGGAACCGTGGTCGCCACGCGCAGCTACAGCGCCGGTGATGAGATAAAACACAAAGGCTTTGTTATTGCGTTTGATGGCAATCCCATTGCAGGCGATGTGTTTGCTGTCGATAGTAATAGTGACGGCATTGGCGACAACAGCAACATGCTAAAAATCGTTGCCCTGCAAGACAAAGAATTGATCGATGGCAGTCGCACCCTGAGTGAAGCCTACATAGGCCTAGTCAGTGTTGTCGGCAGCAAAGCGGCGCTGGCAACCATCTCCAGAGATGCCCTGCAGGTAGTCTACGATCAAGCCGTCGAGGCCAAAGATCAGATATCTGGCGTCAGTCTCGACGAAGAGGCCGCCCAGTTAATCCGCTTTCAGCAGGCGTATCAGGCATCGGCACAGATTATTCAAGTAGCCTCAAAACTATTTGATTCGATATTAAGTATTCGTTAAGGAAGCGGCAGATGAAAGTTTCGACCAGTCAAATTTTTGAACGCGCCATGGCACAAATGTCAGCGCAACAGTCGAAAGTAGCGAACATGCAAACGCAGCTTGCCACTGGGAAACAAATAATTCGTCCCAGCGACAACCCCGATCAGGCTGGTTTGATTCAACGGCTCAGCACCGCGCTGAACCGACAAGACAGCTACGCCAGCAACCTCGGCGCCCTAACCAGTCGCTTAAAGGCCGAAGAATCGGCACTTATGACGACTGAAAATATTATGCAGCGCGTTCGCGAGCTAGCCGTTCAGGCCACTAACGACACACTCAGCACCTCTGACCGCAAAATTATCGCCACCGAAGTCAAAGCGCTGCGCAATGAACTGCTATCGCTGGCAAACACCCAAGACGTTTCTGGAAATTATGTTTTTGCCGGCTCAATGGCCCGGACAAAGCCCTTCGCTGAAAATGCTCAGGGCACACTCGTCTATCAGGGCGACAGCAATCGCATCATGGTCGACATCTCTGATCAGCGCCAGATGCAGCTCAATCGCCCAGGCAGCGAAGTGTATTCCAGTATTGTCCGTGAAACTGCAGGCGGCACCTCTGAACGCGTCGGCTTCTTTTCAGTGCTCGATGACTTTTCTGCGGCCCTCGATAACAACAACACCGCACAGATGCAGAGCAGCTTGGGTGAAATTAGTCAATTGACCCAGAACACCGCCATTGCCATTGCCGATGTCGGTAGTCGCATGGCCATGGCAGACTTCCAGACCGATGCGTTAAACGACGTCAAAGCGCGCTATCAGCAACTGCTGTCAAATGCAGAAGATTTGGATTACGCCAGCGCCATTACGCAGCTCACGTCGGAGATGATGTCGCTCGAAGCAGGGCAGAGTAGTTTTGCCAAAATTTCGCAGCTGAGTTTGTTTGATTACATAAGATAAGCGCCGCCCAACTTGTTAGGGATAGATACCAATCCCCCGATTTAGAGACCCGAGATGGCTGAAACCACCACTAGTTCAAGCTCCAGCATATCAACCCAGATTTTAACAACCCTGGGTGCGGGCTCTGGCATCGACGTTGTTGCGCTGGCAAAAAACCTCACCGATGTCACCAAGGTGCCACAACAAGAAGCAATTCAAGAAAAGATCACCGCAAGCGAAGCCTCCGTGTCCGGCTATGCCCTGATCGCCTATCAGCTTGGCGTGGTAAAGACAGCGTTTGAACAACTCAACGATGCCGATGAACTGTCTGTCAGCTCTGGAACTACCTCTGATATTAACAAAGTCAGCTTCTCCGCTCTCTCTGGCAATGCCGCCGCCGGCTCCTATGATCTAACTGTCAGTCAGCTTGCCCAGGGGCAGCGCACAATTTCTGACCAATTTAGCTCAAAGACCACAGTGCTTAACGCGTCGCCATTTGATATCTCGCTGTCTGTTGGCGCTACGCGAGCAGGCACCTATACAGAGGCCCTCTCACAAGCCGATCTGCGGACAGCCATCGCCAGCGGCCCGATCACCATCACCGACGGCAGCGGCAACACTATTACAGTCACCCAGGCCGAGATCAATGCCGCAGGTAACACCGCCACCGGCGCTGAAACCCTTGCAGGCTATGCAGCTGCGTTGCAGGCCAAAGCGGCCGCATCAGGGCCCTTTGCATTCAATGTCGCTGGCAATGGCAACAGCGGCGTGACATATACCCAAAAGAGCGCCGGTACAGGTGTCATTGCAAGTGCGCAAGGGCCTATTACTGCAGGCATTAGCGCCACCGCAGCGATTTCTGGTGTTGCCGCAAAATACAATGTGAGCGCCACAGCCGCTGCCACCACGACACTTGTTGTTGGTGACGGTAAAAATACCGTCAGCATCGCCAGCGCGACCTACACATCGATAGCCGGTCAAGTAGCCGCCATTCAAAATGGCGCAGGCTATGACGACCTTCTTTTCACGGTCGCCAGCAATGTCAATGGCGACGGCTTTGAATTTGTCTACAAAACCACGGGTGCCGTCACAACCGCACCCACCGTTACCGGTTCAGGCGGCACTCACACAGTGACCTCAACACAGACTGGCGTGACCGCGGTGAATGCCCCGACCACCACAACCATTGCCGTCACAGACCCCACTCCAGCAGGCGTCGTTAGCGCAATTAATGCCGCTGGCACAGGTGTCACCGCTAGATTGGTTGATACCGGTATTCAGGGTTCTAATTACCGGATAATGATAACCGGTGCTACCGGCAGCCAGAGTGTATTCTCTCTCTCCTCTAGCCCCGATATAGGCTTTGGCGACGTCGGTAACACTCTGCAGACAGCCCAAGATGCCATCTTGTCTGTCAATGGGCTATCGATTACCCGCAGCAGCAACGAAATATCCGACGCAATTGGCGGCGCCACCCTCGCCTTGACAGCGACCACAGATACCGCGGTACGTCTAAATGTGAGTAGTGACAAGTCTGTTATGAAAACAAATGTGCAGGCAGCCGTTGCCGCCTACAACGAATTCAATAAGTTGCTCACTGACTTAACCAGCTCAGTCCCTAACGAAGATCTCGAGTACAGCGGCGCCCTCGCCAGAGAGCAGAGCGCAGTGCGTTACATCAAGCAGCAAGTATTTGACAAAATTATGGGAGATTCATCGACCAAGAGCGGTGTTGTCTCCGCCATGAGAGATATTGGCGTGAGTGTTGATAAAACAGGCAGCCTGACATTCAATAGCGACCGCTTCGATGCAGCAGCACTGGATCATTACGAGGACGTGGTCGCCATGTTGTCAGCTAATACCAGCAATCAGAATCTCTACTCCGCAGCCAGCAAGGGACTAGCGCAGGACGTCGCTACGGTGATCACCAATCTAACCAATAGTACCGGTATTGTCGCGACCCGAAAAAATAATGCTGAAGACTACCGAGAAGATTTTGCCGACGAGTTATTGGCATTAGAGGCGCGTATGGAAAACGTCTATCAGCGCTATTTGACCCAGTTTGCCGCTATGGACTCCATGCTAGAAAAAATCGACGGCACCAAAGAGTACTTGACGGGCCAGCTCGAATCCCTCGCTAATATGTATAAGCCCCAGTAAGCGGCGAAGAGTGATAAAGCCCTAAATGCCCGCGTACTGCGGGTATTTTTTTGACTCGAGATCCTCCACCTAAAGGCAATGCAAACGACTTCACCCATAAAAAAACCCGGCGCGGGGCCGGGTTTTTGGTGTTGCTAAGCGCTGTGTTGCAGAATTACTTAAGCAAAGCGAGTACTGACTGTGCCTGCTGGTTAGCTTGCGCCAACATGGCGGTACCTGCCTGCTGAATAATCTGCGTGCGGGCCAGTTCAGTTGACTCTGAGGCATAGTCTGCATCGAGAATACGGCTGCGTGAGGCGGCAGTGTTCTGAGATACGTTAGCTAGGTTGTCAACGGCGTATTCTAAGCGGTTAATGGTGGCGCCTAGTGTCGCTCTATGGGAGTTAACGCGGGCTAGTGCATTGTCTAGTTGAGTTATTGTGGTAGCTAAGACAGATCCACCAACAGAATCCCCATTGGAGTCAACAAATTCCAGCACGCCTAAATCACTGGCCGCAGTTGCTCCTGCGGTAATAGAAGTAGCTTGATTGAGGCCTGTAAAGATATCCAATGCACCAACAGTACCATCGGCATTACCAGCGGAAGAAGCTTCAGAGCCTGGTGCGAGGGTAGCACCATGGTTCACGTTCAAGTCAGCAAACTC
>Ga0102898_1000392_pt1 | contig 14209 bp, 7 predicted proteins | sample Colrivmeta1555A3_FD_78454 | JGI IMG/M metagenome (GOLD analysis project Ga0102898, IMG submission 78454) | Estuarine microbial communities from the Columbia River estuary - metaG 1555A-3 | ecosystem: Environmental > Aquatic > Marine > Intertidal zone > Estuary | place: USA: Columbia River Estuary...
ATTTTTACCTTAAATTAAATTAATCAAGGTGAAAAATATTTTTCCTTAAAATTAATTGGACATCGCTTTTTGTCTCCATATCAACAGCTTTTGTTCCACAAGTTGCTATAGGCATGGCGGCTTTGTGTGCTTATGATAATTATCCTACAGATGGTCAATGTTATGAATCTTTTTAAATAAAAAAAATGACTTCAAAAAAATACTACACAGCTATATTTTTACCACTAATTTTAATTGTCAGTACTACCCTTTATTTTAATGAAAGTAGTATTATTTTACTGATCTTCTGCTACTATATATACAGATGCATTCTAGATTATTATGTTTTAAAAAGTAGAGGCATAGTTAACAATAAAGATATCTGGAAGTTCATAGTGCCTATTTGGTCAATTATCTACTTTAAAGAATTGTATTTTAAACAATAATTATGAACAGATAATTGGATGGATTGTTTTAGCCCATAATATCATTTAATCATTTCAGAAAATGCTATTCAATAAGAGCCTTAGTAGAAGTAGTTTTTTTGAGATGAACTTAGATGTAAACACATATCAATGACTTTTAAAAAAAAGAGACGTACATAGAGACCATCCATGCGCTAGCAAAAGCACAAATTACTAAATTAAAAGTAGCTCCTTAATAAAATACCAACTTTGCCATAGCCCCTTTCCCTGCAGCATAAGCTGTGGTGGAGTTGGCAAATCTCAGGGTGTAAAAAGAGGCATCTGAGAGGGTTTCCCAATGGAGTCCACCATCATTGGAGTAGGAGATACCTGTAAAACCAATGGCCACAACACCTTGACCCTTAGTTCCGGGAACATATTGCACACAACTTTTATAGCCTGGGTTCTCATTCACCGCTTGTAACTTCCAAGTCTTGCCGCCATCTTTAGTGACGGCTAGGTTCGCAGAGGCATCTTTGGGACTTAGAAAACTCCCTCCGTAGGCAATGCCTTCTTCTTCATTCCAAAAGTCAATACTGTAAATACCGTAAGCCTCAATGGTATCATTTTTTACGGGTGTAGTATAAACATTCCACTGCTGACCATAATCTTGGGAATAATAAATATTCCCCACAGTGGTGGCCATCCAAGCTTTAGATCCCATAGTTTTAATATTGGTGTTGGAGGCCGCAAATGCACCCTCCCCTTCTTCGCTGGCAGGCAATTGATCACAAGGGGTTTTATGCCAAGTCTTTCCACCGTCCGTAGTACGAATAACTGAAAGGCAACCACCAACAGCGTCGCCTACCGCAATGCCTTTTTGCGCGTCAAAAAAAGTCATTGCATCATAGAAAACCCCTGGAGCATTTTCCGTATACACCAACTCCATTTGTCCCTGATCTCCTGTTTTGTACAACATAGCAGGGTTTTCTACAGAGAGCATAAAAAAATCTTCTGGCGTATGGGCTACAGATCTAAATTCTAGATCACTTTTTTTGCCTTCCTTAATACTGTTTTTTTTAAGCTCGAGTTCAGGTAAAGAAAGCATACCAAAAGTTCCTTTATTTGCCGCAAAAACCACATTCCCTTGCATGAGCTCAATGGCTCTAATAGAGAGAGAGTCCATTGGAATCTTTTGAATTTTAACCCCTGTAAAAGAGACAGGGACTGAAACTTCATTTGAGCATGAAAAAAATAACAAGAGGAAAAAAAGGGGGCTATAAAACTTCATGACAGATATTTTAATCAAATATATTAATTATAAAGTGCCAAATAAGGTAAACTAGCTTTAAAGCAATACCTTTACATCCAAATTAATTTAAGCCATTTATATTCTTTTAAGCAAGCCAGTTATTGTTTTAACAGAGCGTATTACAAGAATTACAAGGGCATTTTTCAAAATTAGATCACCCATGAAACTACATAGAAATTTGGTTTTTGCCGTTGTAGATGCTTTAGGCTTTATTTTCAATGAAGGAGAATACGCAGACAAAGTGGTTCAAAAAGTACTCAAATACGACAAAAGATGGGGCGCTAGAGATCGGGGTTTTATAGCTGAAACTACTTACGACATGGTTAGGTGGAAACGTTTGTACAGTGAAATTGGCGAGATAAAAGCACCCTATACAAGACCTAAACTTTTTAGAATGTTTGCTGTATGGGCCGTTTTGAAAGGAATAAAATTACCGGATTGGAAACAGATTGAACCGACCCCTGAGAGAAGAATTAAAGGAAAATTTGACGAACTTTCTAAAATAAGAAAATACCGTGAGTCAGTACCCGATTGGCTAGACTTATTAGGAGAAAAAGCCTTAGGAGATGCTTTATGGACCAAAGAACTTGCCGCATTAAATGAGCAAGCCAGTGTAATTTTAAGAACCAACACCCTTAAAACAACCAAAGACAAACTCAGAGACAACCTCACGGAGCTAGGAATTTATACTGATTCTATTAAAGGGCATCCGCAAGCTTTAAAACTAGAACAAAGGGCCAATGTTTTTACTACAGAGGCTTTTGACAGTGGTTGGTTTGAAGTTCAAGATGCTTCCTCTCAATTGGTAGCGGAAGCTTTGGACGTTAAGCCTGGTCAAAGAGTGGTAGATTGTTGTGCTGGAGCAGGTGGGAAAACCCTTCACCTTGCTGCACTTATGGAAAATAAGGGGCAACTTATTGCTATGGATATCTATGCCAACAAGCTAAAAGAACTTCAAAGAAGGGCCAAAAGAGCTGGGGCGTTTAATATTGAACCCAGACACATTAGCAGCACGAAAGTCATTAAAAAACTTCATGAAAAAGCAGACAGGGTCTTAATAGACGCGCCTTGTAGTGGTTTGGGTGTTTTAAGAAGAAATCCAGATGCCAAATGGAAACTTCAAGAATCCTTTTTAGAAAAAATTACCCAAACACAAAGAGATATTCTGCAAGATTACAGTAAAATGGTAAAAGATGGAGGTAAAATGGTGTATGCCACTTGTTCCATTTTACCACAAGAAAATAGCCAACAAGTAGCCCACTTCCTGAAATCTGAGGCTGGAGCAAACTTCACCCTTACAAGAGAGCAAAAAGTATATGCTTCCAAAAGTGGTTTTGATGGTTTTTATATTGCGCTACTAGAGAAAAAAGTCACAACAACTCAAGAAAACACACCAAAGGCCAAAGCTGTTCAACTAGAAGCCAAAACAACTGAAACAGGGACTGAAGTAGCTACAGTTGCGGTTAAGAAGAAAACAACCAAGCCAAAAGCAGCGAAAGCGGAAGCAACAAAAGCTACCCCAGAAAAAGCGGCGTCTAAAACGGCTGAGGATAAAACAGCTGAAACAGAGACTGAAGTAGCTACAGTTAGGGTTAAAAAGACAACAAAAAAGCCAAAAGCAGCGAAAGCGGAAGCCACAAAAGCTGCCCCAGAAAAAGCGGCGTCAAAAACACCAAAAGCTAAAACGACTACTAAAGCAGCGTCTAAAACTCCAAAAGCCAAAACGACTGCTAAGGCATCGCCTAAAACTGCGGTTAAAACGACTACTAAGGCAGCGCCTAAAACAGCTGCCAAAACAACAAAGTCAAAAGTGTCTGAAGAAGTGGCTAAAAAACCAGCTATTAAGGTCAAAAAAGTTACTAAGGAATAGTGTTTAAAACTATGTGAATCCTATTAAAAAAAGCATGGGTTTTTATGACATAAAATCATAAATTTGGGCTTTATTATTTTTAATAGCACAATGCCCATGATTCATTTTTTTGGTCACCCCACAGCAACTGTTTACGCCCTTCAAACTATTGGCGAAATTTCTTCCCAAGACAGCGAAAAGTTATCTTGGTTATTTGGGGGAGCTCCCAAAATAAATGCGGCGTCTATAGACGCCTTTTTTATTGGGCCAAGAGCTGCTATGGTTACGCCGTGGAGTACCAATGCTACAGAAATTACACAAAATATGGATGTTTCTGGAATTGTTAGAATAGAGTCTTTCTCCAGTTGCAAAGAAAACAACAACACATTTGATCCAATGCTTTCTGCTAAGTATGCACAATTAGATCAAGCTATTTTTAAAGTAACTGCAACACCTGAGCCTGTCCTAGAGATTGAAGATATTGCCGCGTACAACAAACAAGAAGGTTTGGCACTTTCTGCTGAGGAAGTAGAATACTTGGACAGCATAGCAAAGAAAATAGACAGAAAACTCACAGACGCAGAAGTATTTGGATTCAGCCAAGTAAACTCTGAACACTGTAGACACAAAATATTCAATGGTGAATTTGTCATTGACGGAGCGTCCAAACCAAGTTCGCTATTTAAACTCATCAAAAAGACAACAGCAACCCATCCTAACACTGTGGTGTCTGCTTACAAAGACAATGTGGCTTTTGTCAAAGGTCCTACCATTACGCAATTTGCACCACAAAGGGCAGACATAGCAAGTGAATATAAGGAAAAAGAAGTGGCATCTGTGCTTTCTCTTAAAGCAGAAACGCATAATTTCCCTACCACTGTAGAGCCTTTTAATGGGGCTGCTACCGGATCAGGTGGAGAAATCAGAGACCGTTTGGCAGGAGGAAAAGGTTCTTTGCCACTAGCAGGTACCGCAGTGTATATGACGCCCTACTCTAGAATTCAAGCGGAAAAAGGATTCCAACCAAGCATGCCAGAAAGACCTTGGTTGTACCAAAATCCCATTGATATTCTCATCAAAGCTTCCAATGGAGCATCTGACTTTGGTAACAAATTTGGACAACCCTTAATCAATGGGTCTGTGCTGACTTTTGAGCACACGGAACAAGATAGAAGATTGGGCTATGACAAAGTCATTATGCAAGCGGGTGGTATTGGCTATGGCACACAAAAAGACGCCCTAAAAGATACGCCTAAAGCAGGCGACAGAATTGTCATTCTAGGAGGTGATAATTACAGAATTGGTATGGGTGGTGCTGCAGTATCTAGCGCAGACACTGGTGCTTTTGGATCCACTATTGAACTTAACGCCATTCAAAGGTCTAATCCTGAAATGCAGAAAAGAGCTGCCAACGCCATTAGAGGCTTGGTAGAATCTGACCACAACCCAATTGTATCCATTCACGACCACGGTGCTGGAGGACACCTCAACTGTCTTTCTGAATTGGTAGAAGACACGGGAGGTCACATAGATCTAGACGCATTACCGGTAGGAGACCCTACCCTATCTGCTAAAGAAATCATAGGAAATGAATCTCAAGAACGCATGGGACTTGTGATAGCAGAAAAAGACCTCAGCTTACTCAAAGACATAGCAGAAAGAGAAAGAGCTCCTATGTTTAATGTGGGAGAGGTAAGCGCAGACAAAAGGTTTTCTTTTGTATCCAAGACAACTGGAGAACGACCAATGGACATGGATTTAGAAGACATGTTTGGCAGTGCGCCAAAAACCCAAATGGTAGACAAAACCATTTCAAGAAAATACGAATCGCCCAAATACGAGTTAGGGAAATTTCAAGAATATTTAGACCAAGTACTTCAATTGGAAGCTGTAGGCTCCAAAGATTGGCTCACCAATAAGGTAGACCGTTGTGTGGGCGGTAAAGTAGCTGTACAACAGTGTGTGGGTCCTTTACAATTGCCCCTAAATAATTGCGGGGTAATGGCCTTAGATTTCAAAGGCAAAGAAGGCATAGCCACTGCCATGGGACACAGCCCTGTAGCGGCACTTATTAACGCAGCAGCAGGAAGTAGGAATGCCATTACAGAAGCACTCACCAATTTGGTTTGGGCCCCTTTAGAAGACCAAATAAAAGCAGTATCCCTTTCTGCCAACTGGATGTGGCCTTGCAACAATGAAGGAGAAGACGCCAGGTTATACGAGGCCGTAGAAGCAGTTTCTGACTTTGCTATAGCCTTAGGCATAAACATTCCTACAGGTAAGGACTCGCTCTCTATGAAGCAACGCTATCCGGATGGAGATGTGGTGGCTCCTGGAACCGTTATAATATCGGCCGCAGGCCACTGTAATCAAATAAAACAAGTCGTAGAACCGGTACTTGAAAAAGAAGAAGGGGATATTTATTATATCAATTTCTCACAAGATTCTTACCAATTGGGCGGGTCTTCTTTTGCCCAGACCCTAAATAAAATTGGCGCCGTTGCCCCAGACATCAAAGACCCCATTTTTGTAAAAAATGCCTTTAATGCTTTACAAGAAATGATATCGAAAGATCAAATTGCAGCTGGTCACGATATTGGATCTGGTGGGCTTATTACCACACTATTAGAGATGTGTTTTGCAGATCTTAACTTAGGGGCTTCTATAGACCTCAGTGCACTGGGAGAATCCGATACGATTAAACTCTTATTTGCAGAAAATGCAGGCGTAGTTTTTCAATTAAAAGCAAAAGCTTCTACGGCTATTTTAGATGCGGCCGCAATAAGCTATCACAAAATAGGGAAGGTGACCAATACCCCTACCCTAGAGATTAAAAATGACCGTGTAGCCATTGGCTTACCGGTGGCTTCTTTAAGAGATACTTGGATGAGTACCTCCGCTTTATTAGATGAAAAGCAAACTGCCAACGGTCGTGGATTGGCTCGTTTTGAAAATTACAAACACCAAGCTTTAGACTACAGTTTTCCTAATAACTTCACGGGTATTTTAGCACCTTTCTCTGGTGCTAGACCCAAAGCGGCTATTCTTAGAGAAAAAGGAAGTAATTCCGAGAGAGAAATGGCCAACGCCATGTTTCTAGCTGGTTTTGATGTGAAGGACATTCACATGACCGACCTCATGAGTGGTAGAGAAAATTTGGAAGACATACAATTCATTGGTGCTGTTGGAGGTTTTTCTAATTCAGATGTATTGGGGTCTGCCAAAGGATGGGCAGGTGCTATTAAATACAATGAAAACGCCAGAAAGGCCATTGAGAACTTCTTTAAAAGACCGGATACTTTGTCTGTGGGTATTTGTAACGGGTGTCAGCTCTTTATGGAGCTAGAACTCATTCACCCAGAGCACCACACCCATGGAAAAATGACCTATAATGACTCTAAAAAGCACGAGAGTAATTTTACTTCTGTGAAAATTGAGGCGAATCATTCCGTCATGCTTTCTAGCCTTGTGGGCACCACTCTAGGGGTTTGGATCTCGCATGGTGAGGGGAAATTTCAACTCCCTATGGAACAAGACGCCTACCATGTGGTAGGTACCTATGGGTATGAAGACTATCCAGCCAATCCTAATGGCAGTGATTATAATGTGGCCATGCTGGCCGATGCTACTGGGCGTCACCTTGTAACCATGCCACATATTGAACGTTCCATATTTCCTTGGAATTGGGCCTACTATCCAAATCAGATGGCGCATGAAGTATCTCCATGGATTGAAGCATTTATCAATGCTAGAAACTGGATTATTGAAAAGAACTAAAAATAATGCCCCCTTTCATTCATAATTTCATGAAAATAAGGGGAAGTATTTGAAAATATCGCAATCTTTCACTATTTTTCCAACACTAAAAAAAATAGCTATGAAAGACATTACCCGTTTGTTTGATTTTCCTTACTATCAACTGAGGGAATATAACTTAGACAAGGCCTTTGTAACTAAGTATAAGGGGGAATGGGTGGCCACTTCTACACAAGAATTTATAGACAGAGGAAATGCCATTTCTAGGGGCCTTATTAAATTAGGGGTAGCTCCAAATGATAAGATTGCCGTGATTTCACTGACCAATAGAACGGAATGGAATATTATGGATTTGGGGGTATTACAAGTGGGTGCTCAGAATGTACCTATTTACCCCACCATATCTCAGGAAGATTACGCTTATATACTTAACCACTCTGGCGCTTCATACTGCTTTGTTTCTTGTGCCACTGTGTACGCCAAAGTAAAAGCAATCATGGATCAGACTGCCTTAAAAGGGGTATATAGCTTTGACGAACTTGAGGATTGCGACCACTGGTCAAAAGTAGAAAAGTTAGGAGAATACAACGCTATTCAAGCAGAAGTTGAAGCCAGAAAAGAGGCCGTTTTACCCGAAATGCTAGCGACCATCATTTATACTTCAGGAACCACAGGTAAACCCAAAGGGGTCATGCTTTCTCATCACAATGTGGTGAGCAATGCCATCTATGCCTCTGAAAGAATTCCACTTCCTGGAGGAACGGCTAAAGCCTTGAGCTTCTTGCCTGTTTGTCATATATACGAAAGGGTTATTATGTACCTATATATGATTAAAGGAGTGAGTATTTACTTTGCAGAATCTATGGAGACTATTTCCGACAACTTAAAAGAACACAAGCCACATGTTATGACGGCTGTTCCTAGATTACTGGAAAAGGTATACGACAGTATTATAGCTAAAGGAACACAGCTCACCGGCATAAAAAAAGCCTTATTTTTTTGGGCGGTTGAGGTAGGCTTGAATTATGCGCCTTACGGAGAAAATGGTGCCTGGTATGAATTTAAATTAAAGATCGCTAGAAAACTTATTTTTAGTAAATGGAAAGAAGCTTTGGGAGGAAATTTATCTGTAATAGCCTCGGGAAGTGCAGCCCTTCAGCCCAGGTTAGCAAGGGTATTTAACGCCGCAGAGATGGGTGTTATGGAAGGTTATGGTCTTACGGAGACTTCACCTGTCGTGACCGTTAACGACATGAGAAACGGTTTATTTAGAATAGGGACTGTTGGAAAACTCATTGCAGAAACAGAGGTAAAGATTGCCGCAGATGGTGAAATCTGTGTAAAAGGCCCTCAGGTTATGATGGGCTATTACAAAGACCCTGAAAAAACAGCAGAAGTGATCATTGATGGTTACTTTCATACAGGAGACATTGGAGAATTTGACGCAGACGGTTTTTTAAAAATTACAGATCGTAAAAAAGAAATGTTTAAAACCTCAGGAGGTAAATATGTGGCCCCCCAGCTTCTTGAAAACCGTTTTAAACAATCTAGGTTTGTGGAACAATTAATGGTGGTTGGAGAAGGAGAAAAAATGCCAGCAGCATTAATTCAACCAAATTTTGAATTTATTAAAGATTGGGCCAAACGCAAACACAACAAAACTTTTGAGTCTAACCAAGCATTAGTTTCTGACCCGTTGGTCATTGCTAGAATTCAAGAAGAGGTAGATGAAGCCAATGCGCAATTTGCCAAATGGGAAAAAGTAAAGCAGTTTAGACTAACTCCAGACATTTGGAGTATAGAAGCAGGTCATGTAACCCCTACCCTTAAATTAAAAAGAAAAATAATCAAAGAAAAATATAGCGCCCTCTACGAAAATATTTACCGGGGGTAATTAATTCACTTTGAATAAAACTTAAGGCATCTAGAAACGTCCCAGCAAATTGTTGGGACTTTTTTTTGGCAAAACTTATCCATCATAAGCGGTCATGCACGCGTACTTAGACAAAAACATTTTTGCTAATTTACTATGCATGCATAATATATTTTACTATATTTGGTTGAAATAAATAAACATTTTGAGTAAAGAACAAACCATAGATTACACGCTTAGAACCACTTGGCAAGCGGTGAGTAAGATGTATAATGAAGAAGCTAAAAATTTTGGCACTACTATGACACTTGGGTTTACGCTTTTGAGCATTGATCCAAAAACAGGCACACCTTCTACGGCGCTAGGTCCAATGATGGGTATAGAGGCCACAAGTTTGTCTAGAATTTTAAAGACGCTGGAAGATCGCGATTTTATAGTGAGAAAACCCAATCCCTTAGATGGAAGGGGGGTATTAATTCACTTAACACCTAGTGGTCTAGAAAAGAGAAATATCTCTAAACAAGTGGTGTTGCAGTTTAATAAAGTGGTTGAAAATGCGGTGAGTAAATCACAGCTAAAAGCCTTCTTTGAAGTGGCGGATCGCATTAATTCGCTTATAGCAAACAAAGAAGTATTTCAAGAAGAAGAAAACAGTATTAAGGCATAACATATGAACAAACACATTAAAAAAGTAGCAGTGATTGGATCTGGAATTATGGGAAGCGGTATTGCTTGTCATTTTGCCAATATTGGTGTAGAGGTCCTTCTATTAGATATTGTTCCTAATACATTAACAGATAAAGAAACCGCTGCTGGTCTGACAATTAAAGACAAAACAGTTAGAAATAGACTGGTTAAAGAGGCTTTGGCGGCTTCTTTAAAATCCAAACCTTCTCCTATTTACGATCAAAAATTCGCCAATAGAATTACCGTAGGAAATTTAGAAGATGACTTGTCTAAAATTGCTTCTGTAGATTGGATCATTGAAGTGGTGGTGGAACGTCTTGACATTAAGAAACAAGTATTCGAAGCCGTAGAAAAGCACAGAAAACCAGGCACTTTAATTACATCTAATACCTCTGGTATACCCATATCATTTATGAGTGAAGGACGTTCGGAAGACTTCCAAGCCCATTTTTGTGGCACCCACTTTTTTAATCCAGCACGTTATTTAAAGCTTTTTGAAATTATACCTGGCCCAAAAACACATGCCCATGTATTGGATTTCTTAGAAAATTACGGAGAACAATTTCTAGGTAAAACAGCTGTTGTTGCTAAAGATACTCCTGCTTTTATTGGAAATAGAATTGGAATTTTCAGTATTCAAAGTTTATTCCATACGGTTAAAAAAATGGGAATGACTGTTGAAGAGGTAGACAAACTTACTGGACCCGTAATTGGTAGACCTAAATCTGCCACTTTCAGAACGGTAGACGTTGTAGGATTAGATACTTTGGTTCATGTAGCCAATGGAATTAAAGACAATTGCCCCAATGACGAACAGCATGCATTATTTGAATTGCCAGGTTTTGTAGAAACAATGATGACCAACAAATGGTTGGGAAGCAAAACAGGACAGGGCTTTTATAAAAAAGAAAGTAAGGCAGACGGCAGTTCAGAAATACTCACACTAGATTTAGACACCCTAGCATACCGATCAAAAAAGAGGGCTTCTTTTGCCACTTTAGAAGGGACCAAGACTATTGATCATGTGGCCGACAGATTTCCTATCCTAATTGCCGGCACAGACAAAGCTGGAGATTTTTACAGACAATCCTTTGGCGCTCTATTTGCCTATGTGTCTCAGAGGATTCCTGAAATATCTGATAGCCTATACAAAATAGACGACGCCATGAAAGCTGGTTTTGGCTGGGAACACGGTCCTTTTGAAATTTGGGATGCAGTTGGTTTGGCCAAAGGAATTGAACTTGCTGAGGCTTCAGGACAAAAAGTAGCCCAATGGGTTCACGACATGGTTTCAGACGGAAAAGCAAGTTTCTATGAAGTGAAAGACGGTGCCACCTTTTATTATGAAATTGGGGCAAAGGCCTTTGAGAAAAAACCAGGTCAAGACGCCTTTATTATTTTAGATAATATAAGAGAAAAACCGGCGGTATATAAAAATGCTGGTGTGGTACTTCACGACATTGGAGAGGGTATTTTAAATCTTGAGTTCAGATCAAAAATGAACACTATTGGAGGAGAAGTACTCCAAGGATTAAACACTGCCGTAGACATTGCGGAAAAGAATTTTCAAGGATTGGTGATCGGAAACCAAGGACCTAACTTTTCAGTGGGGGCTAATATTGGCATGATTTTCATGATGGCTGTAGAACAAGAATACGATGAGCTGAATATGGCTATTAAAATGTTTCAGGACACCATGATGAGAATGCGTTACTCGGCTATACCGACTGTGGCTGCACCCCATGGCATGACATTTGGTGGTGGCTGTGAATTGTCGCTTCATGCAGATAAAGTAGTTGCTGCCGCAGAAACCTATATAGGTTTGGTAGAGTTTGGTATTGGTGTCATTCCCGGAGGAGGTGGAACCAAAGAAATGACCTTAAGGGCTTCAGATACCTTTAAGAAGAACGACGTAGAACTCAATGTACTTCAAGAGTATTTCTTAACCATTGGTATGGCCAAAGTAGCTACCTCTGCTTATGAAGCTTTTGACAGTGGCATTTTACAAAAAGGAAAAGACATTGTTGTGGTGAACAAAGACAGACAGATTGCCACAGCGAAAGCTCATGCCAAATTAATGGCAGAATCTGGGTATTCTCAACCAGCAAAAAGAAATGATATAAAAGTACTAGGAAAACAAGCCCTTGGAATGTTTCTAGTGGGAACAGATGCCATGCAAGCAGGTAAATATATTTCAGCGCATGACCAAAAAATGGCCAATAAATTGGCTTATGTGATGGCTGGTGGAGATCTTTCTGAACCCACTTTGGTAAACGAACAGTATTTATTAGACTTAGAAAGAGAAGCTTTCTTATCTCTTTGTACAGAAAGAAAAACACTAGAGCGTATTCAACACATGCTCAAAGTAGGAAAACCTTTAAGAAACTAATCAGACTTATGAAAACAGCATATATAGTTAAAGCGTATAGAACGGCAGTGGGTAAAGCACCTAAAGGCGTATTCAGATTCAAAAGACCTGATGAATTAGCGGCAGAAACCTTGGAATATATGTTCAAGGAATTGCCAGAATTAGATAAAACTAGAATAGACGACGTCATGGTGGGTAACGCCATGCCTGAGGCAGAACAAGGCTTAAATATGGCCAGACTCATTTCTTTAATGGGACTTAAGATTGAAGATGTCCCTGGGGTAACAGTAAATAGATATTGTGCCTCTGGTATAGAAACCATAGGCATGGCTACAGCAAAAATTCAATCTGGAATGGCAGAATGTATTATTGCTGGTGGTGCAGAAAGTATGAGTTACATACCTATGGGGGGGTATAAACCTACTCCAGACTACGCCTTAGCCAAAGACGGTCATGAAGACTATTATTGGGGAATGGGCTTAACTGCAGAAGCTGTAGCCAATGAATTTAATATATCTCGTGAAGACCAAGATGCCTTTGCATTTTCTTCTCACGAAAAAGCCTTAAAAGCACAGGCAGAAGGAAAGTTTAAGGATCAGATTGTCCCGATCAATATTGAAGAAACCTTTTTAGATGAATCCGGTAAAAAATCAATAAGATCTTATACCGTTACCCAAGATGAAGGGCCTAGGAAAGGAACTAATGTAGGGGCGCTGTCTAAATTGAGGCCTGTATTTGCTGCAGACGGATCGGTGACCGCTGGAAACTCCTCACAAATGAGTGACGGAGCTGCCTTTGTATTGGTGATGGGTGAAGACATGGTTAAAGAACTTGGACTAGAGCCTATTGCAAGAATGGTCAATTACGCAGCGGCAGGTGTGCCGCCAAGAATTATGGGTATTGGTCCTGTAAAAGCCATTCCTAAAGCCTTAAAACAAGCTGGATTGTCTCAAAATAACATAGAACTAATTGAATTAAATGAAGCTTTTGCTTCTCAGTCACTAGCCGTGATTAGAGCACTAGACTTGAATCCAGATATGATCAATGTCAATGGTGGTGCCATTGCATTAGGACACCCATTGGGCTGTACTGGAGCAAAGCTTTCGGTACAACTCTTCAGTGAGATGAGGGCCAGAAATATGCAGGGTAAATACGGTATGGTAACCATGTGTGTGGGAACTGGGCAAGGCGCTGCTGGAATATTTGAATTTTTAAATTAAAACATTAATAAACTTCCTATTATGAGTGCAACAGAACAAAATGAATTGTTACGCGGAGGACAGTTCTTAGTAAAAGAAACGGCCTGTGAAGATGTTTTTACCTTAGAAGATCTAAGTGAAGAGCAAAAAATGATGCGTGATAGTACCAAAGAGTTTGTAGACAAGGAGCTATGGGCACATTGGGAAAGGTTTGAAAAGAAAGACTACGCCTTTACAGAAGAAACCATGCGTAAAGCAGGTGAAATGGGTCTTTTAGGTGTTGCGGTACCAGAGCAATACGGTGGTTTAGGAATGGGTTTTGTGTCTACCATGCTGGTGTGTGATTACATCTCTGGAGCTACAGGATCTTTTAGTACCGCTTTTGGAGCACATACTGGAATTGGCACCATGCCCATTACGCTGTATGGTACTGAAGCGCAAAAACAAAAATACGTGCCTAGATTGGCTACTGGAGAATGGTTTGGTGCCTACTGCCTTACAGAACCAGGCGCAGGATCAGACGCAAACTCTGGTAAAACCAAAGCTGTGTTGTCTGAGGATGGAAGCCACTACCTTATATCAGGACAAAAAATGTGGATTTCCAATGCGGGCTTCTGTAATATGTTTATTGTTTTTGCTCGTATAGAAAATGACAAAAATATTACTGGTTTCATTGTAGAAAATGATCCCTCCAATGGAATTACCATGGGAGATGAAGAGAAGAAGTTAGGAATTCACTCCTCCTCTACCCGTCAGGTGTTTTTTACAGACACCAAAGTGCC
>Ga0102898_1000396_pt1 | contig 14095 bp, 9 predicted proteins | sample Colrivmeta1555A3_FD_78454 | JGI IMG/M metagenome (GOLD analysis project Ga0102898, IMG submission 78454) | Estuarine microbial communities from the Columbia River estuary - metaG 1555A-3 | ecosystem: Environmental > Aquatic > Marine > Intertidal zone > Estuary | place: USA: Columbia River Estuary...
ATAAAGAGCAGCAGCAATGTATTTTCGCATTCGTTCAGAAGGCACAATAATCGTCAAATCTTCTAAAGGAATATTTGCTTCTTTTACATGATTTGCAATTGATTTTACGAATGTCATTTGTTAAACTTTACGCGATAAAAAATTCCAATATGTTGATCTATTCAAGGTGCTTGTTTTTGCCTCAGGGTAATACGATTCAAAAAGCGCAGGTATTTTTACTTTTTTTCGTTTCTCCCAATCCGTTTTATAGGCCATTAATTTTTCTCCCTTTTCAATGAAATCAATTTGCTGGCGCGTATGTGTTCTCCAAAAATAAATGTCCTTATTAAGGCGATTCATTTTAAGCCATTTCACGCGTTCACTAATTACATAATTGCGCCATAGCTGAGCCATGTCATTTCGAACAAATGTTGGATTAAAATTATTGATGAGCACATTTCTAATTCCATTGTCCTGGAAATAAATACAATGGGCTTTTTTTAATTCATACCTTCCTTCTTTGTGAAAAGACGGTATTTTAATCAAAACAAAGGCATCAACCAATAAATCAATATATCGTTCAACAGTTTCATTATCAAGACCACAACGCTCGCCCACTTCATTATATGAAATAGGTTCTCCCAATTCAAATGCTAATATTTGAAGCATCTGTCTCAATTTAACTCCTTTGTTCACACGATCCTTAGCTCCAAGGTTGGTGTTTATTATTTCAGTTATGAATTCTTTTAGTGTATTTTCTGCTTCTTCTAAATTTGCGATAACCTCTGGAAAGTTTCCAAAAATCAATCTGTCTTCTAGCAACCTTTCTTCCTCAGGTAATCCAAAGTGTTGAGCTGCTTCGTAAAAAGAAGGAGCAAACAAATCGAAAATTAATCCGGATCCTTCTAAGGCCTCGATTAAAAGCTCATCAATAACGGGGGTAAATGAGCAAGAAATAATAATAGACTGATCTAACTCTCCAGCAAAACTCTTTTCAATTATTTCTTGTAATTCATGAAGGTGTTGAGCTTCATTGAAAACGATAAAATTGATGTCCTTTTCTACCGAATTGATTAATTCATTAATTGATTTTTCTGTATTCTTGTCATCACAATTAAAAACAACAGAAGAAGCATTTAATTCTGAAACAGAAGTTTCAATAAATGGAAGCTTACCACATTTTTTTGGTCCACGAACTAAAACTATTTTACTGTCTTTTAGACGCTCTTGAAATTGACTTTTTTGTATTCTTGGTATCATGAATTGACTTTTCTCAAAAATACAAAACTTATTCAATAATCGAATTAGTTTGTTGAATTTTGCGATTAACTAATCATTTTGTAAACCAATTGATCTCCAAATGAATATGGAATGTATGCCAAATTAGGGATTACTTCAGTAATGATTATAGGTGTAGTTTTTCCAAGTGAAATAGACCCATGAGTTTGGGACAAATCCATCGCATAAGCAGCATTTATCGTTAATGCATTTAATGCTTCTTCTGGTGTCATTTTCATTTTAACACAAGCAAGCGACCAAACAAAACTTAAATTACCTGAAGGTGTTGATCCAGGGTTAAAATCAGAAGCCAAAGCAACAGGTAAACCATTGTTCATTAATCTACGAGCATCTCCAAAAGGTATACTCAAAAAGTGGGAACAACTTGGTAAAATGGTTGGCATTGTGTTGGATCCCTTTAATGCCTCAATATCATCTTCATTGATTTCCTCAAGATGATCAACAGAAAGTGCATCCAATTCCACTGCTTTTCTGATTCCTCCGAGCGCATTAAACTGGTTTAAGTGTAATTTTGGCTTTAAACCAATTGCTTTCCCAGCAACAACAATTTCTTCCATCTCTTCCACCGTGAAATAATTTTTTTCACAAAACACATCAATATAATCTGCCAGTCCTTCTTTCTGAATGATAGGTAACATTTCATTAATAATACTGTCTATATATCCACGTCTATTTTCTTTGAATGATTTTGGAATTGCATGAGCTCCTAAAAAGGTTGCTTTTATTGATATGTCTACACTTTCCTTTATTCGTTTAATCACTCGCAACATTTTCAGCTCGGCATCAACAGTTAGACCATAACCAGATTTTATTTCTAAAGCTCCTGTTCCATACGACTTTAATCTATTAACCCTTTCAATAGCCAAATTATACAATTCATCTTCTGACATATCGCTTAGCTTGCTTGCCGAATTGAGTATTCCTCCACCTCGCAAAGCAATTTCTTCATATGACAGACCATTTATTCTATCTACAAATTCTTCTTCTCTACTTCTAGCAAAAACTGTATGCGTATGTGAATCGCAAAAAGCCGGCATTACGAATCTTCCTTCGGCATCTATCACTTCAAGGTTTCTCCAATCTGTAATTCCTCCCCAATCTTCCATTGGACCATAAGCCACAATCACACCATCTTCAAGTGCCAAAAAGGCATTTTCGATAATAGGTAAGGTCTTCATATCCTCACCCTTTCTAATTTGAGGAAGGTCTTCACCACATTGAACAAGACCTTTAATGTTTTTAATAAGTAATTTGCCTTTCATATTGCAATTTTAGACAAAATCATTCATTCCATATGATTGATGTTATTTATTTTATCTGAATATTTGGAAATTCAATAAAATCACTACCTTTGCAACCGCTCAAGTCTACCCAAGAGTAAAAAAATGCCCGAGTGGCGGAATTGGTAGACGCGCTGGATTCAAAATCCAGTTCTTTCGGGAGTGCCGGTTCGATCCCGGCCTCGGGTACAAAAAAACCTTTGAATTAATTCAAAGGTTTTTTTTTTGAATTAATCCTTGTACTTTTCCTAGAAATTATAACAAGGATGGTGGCTTTTATAAAAAAGGTAATAAATCTTGGTCAATCAACGGATTTGACTAAATCCGCCAATTCAAAAATAAGCGTCCAAAACATATTTTCTTTATCGTCAATAATTTTAGCTATTCCGTTTTTAATCTCTTGTTATCTCACTAATGAGTGGTTAATAGGCAATGTTTTTTTTACAACTCAACTGATTTTAACTTATACCTTGTTTTTAAACGGGAAAAAATATTATACACTTTCAAAGTTTATATTGATTGCACTCGTTCTTAGTGTCCTCCCAATATTTTCGTACTTATTTGGGTTTAATTCTGGATTCTATCTTTATTACTTTTTAACTCCTCTTCTAATTTTAAGTATTTTCAAATTCTCTGAAAAAAAGGAGTTAATTATCTCATTTCTTTTAGTTTTAATTTCTTGTGGTGTTTGTTTTTTGAATAAGTCTGAATATGTTCTTAACACTAGTGTCTCTATTGATTTTATTCAACATCAACTATATATAGTCAACTTCGCAATCGGGTTGTTTCTTGTTACATTAATGAGTTTTGAAATCATTAAATATCATTTCCATTTGATTCATGAATTAAAAGCATCAAATAAAGCACTTGATTTAAATAAAAAAGAGATCGAAAAATCGATTAAAGAAAAAGATATTTTGCTTGCTGAAGTTCATCATCGGGTTAAAAACAATCTTGCAATAATGTATAGTCTTCTCAACCTGCAAATAGGTCATTCAGATAACGAACTTATAAACGAATTACTTCGTAAAAATGCTTTAAGAATTCGTTCTATGAGCTTAATACATAATTCACTTTACAGCGAAAAAGAAGTTTCCAGTATAGATTTTAAACAATTTATTGAGAGTTTAAGTTCTGAAATTGAAACAAGCTATTCACATCCAAATAAATCGATTTCAATAATCTGTGATGTTCCTAATATTCATCTAGCCTTAGATTTAGCCATCCCTTGCGGATTAATTATTAATGAGATTATTGTCAATTCCTTTAAGCATGCTTTTAATGGAAAAAATTCAGGCACAATTAACGTTTCCTTTAACTTGGTTTCTAGCTCTTATGTTTTAACGGTTTCTGATGATGGAATTGGTTTCCCAAATACTGAAAATTTAGAACTTGATTCATTTGGTCTATCTTTAATTGACACGTTAACTGAACAATTAGACGGTGAATTGAGAATTTCATCTCAAAAAGGCTCATCTTTTACTGTAAAGTTCCCTTCTACAGAAAAATTATAGTTCACAAAACAATTTCATTACCCATATACACTCCTGTTTTTCAGTAGATTAAATTGTCTTCTAATTTAGAATCATTATAAATACCTAATTTATGGTATTGTCACATCCTTGCTGAATAAGTTTCTTTGTCGAAACAAAATATTAAAAATGAAAAATCTCCTTATAGTTCTAGTTATTAGTATAGCAACCGCTAACATTTCCTTTGGACAAATTCTACTTGATAGTACGATCAACAGTTCTACTAAAAAAATTCTTTTAACAGACCCAAATTTATTTGCTATTGGAAGTTATGGTGAAGCACATTACAATCAAGAAATTATTGAGAATACTTTTCAAAATGGAAACATGGATTTACATCGTGTAATTTTATTCATGGGATATAAATTCAATAATAACATCCAATTCTTCTCTGAAATTGAATTTGAACACGTTCAAGAAGTTTATGTAGAACAAGCATTCATGAATTATCGCTTTAACAATGCATTCAATTTAAAGGCTGGAATTATATTAATACCAATGGGAGTTGTAAATGAATTTCATGAACCAACATTATTTAATGGCGTTGAACGTTCAGATATAGACAAATATATTCTTCCTACAACTTGGAGAGAGATGGGAATTGGATCACATGGGATTCTTAAAAAAGCAAATTTACAATACCAACTATACATGGTAAATGGCTTTAAAGGTTACAATGGTTCTGCTTTAGTTTCAGGGAAGAATGGTCTTCGTTCTGCACGTCAAAAAGGAGCTGAAGCAACTTTCAGAACACCTTCTTTTACTGGGAAATTAACTTATTATGGTATCAATGGACTAAACCTTGGTGTTTCTGGCTACTATGGTCAAACTGAAAGCACATTGTACGATGGTTTAGGACGAGATGATCAAGAAGGAATTGCAATGGCTGACTCTTCAGCTGTAGGAATTGCAATGGCATCTATTAATGCTACTTATACAATCAAAAACCTAAGCATAAAAATACTTGCGGCAACGACGCAGCTTTCTAACACAGAGGAATACAACGAATTCACGGGGACAAATGCAGCTACGAGAATGTTTGGTTATTATGGTGAATTGGGTTATAATTTTAAATTAAAAAGCAATCAAGATTTTCCTCTGCTAATTCCGTTCGTAAGGTATGAGAATTTTGACACCCATGCTGAATTAAATAATGGAGCAACTCGAAACACGGGTTACCATAAAGAGGTTTTAACAACTGGATTAGGATTACAATTAACTCCTGGAGTTATATTTAAATCTGATTTTCAATGGAGAAAAACAGAAGCTGACCCTAAACCTACAAACATGCTGAATGTTGGATTCGGTTACTGGTTCTAAGAATGAAAAAAATTACACAAATATCACTTATAATTGCAGGATTAGCGATTGCTTTTGCATTCGCTAATCCGAATAAAAAGATTCATAAAATTGTTTCCAAATTGTGGAAAAATCAAGAAATTGAATTAATTCAAATGAATCTTTCAGATTCTATGAAGATTGACTTTTATTCAATTTCTGAAATCATTGTAAACGGAAAACATGCTGGGTACGCATGCCACACTTCTGCATACGGCTGTCGTATTGGCGGTTGTGCTGCCCCATCGAACCCTAACGCTCAAAGTTACGAGACATTTGATTACGTGCTTATCTACGATAAAAATCTACTAGTTAAAAAAATTGATATAACTAATTATGGTGGTGATTATGGATTTCAAATTTGTAATCCCAGATGGTTATCTCAATTCGTTGGAAAGAGCTTTGGATTTAAACTAAATGAAGACATTGATGGTATTTCTGGAGCAACAGTATCTGCTTCGTTTTTAATTGATGATGTCAATTCAATGAGCAAGATAATGCATAAGTTTTTGCAAATGGAACAAGCTTGTATCGATTAATAGGAAACCACTAATCCAATAAATATTAACTATTTCCTTTAATAGAATTCTACTACATTTATAAAAACTAGTGTAGTATGAAGTCCTCTCTTTTATTTCTCTCAATTGTTTTTTTTTCAATTGAATTTACGTTTGCTCAAAATCTAAACACCATTTCCAGTAAGCCTGATTGGATTACTTACATGCAAAGTGACAATCCAAATCTTATTACATTACGTGATTTATTTGATGCATATTATGCTGAGAATGATTTTGTGAAAAATCGCTATACGCAAGACTTCAAGCGATTAATGAAAGAACATTGGATTGAAAAAGATGAAAACGGTTTCATTCAAAAGAACGTAAAGTATCCATCTGTTTCAGAAAGTAAAAGCGCAAATTCACCTTGGGAAGAAATAGGGCCTTGGGATTACGATCATGAACAAGCAATGATCTTTGAGGTTCAAAGTCCTGGAGCAACCCATGTTTATACCGTGGAACAGTCTCCCATAAATTCCGATTTAATTGTTGCCGGAACAGCTACTGCCGGACTTTGGAAATCCACTGATAAAGGTCTAAATTGGGTTCTACTAACCAGAGAATTAGACGTGAACAGTGTGTATTCAATTGCACTTGACCCTGCTGATGAAGACATTATATTCTTTGGTGAAGGAAATGGAGATATCTGGAAAACTATTGATGGAGGGTTGAATTGGTTCAAAACAGGAAGTTTATCATTTCAATCAACATCCTATTTCTGTAGAGATTTAAAGTTTATTGGGGCAAATACACTTTTAGCTGCTACAAATATGGGTCTTTTTCGATCGAACAACGGAGGACTTGATTGGGTTTCAGTTCAAGGTGGTGAACACATGGAAATAGAAATTCAACCGGGGAATGCATCAACCTTGTATACCGTGAGACTAAGTGCAAATAAAACACAATTTTATAAGTCTCTAGACAATGGTTTGACATGGACTTTAAAACCTTCTGGTTGGCCAAATCCATTGGCCGGTGATGAGCAAAAAAGATGTGAAATTTCAGTATCGAATGCTGATCCAAATATTGTTTATGTATTGGCTTCAGGCATTGTAGGTCCAGATGAAGGTTTGTATGGTATTTACAAAAGTATCGATGCTGGTGAGTCTTTTACATTTGAATGTTGCAACGGTTCGCCTGTTGGAACTCCGACAGTTTCAAACCCTAATACACTTGGATGGTCAAATGATGGAACGGGAGATGGAGGTCAAATCTACTATGATCTTTCAATGGGAGCTTCGCCAACGAATTCAAATAAATTATTTACCGGAGGAATTAATGTTTGGAGATCAGAAGATGCTGGTTCTTCTTGGCAGTTAAATAGTCACTGGGTTACGTGGGTAGATAATTTGAAACATCGTTACAACCATGCAGATGTTCACGATATCAAGTTTTTTGAAAATGGGTCACAAGTAGATATGTGGGTTGCCTCTGATGGCGGACTATATTACTCATCTGATCAAGGAGATAATTTAGAGCCTAGAATGCATGGTATGCATGGAACAGATTTTTGGGGTTTTGATGCAGGATTTAAAAATGGTTATGCAATGGTTGGGGGAACATATCACAACGGAACAATTATTCGTTATGACGATATATACAAAGGCGGCTTAACCGACCCAAATACTGGTGGTTGGCTGGCTGAATTAGGAGGTGATAATTATCGCGGTTTTGTGAATTACGGAAATCAAAAAGTTGGTTATCATGATGGTGGTTCTTTCAATTTTTCTGAAATAAGAAGTGAACGAATTACTTCTAGAAGTTTTCAGAGTGATAAAAAATGTAATACTTCATACGTTACCGGAGAATATGGAAATTATGGGTTTGATCCAATGAACTACAACCATTTTTACTCGCCAGTTGACAGTAAACTATTCGAAACGAATAATGGAGGTGTATCATTTACGGAGTTGCATGATTTTGGAGGGGCAAAAGTTATTCAAGTTAAAGTTGGATGGACTAATCCTAATTACATTTATGTAACACACAAATATTCAAATAGTGTGTTTAAAATATGGAAGTCTATTGACAAAGGTCAAAATTGGACAGAAATTACTCCGACAAGTTCTGAAACAGGAAATAATCAAAACCGCGTAAAATATATTGAGGTTGACGATGAGGATCCATCTAAATTATGGTGTATACTTATGGGAAGTCAAACAGGAAACAAAGTTTTCAAATCAATTGATGGTGGATTAAATTGGACAAATATCACAACCGCTTCAATTCAGGCTGAAAATGTGATATCCATATCACATCATTATGGAACGGATGATGGATTATATATAGGAACAAAAAAGAGAATCTACTATAAAAATAATTCGATGGCAGACTGGGAATTATTTAACACAGATCTTCCCGCAAGTGTAGCCTGCAATTTTATTGTTCCCTATTATGGTGAAGGGAAAATTAGAACCGCTACACAACGCGGTGTTTACCAATGTGATTTTTATGAAGATGTAGCTCCAGTTGCACTTTTTGCTGCAGAAGCAACGGAAATAAACTACTCTGCAAATTGTACTGAAGATTCAATTCGATTTGTAGACCACAGTACTGTGCGTCATAACACTGCAACTTGGCAATGGTTTTTTGAAGGTGGTAACCCTTCAACATCAACATTGGAAAACCCGGTAGTTACATATGCTACTCCTGGAGTATACGATGTTAAATTAATTGTTACCGATGCTTTTGGTATTGATTCAATTGAAATTGCAGATTTTATAACAATTACAAACGCTCCAAATTCACCGAACATTTATGAAGAATTTAGTGGAACAGAATTTCCACCTAACAATTGGAAATTAATAGACTCTGAGGGTAGTTCTTGGGAAAAAGATTATCCTGAAAATGACCTTACTAATGGTGTTGCATCCTATCCAAATTACTGGGTTAATTCAACAAATGAAACTCACTTACTTGTAACCCCTGCGGTTGATTTAACAAATGCCTTGTGGTATTCTATAGCATGGGATTATACCTATCATGATAATAATAGTTATAAAGACACACTCGCTGTTTTATATCGTACAGGAACGAATTCAACATGGCAAACAATTTGGATAAAGGGAGGTGCAGATTTACGCGTTCCTGCGACAGATGTTTGGTTTTGGTACGACGCTAATCCAACAGTTTCATGGAATTCAGAGCTTATTGATTTAAGCTTTCTTGTAGGTGAAGATTGCGTAGAGTTTGCATTTGATAACAGAGGAGAAAATGGAAACCATATCTGGATAGATAATGTTAATTTATACGGAGATCATTTAGGAATTGAATATAAATCGAATGAAAATGTTACAATTTTCCCGAACCCTTCTTCTGGTCATTTCACGTCAAAATCAAATTCAACTATTGAAGGATATACCATAACTGATATGTATGGAAAAATCATCCTACAAGAAAAGATAAACCCTACCAAACTATTTGATTTTAATATTTCAAATCAACCGAATGGAGTTTATTTTGTTCAATTTGAAGGTGCATCTAACATTAAACCTGTGCAAATTGTAAAGCTATAGAGAGTTAATAAATTTCAATGATTGTTTTATCACATTAATTTCGATTGCATTGATTGGAAAAAGTTCGCCATCTGCCTCTATTTTTAGGTTTTCAATTGACGAGATCTTAATTGAATTTGACGAATAATAATGAACTTCTTTGTGTTCAATCATTTTCCCCTTCTTTAATTTAGATAGGTTTTTAATATATTCCATAAGTGAAACGTCCCCGATTATTGTTACTCCAAATGTTCCTGAATCTATTTTACAATTTGGATGGACACATAGACCATGTGCAAAGGTAGAACCATTACAGAAGGCAACCATTAACATTTTTCCATTGTAAGAAAATTCATCTGATGAAAGCGAAAGCATTTTCTTTTTATAACTAAAAAATGCTCGAAGGATTGCAAGAGCATATGAAAACTTACCACTAAGGCCATTACTCCTTTGCCTATTCATTATTGAAATAACCTCTGGTCCAAAACCAATATCTGCAATATTCAAAAAATAACTTTTATTATTAGAATACTGAATGCATCCTACATCAATCAAAGTGGTTTTTTTGTTCTCAATTGTATTTAATAAATCAATTGCACTAAAAGGTTTCAAGTTTCTAGCAAAATCATTGCCCGTGCCGCAAGGAATAATACCAAAGGATACTGCTTGTTTGTTATAGATCATTAAGCCGTTAACAATTTCATTTATTGTCCCATCTCCACCTACAGCAATAACTATTTGAATCTCTTCGTTGATTAATCCTATTAATTCAGTTGCGTGTTTTGGGTAAGAAGTTATGTATTCAAACGAAACTATATTAGGCCGGGTTAAAAGGGTATTACGGACATCAAGATATCGTTTATTTTTACGATGTTTCGCATTGACAATAAAACCAACTTTAATCATATTAAAAGTGAAGATAACAAAAACGGCACCTATCTTTCGATAAGTGCCGTTTCTTTTCGATATGCAATTTGTCTTAGTCCACCAACTCAACCTCAGTTGATGTTGTAAGAGCCTCTTTAATTCTTGCTTCTAATTCCTCCATTAATTCAGGATTATCTTTAATGATCCCTTTAACAGCATCTCTACCTTGTCCTAATCTTGTTTCACCGTACGAAAACCATGAACCACTTTTATTTATTATGTTTAAGTCGACACCTAAATCTAAAATTTCACCAACTTTTGAGATACCACCTCCATACATAATGTCAAATTCTGCTCTACGAAATGGCGGTGCAACTTTGTTTTTTACAACTTTAACTTTAACTCGATTTCCAATTACTTCATCCCCATCTTTAATTTGGGCAGCACGACGTATATCCAATCGTACAGAAGAATAGAATTTAAGTGCATTACCACCCGTTGTTGTTTCAGGATTTCCAAACATAACCCCAATTTTCTCTCTCAATTGATTAATAAAAATACAACAGCAGTTTGCTTTATTGATAGAACTTGTAAGTTTTCTTAATGCTTTTGACATTAATCTTGCTTGCAATCCCATTTGAGAATCACCCATTTCTCCTTCAATTTCAGCTTTAGGTGTAAGAGCAGCAACAGAATCTACCACAATTAAATCAATTGCTCCAGATCGAATTAAATTATCTGCAATTTCCAACGCTTGTTCACCATTATCAGGCTGAGAAATAATTAGATTTTCAACATCAACTCCTAATTTTTTCGCGTAAAATTGATCAAAAGCGTGCTCTGCATCAATAAATGCTGCAATACCACCTTGTTTTTGAACTTCTGCAATAGCATGAATTGCTAAAGTTGTTTTTCCTGAAGACTCTGGTCCATATATTTCTACAACTCTACCTTTTGGAAATCCATTAACTCCTAAAGCTAAATCCAATGTTAAGGAACCCGTTGGAATAACTTCGATGGCCTCAATTGCATCTGAACCTAACTTCATTACTGTTCCTTTTCCATACGTTTTATCCAACTTATCCATTGTTAGTTGTAACGCTTTTAATTTTTCTGCACTTACTTCTTTTGACATATCGTTTTTTTTGTTTTTGCATCGATTAAGATACAATGGTTGTTATTTGTGAAGCAAAGATTACTCTTTACATCGTAAACTATTTACGTCCTTATTTAGGATGCAAATAATTCAAGTATTTCATTTGAATGATCTTTTGTTTTTGGCTTATCAATTATCGCTTTAATCGTATGATCTTCATTTAATAAAAAGGTTGTTCTATGGATACCATCATAAATTTTACCCATAAATTTTTTTTCTCCCCAAACACCAAAATCACTTATAATTTCTCCATCAACATCAGCTATTAACGGAAATGGTAAATCGAATTTTTCAATAAATTTCAAATGTGCTTTTTCATCATCCTTACTAACGCCGACAATGCTAATACCTTTCTTTTGTAAGTCTGAATAATTGTCTCTTATATTACAAGCTTGAGCTGTACACCCTGGGGTATTGTCTTTAGGATAAAAATAAATTACGACTTTTTTACCTTTAAACATATCCAAAGTGATTGAATTTCCATTTTGATCCTTTCCATTAAACGGCGGAGCAGAATCTCCTACTTTTAAGTGTTTCATTTTGCTGATATTTTAATCATTTGGTTGACGATTATTTAATCAAATATACATTCATTTTATGAAATGACAAGAAATTGATCAAAAAAAATAAATAAAAAAACGCGTCCAGAAGACGCGTTTAATTTTATCAAATAATTTAAAAGCTCTATTCGGCAGACTCTTTTTCAGCTTCTAAAGCATCTGAAAGAGCTTTGTATTTAGACTTTACCTCTTCGTATGATTTTATTTTTGCACGAACATTATTTGCTGAAACGTGATCCTCTACTTTTTCATGTTCAATAAGTTCTGTTCTTAAATCTTCAATTTTGCTCTCAAAATTTCCATCCAAATAAGTTAAGTTTTGTGGCAAAAACATACTCATATAAAAGCTTCCTGCTTCCGATTGGTCTTTATACACTTCAAATGCCTTGTCGACTACAGTAACATCTTGTCTTGTTAAATAAAAAGTTAATGAATTCAATAAGCCTAATTTATCAAATCCTTGAACCGTATTGCCAAGTATAGCGTTTTTGATAAATTCATATTTTTCAGGTCCAGCAAAACCAGCATAAAGTTGTGCAATTCCTGAAACCATTTTTGATGATTTTTCCGTTTCAAGACCTTCTGCTAAGGCTATTGCTTCCGATGGGTTTTTCTTTCCTAAACTCCTTAAGGCAGTATTTACAACACTGTAAGAAAGGTCATTTGCAATTCTCTCCTTATATAAAACTTCCATTTCTTCGTCTGACAACATTTTTTCTAGGGTTGAAAGAGCTGAAGCTCTAACCGCTGAATTAGCATCGTTGATAGCCATCACTTTAACTTTCTCAAGAGCCGCTTCCTTATTTGCATCTCTTAATCGTGTGATTTTTCCAAGTGCCAATAATCGTATGTGCCAAAAATCATCATTTAAAGCATCAATAATTAATTGCTGTCCAAGTTGACTCTTGTCTCTAGACCCTTCCATGAGACCCATTTTACGAGCGGAATAACGTTCTCCATTATAATATTCATGAATGTAAAATTCAGCAGGCTTATTTTCTCTCTTTGGAGCCAATATCATTTGCTCATAATCAAAAATTAATCCTTTTAATTGGCCTGAAAATGGTAGTTCAATGGTCTCACTAACCTCATCAACAACTACAGGGTAAATGTGTTTTCCAGTAGCATCAAAAACAGCAATATCAAAAGGCAATTTATACAACGGAACATCCTTTAAATCTTGAGTTTGTTGCACAATAATTTTTACAGTATTATTAACAGAATCTATGGATTGCTCAAAATCCAGAGATGGATTTCCAGAAGCTAAATACCATTGATCGAAAAACCAATTCAAGTCTTCTCCACTAATATCTTCAAAAGCAATTCTTAGTTGATTGTATTCAGCAGGTTTAAATTTGTTCGCGTCTAAATAACGATTCATTCCCGCAAAAAAAGCTTCATCGCCTAAATAGTTTCTAAGCATGTGTAGAATTCTACCTCCCTTATTGTATGAATGTCCATCAAACATCTGCTCTTTATCATCGTAATCAAACCAAATTAAGTTATGGTGACCTTGCATTCCAGCGGACTGATAATAACCATCAGCTTCACCTTCGGCATTGTAATCAGCCTCGTCAAGCCCATACCTGTGTTCATCCCATAAATATTGAGAATAGTTTGCAAATGACTCATTTAAGGATAGGTTAGACCAAGATTCACACGTAACTAAATCTCCAAACCAATGGTGAAATAGCTCATGAGCTATTGTTGATTGATCATTTGCATCTAACAATTCTCTTTCATTTTTATAAGCATAATCTCCAAATATCACTGCTCCGGTATTTTCCATTGCACCTGAAACATAGTCACGCACAACTATTTGATGGTATTTATCCCAAGGATATTCAACACCTAATAGTTCAGAGAAAAATCGAATCATTTCTGGCGTTTCACCAAATATTGCTTTGGCAGAACTTTCCCATTCTGGTTCAACATAATAATGAACGTCCATTTTGGTTCCATTTTTACGTGTGTAAGAGTCCTTAACAACCTTAAACTCTCCAATTCCCATCATAAATAAATAGGGAGCATGA
>Ga0102898_1000397_pt1 | contig 14084 bp, 12 predicted proteins | sample Colrivmeta1555A3_FD_78454 | JGI IMG/M metagenome (GOLD analysis project Ga0102898, IMG submission 78454) | Estuarine microbial communities from the Columbia River estuary - metaG 1555A-3 | ecosystem: Environmental > Aquatic > Marine > Intertidal zone > Estuary | place: USA: Columbia River...
ACAAAAATCTGCCGCCGCGCACCCGCCATAAATTGCAGCGCATAATAAAGCCAATAGCGCTTGCGCAGGATAAACGTCTTCAACTGCGGGTTCGGCGCCTCAAACTGTGGATAGGCAAACAGGCAAAACAGCGCGATGAGCGCGGTCAGCCCGCCCGACACCATATAGACGCTATTATAAGACAGCTCCCAGCGGTCCCAGAGCAGCACAATCAACCCATAAGCCACAAACGTCACAGCAGAGCTCATCGCCATGAGCCAGCCAATTGTCTGCGGCGCTTTTTTCTTCTCGATCCATTGCAACTGCAACGACTGGTTCACCGTCTCATAATAATGAAACCCGATCGACGAGAGCATCGTCAGCGTCAAAATCCCGCCCATCGACGGGAATTGCGCGGTCAACGCCGTGGCAACCCCAAGCATGATCAAGGCCACCAGCCCCAAAACCTGCTCGCGGATAAAGATGATCAGCGCAATCACCCCAATCGCCAGAAATCCGGGAATTTCGCGCACGGTATGCAACCAGCCAATATCCGACCCGTCGAACTGCGCGACCTCAATCACAAAGTTATTGAGCAGCGCCGACCACGTATTAAACGCAATCGGCATGGCCAAGGCCATCACGAACAACAAGAATATCGGACGCCGCCAAAACGGCTGATGCTGCGCATCTGCGAGGGTGATGTATTTCATGAGCGTGGTGTATGCCGCATCGCGAGACTTGAAAACCTTCTCTGTAATCCCTCCATTCTCATTTCAGTTTGAAAGGAGTTTGTGGGTCAAAAATGAAAAACACGTAAACGGCTGGCGTAAATTCGGTGCACGCCCTGTGCACGCTCGGTGCACGCTCGGTGCACGCAAATCACACCCTCAATAAAAGCTTTGCGGATCGATATCGATCGCCATCCGCAGCTCGCCTTTCAGCCGAAACTGCCCCGCCCATTCGGCCAGCGCCTGCTGCAACGGTGCGGCCTTATCCGCCTTCACCAATAGCCGCACGCGGTGGCGTCCGCGCACCCTTGCAATCGGTGCAGGTGCGGGTCCAAAAACCTGTGCGCCAATCTTGCGCAAAGGCCCATCTCGCCGCGCCATATCGGTGCCAAGATCAAACACTTCTTGCGCATTTGTACTGCTCAAAATGATCCCCGCCATGCGCCCATACGGGGGCACGCCAGCGGCCTTGCGCTCTGCCGCTTCTGCCGCCCAGAAACTCTCCTCATCACCCGCCAAAATCGCCCGAATAACGGGGTGCTCTGGCTGGAACGTCTGCAACATCGCAGCCCCCGCAACCTCCGCGCGCCCTGCCCGTCCAGCAACCTGCCGCATCAACTGAAACGTTCGCTCCGCGGCCCGCAAATCAGACCCCTGAAGCCCCAAATCCGCATCAATCACACCGACCAAAGTGAGATTCGGAAAGTTGTGCCCCTTGGCCACCAATTGCGTGCCGATAATAATGTCCGCACCGCCTTGCGCGATCTCTTCGATATGCGCCTTCATCGCCCGTGCCGAGCCATAAAGATCGGACGACAACACCACAACACGCGCTTCTGGGAACAGCGCTGTGACCTCCTCGGCCATGCGCTCGACACCCGGCCCGACAGGCGACATCTTTCCCTCAACTTCGCAATGAGGACAGACAGTTGGCATCGGTTTCGTCTCGCCGCATTGGTGGCACATAAGGCGATTTTGGAACCTGTGTTCGACCATTCGCGCGTCGCAATGATCGCAGCCAATCTGATGCCCACAGGCGCGACATAGTGTAATCGGTGCATAGCCGCGACGGTTCAAAAAGATCAGGCTTTGTTGCCCCTTTTCCAACCGATCCGTTATCCCGTCACGCAGCGTCGGCGACACCCATTTCCCGTTCGGCACATCCTCGACACGCATATCGATCGCGGTCATTTCGGGCATCACCGCAGGGCCAAATCGGGAGTTCAAAACGAGCCGCTGATACTTGCCCGCCTCCACATTCGCCCAACTCTCAAGGCTTGGCGTGGCAGACGCCAGCACCACCTGCGCCCCATTAATCGCAGCCCGCAAAACGGCCATATCGCGGGCATTATAAAGCACGCCATCTTCCTGCTTATAGGACGTGTCGTGCTCCTCATCGACAACGATCAGACCGAGGTTTTGGAACGGCAAAAATAGTGCCGACCTCGCCCCCACAACCATCTGCGCCGCACCCTCGCCAACCATGCGCCAGCAGCGCCGCCGCTCGGTCATCGTCACGCCAGAATGCCACTCGGCAGGCTTCATCCCGAACCGCGCCTCGACGCGGGTTATGAACTCGCCAGACAGCGCAATCTCGGGCAGCAGCACCAGCGCCTGACGCCCCATGCGCAGACATTCGGCCACGGCCTCCAGATAGACCTCGGTCTTGCCAGACCCCGTCACGCCCTTGAGCAAAGTCGTGCCGTATTTGTCAGTTCGCAAAGCCGCCCGCAGCACCTCTGCACCCGCCGCTTGATCAGCGCTTAACGCCTTGCCGCCATAGTCGGCATCAAGCGCACCATATGGCATATCGCGCGGGGAATCTTCTTCCAAAACAGCGCCTTGCTTCACCAGCCCTTTGACAACAGAGGTGCCAACACCCGCCATTTCGGCCAGTTCCCCAAGCGTAAAGGACAACCCGCCATAGTCACGCAACACCTCTAAAACCTTGGTGCGAGCGGGCGTCATACGGTCAGGATCAGCTGTTCCTAAACGGTAGACCTTCCGCATTGACGGCGCATCACCAAGGCCCGGCGCACGTGTCGCAAGCCGCAACATCGCGGACATCGGCGTCAGTGTATAATCGGCAGCGCGGGTCAGGAATTCCTTCATCTCGTCGCGCATCGGGGCGACATCCAACACGCGGATCACAGGACGAATTTTGGCGTAGTCGTAGTCGCCCGCCCCCTCGCGCCAAACGACACCCAACACCTTGCGCGGCCCAAGTGGGACCTCGACAAATGCGCCCAAATGGCAGCCGCCCACTGGCGCTTTATAATCCAGAAATCGGTCGATTGGCTGCGCCGTCAGCACCGCCACCAACTCGCCTTCATGGAAAAATTCTGCTGTCATCGGGCCTCATCCGTTTGGGCAATATACCCTCTCCAATGAGGTAACCCCTGCACCACCAAAGGCCAAGCATTGCCACATAAATGAAACAAAGTTTTTCAGCCCCCTACTACAGATAGTGGCCCACAATCGCGGCATCCCCAAATCTGACACAGTTCTGCAAAACCTTGCCCAAACGCAAATTTAGGGGAGAAATGAGCGGCCTCACCTGCTATAGATGAGCAAAATTAAAAGAACGAGCAGGCATATGACAAGCAAACCACAGATGGACAGCCATGTCCGTGACAAGATCATTGCGGACCCAGAGGTTCTCCTTGAAGATCAAGATATTATGCGCGCATTAGTCGCCGCAAACGAGCAATCCATGGGCGGCAATATTGTCGATCTGCGGGGAATCGCGATGGAGCGCCTTGAGGCCCGTCTTGACCGTCTGGAAGACACCCACCGCTCTGTGATTGCAGCCGCTTACGAAAATTTGGCGGGTACAAATCAAGTTCACCGCGCCGTTTTGCGTATGATGGATGCCACTAAATTCGAAACATTCCTGCATGATCTATCCACCGATGTGGCCGATACTTTGCGCGTCGATAAGGTGCGCCTTGTGTTAGAGACCGCGCAAACGGGCGAAGAACCAGCCATCACCCAAATGGGCAATGTGCTGGGTGTCGTCGAGCCGGGGTTCATTGATACTTACGTGAACCGTGGTCGCTCCGCCCCCGTGCGTCAGGTCACATTGCGCCAGATCCAGTCCGAGGATGCGGGTCTATATGCTGACAAATCCGCATTCATCCGCTCTGAGGCCTGTCTCAAACTCGATTTCGGCGCAGGTCGTTTGCCCGGCATGTTGGTGCTTGGATCAGAAGACCCACATCAGTTCACCCCGCAACAAGGCACTGATTTGCTGACGTTCTTTGCGGGTGTGTTTGAACGCGCGATGCGCCGCTGGTTATCTTAGTCCAATGATTGCTCCTGCTCTGACACATGCGCTGGCCTCTTGGCTAGACCATTGTCGTGCGCTTGGTGGTGCTGCTGAAAATACGGTGAAGGCCTATCAATCGGACGTTTTAGGCTTTCTCGCATTTATGACCCAGCACCATGGCGCAGCGCAGGGGCTAGGCCCGCTATCAAAGATCACCGTGAGCGATATGCGGGCATGGATGGCGTCCGAGCGCACGCGCGGCGTGGGGGCGAGATCGCTTGCGCGGCAACTTTCGGCGGTCAAAACATTCTATCGCTGGCTGTCTGAGCGTGAAGGGTTCGAGCCGACGGCTGTTCTTTCAACCCGCAGCCCGAAGTTCACAAAAAAGCTCCCGCGCCCCTTGGCCGAAGATGCTGCCACCGCGATGATCGACACGGTCGAGATGCAAGCAACCGATCCTTGGGTTGCAGCGCGTGATAGTGCGGTCGTGACCCTGCTTTACGGCTGTGGCCTGCGTATCTCCGAGGCCTTGAGCCTGACAGGTGCTGACGTTCCCCTGCCCCAAGTGATGCGGATCACGGGTAAGGGTGGCAAGGAACGCATTGTGCCTGTGATTGACGCCGCCCGCGAGGCTGTCGCCAGCTACTTGCGCCTTTGCCCGCATCCGATGGAACCCAATGCGCCGCTGTTTCGCGGTGCGCGTGGTGGCCCACTAAACCCGCGGGCGATACAGAAAGTCATGGAACGGTCGCGGATGCAGCTTGGCTTGCCTGCCACCGCCACACCGCACGCGATGCGCCATAGCTTTGCCACTCATTTGCTGACGGCTGGCGGTGACCTGCGGGCGATCCAAGAACTGCTTGGCCACGCCAGCCTGTCCACCACCCAAGCCTATACGGCTGTCGACACGGCCCATCTGATGGATGTCTACAACAAGGCACACCCGCGTAATTAACACGCTCATTCGATTGCAACGGTCGGCAAAATAGAACAAGAAGTCGTCATGAATATTCAAACCAAAGCCCTTCTCGTACATCTCCTAACCGCTACCGGCGCTGTTTTCGCTATGTTGGCAATGTTGGCCGCGGTGGATGAGCAATGGTCGATGATGTTCGTGTGGCTGGTTGTCGCGTTCTTTGTGGACGGGATCGACGGACCTTTGGCGCGGCGCTATGACACAAAAACCAATGCGCCGATCTTTGACGGCGTTTTGCTCGATCTGATTATCGACTATCTGACCTACGTCTTTGTCCCCGCCTATGCGCTGTTTAAATCAGACCTCTTGCCGGGGTGGACGGGTTGGATTGCGATCATTATCATTACATTCGCTTCTGCCATGTATTTCGCAGATAGCCGCATGAAAACAAAGGATTACTCCTTTTCCGGCTTCCCTGGATGCTGGAACATGCTGGTGTTGGTGCTCTTTGCGCTTCACCCGAATTTCTGGGTTATTCTGGCACTTGTCGCCGTGCTTGCAGCAGCAATGTTCTTCCCCATCCGCTTTGTGCATCCAGTGCGCACCCAGCGCTGGCGCGAAGTCACGTTGCCAATGGCAGTGGCGTGGACGTTCTTTGCTGGCTGGGCCGCTTGGGTGGATTTTGATGCCGCAAGTTGGGCGCATTACGGCCTGACGATCACATCGGTTTACCTGCTATGTGCAGGGGCCGCTCAGCAGATCATCTACGGTAAAGACGGCTAAAAGCGGGTCACAATGACGCCCGCGACGATCAACGCGGCGGCGATCCCTTTTTGCAGGTTCATCTTTTCGCCAAAGGCCACCGCACCAATCAGCACGGCAAACAGGATCGAGGTCTCTCGCAGAGCTGCCACCAAGGCGATAGGCGCGACTGTCATCGCCCAAACCGCGATTGCATAGGCGCCATAGCTGAACACAGCTGCAATGCTTCCCATGATCCACGCCTTACGGTTGGCTTGCAAAACTGACCGTCCACGCAGGGCCAAACAACACGGCGTAAAGAACACCGCATCGAGTGCAAAAAGCCAGCCGACATAGGCCACAGCATCCCCCGCCTCACGCGCGCCAAGACCGTCAACAATCGAATACCCCGCCGTGGCCATCGCGGAACCAAGCGCGAAGGGCAGTAGCTTTCGGCTTTCGCCAGACGAGAAAACGCCGCGCGCCATGAGCAATATGCCAAGACCCAAAATGATGATCCCAACATATTCCCAGCCTGCGATTTTATCCGCCAAAAACAGGGCCGAGATCACGAGGACAACCATCGGTGCTGTCCCTCTGGCAATCGGGTAAACACGGCTCAAATCGCCTTGCTCATAGGCATAGGCGAGGAACAGTTTATAGGCCGAATGAAACACGCCAGAGGCCAATAGCCATAACCAAACATGAGGGTCTGGCATGGGCCGTGTCAGTGCGATGATCAGTCCAAAACCGCCCTGCACCACCGTTAAGATCAACATTGAAGTGAGCTTTGACGTGCCCAGCTTGATCAGCGCGTTCCACGTGGCATGCATAAAGGCCGCTGCCATCACCGCCACTAAAACCCAAACCGTCATGCGAAATCCTGCATCAAATCAAAAGGCCTGCCGCGCCCTCATGGCGCAACAATTGCACCTTTCCCTCAACACCACCAGCGCCCGAAAACCCGCCAAGAGTCTTTGCACCAAGCACGCGGTGGCACGGGATAATGATCGGGATCGGATTGGCGCCGCAGGCCTGCCCAATCGCTTGCGCGGGTACACCCATCTCGCGGGCAAGCTCGCCGTAGGTGCGGGTTTCGCCAAAGCGAATTGCGCATAGGGCCGCGCCGAACTTCTTTTGAAAATCACTGACCTGCGGGCCAAGCGGCAGATCAAACACCTGCCGCTCGCCTGCAAAATATTGCGCCAGTTGGGATATGGCTTCGGTGGCCACAGCATCACTGACCCCATCCACCACCGACCATTCCAGCCTGACAACCGCCCCATCCTGAACAATCACTGACAAAGGCCCAACAGGACTAGTCGGCAGTGATGCAACGTAGGATGGGTCTTGACCCATCTTACTTGAGGGCCTCGTCACAGCGACCGCACACACCCGCATGGGAATGCATGCCGACATCTGGCAAGATCTTCCAGCAACGCTGGCACTTCTCGCCTTCCGCCTTGGCAAAGACCACCGCAACATCCGCCACATCGTCCAATTTGAACGCACCCGCGGGGGCTGCGTCAGTCGAGACATAGATGCCCGACGTGATGCTCAAATCGTCAAACGCCACGGTTTCCAACAGCTTCGCAGTCTCCGCAGTCACGTAAACCGTTGGCGCTGCTTCCAACGATGCACCAATGACCTTCGCCGTCCGCTCGACCTCCAACGCGCCCGTCACAACACGGCGCACAGAACGCACCGTCGCCCATTTCGCGGCCAGCGCATCGTTGCGCCAATCGCTTGGGGTCTCGTCGAAATCGACCAAGTGGACCGAGCTTGCGTCACCCGGGAAGCGCTCCAACCAAACCTCTTCCATCGTGAACACCAGCACAGGGGCCAGCCACTTTGTCAGACGGTGGAACAAGATATCAAGCACGGTGCGCGCAGCCTTACGGCGTGCCGTGTCGCCATCACAATACAGCGCATCCTTGCGGATATCGAAGTAGAACGCCGACAGATCAACGGTCGCGAACGTAAACACAGCACTGAACACACCTTGGAAATCATACGCCGCATAGCCCTTGCGCACGACCTCATCAAGCTCGCTCAAACGGTGCAAGATCACTTGCTCCAGCTCAGGCATATCCGCCACAGCGACGCGATCTGCTTCTGTGAAATCAGAGAGCGAACCCAGCATAAACCGCAGCGTGTTGCGCAAACGGCGATAGCTATCCGCTGTCCCTTTCAGGATCTCATCACCGATCCGCTGATCGTTGGTATAATCGGTCTGCGCCACCCAAAGACGCAAGATATCCGCGCCATATTGCTGTACGATCTTCTCGGGCACGATGGTGTTGCCGATGGATTTGGACATCTTCATGCCCTTCGCATCCAGCGTAAACCCGTGGGTCAAAACACCCCGATAAGGCGCATGACCCATGGTGCCACAGGCCTGCAAAAGCGAGGAGTGGAACCAACCGCGGTGTTGATCAGTTCCCTCAAGATAAAGGTCAGCCATGCCGTCCTCTGATCCATCCGCACGGTCGCGCAGGGTAAAGGCGTGGGTCGAGCCACTATCGAACCAAACGTCCAAGATGTCCGTGACTTGATCGTAAGCATCAACGTCCACGATACCGCTCAGGAACCGCTCTTTCGCGCCGTCCTTATACCAAGCATCCGCACCTTCGACCTCAAAGGCCTCTACAATCCGCGCGTTCACATCGGTGTTGCGCAGCAAGAAATCATCATCCGTCGGCAAGGCACCCACCTTGGTGAAACAGGTCAGCGGCACGCCCCACGCACGTTGACGCGACAGCACCCAATCCGGGCGCTGCTCGATCATGGCGAACAGGCGGTTGCGGCCTTTTTGCGGGGTCCAAGTAACAAGCTCGTCGATGGACCGCAGCGCACGTTCACGGATTGTGGTGCCATAAGTGTCCTGCCCGTCGCCCACCGCTTTATCAATCGCTGCAAACCATTGCGGCGTATTGCGGAAGATGATCGGCGCTTTCGAGCGCCAAGAATGCGGATAGCTGTGCTTGATGACGCCGCGCGCGAAAAGCCCGCCAACCTCAACCAGCTTGGTCATAACAGCCGTGTTCGCATCACCTTCCCAAGGGTTGTTCTTGTTCTTTTTGTTCGGCTTATCGCGCAGGATCGCAGCACCACCAAAGAACGGCAAATCATCGCGGAAACGACCATCTTCCATCACGTTATAGGTGATGACCTGCTCCAACATACCCAGATCGCGGTAAAGTTCGAATTCGTCCATACCATGCGACGGGGCGCAATGCACAAAGCCGGTGCCTTCGTCATTGGTCACAAACGGCGCGGCGCGGAAATCGCGCAAACCATCCCACTCGCCGTTACCACCTTCAGCACCAGCCAACGGATGGGACAAAGCAAGGCCCGACAATTCTTCCGAAGTCACGCTGCGAACACGTGTCCACATGCCCTCTTCCAGCCGTGCCTTCGCAAACACCGCATTCGCCATTTTGTCCGACAAAATAAAACGCTCGCCGACATTCAGCCAGCATTCATCAGGCGTGCCCGTGACCTCATAAAGTCCGTATTCGATGTCGTCGCTATAAACGACAGCTTTGTTCGACGGGATCGTCCAAGGCGTTGTTGTCCAGATCACAACCTTCGCGCCTTGCAATTCGCTTTCCGCATTTTGCACCGTGAACTTCACCCAGATCGCAAAGCTCTCTTTATCGGCATACTCGACCTCGGCCTCGGCCAAGGCGGTCTGCTCGACAGGCGACCACATCACAGGCTTGGAGCCTTGATACAGCGTGCCGTTCATCAGGAACTTTTGGAATTCTTCCGCGATCACGCGCTCGGCGTGGAAATTCATCGTCAGATACGGATCGGCCCAGTTGCCTTGCACGCCAAGGCGCTTGAACTCTTCACGCTGAATATCGACCCAACCTGCGGCAAACTCGCGGCATTCTTGACGGAATTCAACAACAGGCACGTCGTCCTTGTTGCGGCCCTTCTCGCGGTATTTCTCTTCGATCTTCCACTCGATCGGCAGACCGTGACAATCCCATCCAGGGATATAACGCGCGTCTTTGCCCATCATCTGCTGGGAGCGGACAACCATATCCTTAAGGATTTTGTTCAGCGCGTGACCGATGTGCAAATGACCGTTCGCATAGGGAGGGCCATCGTGCAGTGTGAAAGGCTGACGGCCTGTCTTTGCGCGCAGCTGGCCGTAAACGTCCATCTTGACCCAACGATCAAGCCATTCAGGCTCGCGCTGCGGCAGGCCCGCACGCATCGGAAAATCCGTTTTCGGCAGGTTCAGTGTATCTTTGTATTCAGGGGTGTCGGCGCACATAAGGGGCGTCCTTTTCATCATCTTTTCAAGGAGTTGGGCGGCGCGAGAAAGTCTGCACCATTGGCCCGGCGGCGCTGACGTCAGCGCGCCGGGGACATAATTCGTATGTGCGCCCAGAAATTCATAAAACGGCTTATAGACCTGTGCAAAAGCCAGAACAAGGCCTAGCCCTCACCCCATGTTTTCTTATAGTGCCAAGAGGCATTTAAGGGGTGGTCACGGTTATGAAAATCGCAGTTGCAGGCGCAGGGATTGGCGGGTTGACGGTCGCTGCATTGCTAGGACAGGACGGCCATGATGTCGCGGTGTTTGACCAGTTCGACAGCCCCCGCCCCGTCGGCTCTGGCCTTGTGATCCAGCCTGTCGGGCAGGCGGTCTTGGCCGAAATCGATGCCTTGGATGAGGCGCTGAAATTGGGCAACTAGGTCTATCACATGCTTGGGTTTGAGGCCGAAGCAGGTCGCCCTGTTTTGAACGTGCGGTACGACAACGACGGTGGCCCTCGGTTCGGCCTCGCCATTCACCGCGCCAGCCTTTTCACCGCGATTTGGAACACAGTCCAACGGCAGGGCATTGCACTGCATCAAAGCGCCGCCGTGCAAAGCGCAAAGGACGGCATTCTGACCCTGCAAGATGGCACCGAACACGGGCCCTTTGATCTGATCATTGACGCGGCGGGGGTCACTTCGCCGCTCTCTCCACTCACATCAAGGCCGCTCCCATACGGCGCGATTTGGGGCACGGTGGACTGGCCTGAAACAGCGCTGCCGATCACCCAACTGTCGCAATGCTATCGCCGTGCTGACCGCATGATCGGGGCCTTACCAATCGGGAAAATGCCCAATGACGCCGCGCAAAAGGCAGCGATCTTCTGGTCGCTACCGCGTGATAAATACGACGACTGGTTGGCGTCTGGATTGGAAAAATGGAAGGCGGAGGCCGTAGGCCTTTGGCCCGAATTTGCACCGTTCGCCACACAAATCACCGCCCCCTCCCAGATGACAATGGCCCGCTATTCGCACGGTACGTTGCGCAAGCCCTACGGCACGGGCCTTGTGCATATCGGCGATGCTGCCCACCGCGCCAGCCCGCAATTGGGCCAAGGGGCAAGACGCCCTGATGCTTTACGCCAAGTCTCGCAGGTTACATGTCGGCATTTATCAAGCGATGAGCGCCATTTTCACACCGCAATATCAATCTGATAGCCGCGTTTTACCGATTTTGCGTGACAGGTTCTTGTTCCCTGCTTCGCAAATCCAGCCGATCCCAAAACTGCTGACCGCGATTGTCTGCGGCAGCATGGTCAACCCGATGCGCGGCGTTTAACGGCAGTACGGTCCACTACGATAGCTTGCGGTGTCAAAGTGGAAATGGTCGCGGTGATAGCGGTTCGCCTCTGGTCCCAGCACCGTCCCAAAAGGTCCGCAAGCCGCCTGCCACATCCCGCGCAACTGCTTGCCGTCGTCGCCGCTGCCCCAGCCCTGTAAAACCGTGATCTCACGACCAAAGTTCAGTTTGATCCCTGCTATGTCAATCGCGCGGCCCTGAGCGTGTTCAGACAGCTTTTCACCCGATTGATTGTTGCGGTTTCGGCAGGCGTAATCCGACGCGGTTCTGATGGATCGAATACCGCCGCCCTCACCACCGACCTGCGGGATCGCGCCGCGCTGCACCCAGATTTTGAGCGCAATCGCAGTCTCGCAATTCATCGTCGGATTGGCTGGAAACCTGATGCCCGCAACTGACTTGACGCGCACCGCATTCTCGACGCCACAAGCACCACGTCCTGCCACCGTGTCAAGCACATCGCCTTGCAAGTCAGGGTCGCCGCAGATTTGCCCCTTAGCCCGAGCGACGCGGGCGGTCTCGGCGGCTTGCGCCACAGCTGCCGTCCGCGGCTGGGGGCGCAAGGAGGTTGCAACTGCACTGTCGCTTGCGGTGTTTTCATCGGCCTCGGGTTCAGCCACTTGCTGTTCAGGCCGCGCGACGGGGCGCAATGATGTCTCTTGCGCAGTAGCAGGCCCAGCAAAAACAAGAAACAAAACAAGCCAGCGGATCATGGCTTTGTCGATGATGTCCGGCCAAAGTTTGGCGCAGCAGTATCTTGGCCCGCTTCAATGATTGAGCGGCGGATCGAGCGCGTACGGGTGAAATAGTCGTGCAAATGCTCGCCGTTGCCTTCGCGAATGGCACGCTGGAGAACGAATAGTTCCTCGGTGAAACGACCCAATATTTCGAGCGTCGCCTCTTTGTTATTCAGGAACACATCGCGCCACATCGTCGGGTCAGAGGCAGCAATACGGGTAAAATCACGAAAACCCGCAGCCGAGTATTTGATCACTTCGCTATCGGTAACGCGGCTCAGATCATCGGCAACGCCAACCATCGTGTAAGCGATCAGATGCGGCGTGTGGCTGGTGACTGCGAGCACCAGATCGTGGTGGTCAGCGTCCATGCGGTCCACGTTGGACCCCATTGCGCGCCAGAGGTTTTCGAGCCGCGCAATGACGGTCTCATCTTCGCAAAGATCGGGCACGATAATGCACCAACGATTGTCAAAAAGTTCGGCAAAGCCAGAGCGCGGCCCCGAATGCTCGGTCCCAGCCAAGGGGTGGGCTGGGACAAAATGCACGCCTTCGGGCAGGTGTTTGGCAACGGCGTCAATGACGGCCCGTTTGACGGACCCGACGTCGCTAACCGTCGCGCCGGCTTTTAGGACAGGTGCGATCTCGACGGCGACGCTTTCCATGGCACCAACAGGCACACAAAGCACAATAAGATCAGCGCCCTGAGCAGCCTCAGTCGCGCTGTCGCAAATTTGGTCGCAGAACCCGATTTCCCGCGCAATGTCGCGGGTTTCGGCCGAGCGGGCATAGCCAACGATTTCACCTGCAAGCCCTGCACGTTTCATCGCATGCGCCATTGACGAGGCAATAAGTCCAAGGCCGATCAATGCCACGCGGTCATAGATTTGCGTCATGTGCGCAGCCCTTTGAACTGCGCTACGGCATGCACGATGCGGCGGCAGGCACTCTCGTCACCAACCGTAATCCGCAGGCAGTTCGGCAGTTTGTAACCGGCCACGCGGCGCACCAAAATACCTTCGGCGCGCAAGTGATCGTCGCAAGCGTTGGCCTCTTCTTCGGAGCCAAATCGAGCGAGAATGAAGTTCGCGGTCGAAGTATCTGTCGGCACCCCGATCTCTGCCAACCCCGTGGCCAGCCAGTCGCGCCAGCGGGCGTTGTCCGCCCTGCACTTCGCAACATAAGCCGTATCGCGCACCGCGGCTTCGGCTGCAGCGAGGGCTGCGGTGGAGAGGTTGAAAGGGCCGCGGATGCGGTTGAGGACGTCAATGATCTCGCGGGGACCGTAGCCCCAGCCGACGCGCAGACCGCCAAGACCGTAGATTTTCGAGAAGGTGCGAGTCATCACGACGTTGCTGCGCGCTTCGATCAACTTAAGACCAGCATCATATCCCTCGACGTATTCGGCATAAGCACCGTCGATCACAAGGATCGTTTGCGGCGGGATACCCTCGGCCAATCGCGCAAGGTCGGCTTGCCCGATCATCGTGCCAGTTGGGTTGTTTGGATTGGCCAAAAACACGATCTTGGTTTTCTTGGTGCAGGCCGCAAGGATCGCGTCAACGTCCGTGACACGCTCACGTTCTTTGACCTCGGCGGGCGTGCCGCCAGCAGCAAGGGTCGATATGCGGTACATGGCAAACCCATGTTCTGTAAAGATAACTTCGTCGCCCGCGCCAACATAGGCTTGGCAAAGGAAGTGGATAATCTCGTCGGAGCCCACACCACAAATCACCCGATCGGGGTCAAGCTGCCAGACCTCGCCAATGGCGTGGCGCAGTCCAGAGTGGTCGGTATTCGGATAGCGGTGCAGGCTGTGAACAGCGCGCGAAAACGCCTCTTTCACAACGTCGGAAGGTCCCATCGGGTTCTCGTTTGAAGAGAGTTTAAGCACGTTTGACGCGCCTTCAACATGGGAGTCACCGCCCACATAAAGCGCGATATCCATGATCCCTTTTTGCGGTTTAATCTTACTGGTCATATCAAAAACTTCCCCGAGGTTGGCTTGTTCTAGCCTGCCCTATTCACCATGACCAGTGAGCAGAGACGAAAAAACGGGCTGTGCAACCCGTGCACC
>Ga0102898_1000399_pt1 | contig 14041 bp, 9 predicted proteins | sample Colrivmeta1555A3_FD_78454 | JGI IMG/M metagenome (GOLD analysis project Ga0102898, IMG submission 78454) | Estuarine microbial communities from the Columbia River estuary - metaG 1555A-3 | ecosystem: Environmental > Aquatic > Marine > Intertidal zone > Estuary | place: USA: Columbia River Estuary...
AATATAGTGATTCACGGACATATCATAGCCCGCGAATGCCAAAACCTCAACTGCGTCAGGCCAACACCAAGCGTTCAATTTGCGCCAAGGCACTGGGGTCATCCATCGTGGTCAGGTCGCCTGGGTCGCGCCTTTCACACACCGCTTGGATCGCTCGACGCAGCAATTTACCGCTGCGGGTTTTCGGTAACAGCGTGACGAAGCGAATCCGAGCGGGCCTGGCGACGGCGCCCAGTTGACCATCGACAACCTTCATGAGCTCGCCCTCCAAAGCCAGCTTCGCCGCATCGGTCTCGTAAGCCGCTGCGTCCTTTAAAACGGCAAACGCCATTGCCACCTGACCCTTTAACTGATCTTCAACGCCCACAACAGCCACCTCCATCACCGCCTTGTGGCTGGCAATGCTCTCTTCGATCTCGCGGGTCCCGAGGCGGTGTCCGGCCACGTTGATCACATCGTCTGTTCGCCCCAAAATGAAGTAATAGCCGGCCTCATCACGGATACCCCAGTCAAAGGTGCTGTAGAGCAACCGCCCGGGGATGCTCTCCCAATAAGTCTTGACGAATCGCGCATCGTCCTGCCAGACCGTTTGCATGCAGCCCGGGGGCAATGGGCCCTCAATGGCGACAACCCCCTTGGTGTTGGGCGTCGTGATGTCTTGCGCAGTGGCTTCGTCGATGACTTTGACGTTGTAGCCGTACATTGCAATACCCGGACTGCCAAATTTGGTTTTCTGAGCCTCTATGCCATTCGCCAGCGTCAAGATGGGCCAGCCCGTCTCAGTTTGCCAATAGTTGTCGATGATGGGCTTGCCCAGCTCATCGGAGATCCATTTCGCTGTCGGTTCATCCAGCGGCTCACCCGCCAAGAAGAGTGCCTTCAAGCTCGAGAGGTCCGCTGATTTAATGAAAGTCGAGTCGTATTTTTTCAGGACGCGCACGGCTGTGGGCGCGCTAAACATCACCGATACCCGATATTTTTCGACCAGCTGCCACCAGATACCTGCGTCCGGCCGGATAGGCAAACCCTCGTACATCACCGTAGCCATGCCCGCAATCAGTGGGCCGTAAATGATGTAAGAGTGCCCCACAACCCAACCAATGTCACTGGTTGAAAAATAGGTCTCTCCGGGTTGCCCCATAAAAATGTGCTTGATGCTTGCTGCCAACGCGACCGCGTAGCCGCCCACGTCGCGCTGAACCCCTTTGGGTTTGCCAGTCGTTCCGCTGGTGTACAAAATATAGCTGGGATCGGTTGATGCCATGGGCTCGCAAGGCACTTGAACACCGCGCTGTGCCTCGGCCGCCGAGCGGTAATCAACATCCCGTCCCGCAACCATGGCCATTTCGGACAAGCCGCGATCAACCAACACCACCGCACTGGGCTGATGCGCCGCGAGACGCAGCGCCTCGTCCAATAGTGGCTTGTAGGGCACGACTTTGCCACCGCGCGACCCCGCATCGGCACTGACGATAGCGGTCGGCGTGCAATCATCGATGCGGCTCGCCAAACTGACGCTCGCAAAACCACCAAAAACCACCGAGTGAATGGCGCCGATGCGTGCACAAGCCAACATCGCAAACGCCGCCTCAGCGATCATGGGCATATAAATCAGAACACGATCACCCTTTTTCACGCCTTGCGCCTTGAGAACAGCAGCCATGACTTGCACCTCATCGCGCAATTGGCTGAAGGAGTACGTGCGCTCGGTATTCGTCTCGGTTGAGACAAAGATCAATGCGTTGTCATCGGGTCGCTGCGCGGCATGCCTGTCAACGGCGTTGTAGCAAAGATTGGTTTCGCCACCCACAAACCATTTCGCGAAAGGCGGGTTGCTGTAATCGCAAACGGTGTCAAACGGCTTGACCCAATCGATCAGAGACGCTTGCTCACGCCAGAACGCATCTGGCGCCTCGATGGATTGGCGGTATACGGACTCAAAGTTTTCATTCACTGACATGGGTACCCCTCGGCGTTGCAATGGCCCACAAAATGTGGACGACGGTGTTCAAACCGAATTCATAATTATGAATAATAGTCTTGCTACACCCTGACGCCAGCCCCCTTATCAGGCGGCTTTGATGTAGGCCAAAGCGGCCTCAAAGTCAGGATGATCAGCGGACCCCAACCATTCGAAGGCGGCCATTTCTGCCGTGATAAGTTCGACGCCATTGCCGGCCAGACGGTCAAAAGCAGCGTCACAGTCGCGCGTATTTCGCGAACTGCTGGCATCACTGACCACCCAAACCTCGAATCCCTGCTCACCGAGATCCAGCGCTGTTTGGAGCACACAGACGTGGGCCTCAACGCCCGCCACCACAATCACCGGGCGGCTCGGCTCAGCGGGCGCGGGCGTGGCGGATGGTTTGCGTAGATGTTTGGGCAAACTGCGTGCGTTTTTACCCTGAGTAATTGGCGGGGCCTCTTGGGGTTGCAGCCACGCCAGCAGCCCGTCTGCACACGCATTGAAGGCCAATTTGTCCAATGGCTGAGGAACAAGCGGCGCCAAATCCGGAACAAACGGACCCAGCGCATCAGCGCGCTGGGTCGTTGCCCAGACAGGTATATCCATCAGATGGGCCATTTGCGCCAACAACCGCGCTTTTCGAATCACGCGCTCGTGGTCGTGAATGGCCGGCATGAGTTTGACCTGGTAGTCCACGAGTACCAATTGACACTGATCGGGATCGAGTAACACGGTGAATCCTTGCTGATTGACATCTATTGAAGGCGTTATTGTCCCGTAGATTCATGCACGCCTGTCAACCCTCACAAGAAAAAGCAAATAGAAAACTCGAATAATCGATCGTAAGTAACTGATATGTTTGTATATTATTGAATAAATATGATAGGCTTCAAACCCAAACATCTGTTCACAACCCAACATGCCCCTCTGTTCGACTCGTCGCATCATCGCGCTGCTATCGGCAGGACTCTGGGCGCTTTGTGCGCAGGCCGTTGAGCCCGTTGCATCCCAGCCAACCGATCCACTGACCGAATTTTTGGACAGCAAAGGCTTGGTTGCCCGCTGGAAAGTGGACCCTCAACAGGCGTTGAGCCTCTCAACACAGTTGTCTTTGAATGCGATGGGCCTCATCGGTGTCCCCTATATTTGGGGCGGCTCAAAAACCAGTGTTGGACTGGATTGCAGCGGTTTGGTGCAATCCGTCTATCAGCAGACCGCACACATTCGATTGCCCCGGAGCACGGCTGAACAAGCGGCAGCAACCGAGGTCATCCCACCGGAGGCGCTGCGCCCCGGCGACCTGGTGTTCTTCAACACACTGAACCGACCGTTTAGCCACGTCGGCATCTACGTCGGCGAAAACCGCTTTGTCCATGCCCCCAAACCGGGCGCGCGGGTTCGCATCAGTTCGATGTCACGCGAATACTGGGCAAATCGCTTCGACGGCGCTCGCCGTGCAATCACGGCTGACGCAAAGCTCAGCTTGTTGGGTCTAGCCAACCAGTAAAGCCCCGCGTCGAGACCGTTATTTCCGCTTGACCGGTGGCAGGTCGGTACAACTGCCATGCGCCACCTCGGCGGCCATACCAATGCTCTCCCCGAGGGTCGGGTGCGGGTGGATGGTCTTACCGATGTCAACCGCATCGGCACCCATTTCAATCGCAAGTGCCACCTCGCCAATCATGTCCCCGGCGTGCGTACCCACCATGCCACCGCCTAGGATGCGACCGTGGCCATTGGCCTCAGGTGAGTCATCGAACAGTAACTTCGTAACGCCTTCATCACGGCCATTGGCAATCGCACGGCCGGAGGCTGACCATGGGAATAAACCCTTTTTGATCTTGATACCCTGCGCCTTGGCTTGGTCCTCCGTGAGTCCCACCCACGCAACCTCAGGATCGGTATACGCGACGCTGGGGATCACCCGAGCGTTGAACGCCGCTGATGCCAAATCGGCATTACCCTGCAACTCCCCAGCAATGACCTCGGCGGCGACATGGGCCTCATGGACCGCCTTATGGGCCAGCATGGGCTGCCCAACAATGTCACCGATCGCAAAAATGTGCCCAACGTTGGTACGCATTTGAATATCGACGTTGATAAAGCCACGATCGGTAACGGCAACACCGGCGCTCTCAGCCCCGAGCTTTTTCCCGTTGGGGGAACGCCCCACCGCTTGCAAGACCAAGTCGTAGGTTTGCGGCGCTGGTGCCCCAACCCCCTCGAAACTCACTTCGATGCCTTGGGCTGTGGCTTTGGCACCGACCGTTTTGGTGTTCAGCATGATGTTGTCGAACCGGGGGGCATTCATTTTTTGCCAAACCTTGACCAAATCACGGTCAGCGCCTTGCATGAGGCCATCCATCATTTCGACCACATCCAAGCGAGCGCCGAGCGTGGAATAGACCGTCCCCATCTCCAAACCGATGATGCCGCCACCCAAAATAAGCATGCGCTTGGGTACCGACTTGAGTGCCAGCGCACCGGTGCTGTCAACCACACGCTCGTCGTTCGGCATGAATGGCAGATGGACCGCTTGAGAGCCCGCTGCAATGATGGCGCGCTTGAAGGTGATGCGGCGCTTCTCCCCTGTCATCGCTTGCCCACTGCCGCTTGTCATGGCCACTTCGATCTCGTGAGAACCCGTGAACTGGCCAAGCCCGCGAACGATTTCCACTTTTCGCATTTTGGCCATAGCAGCCAGACCGCCCGTCAGTTTGCCGATCACATTTTCTTTGTGGGTACGCAGCTTATTGATGTCAACTTTAGGCGCATCGAATGTCACGCCAAGATCGGCAAAGTGCTTCACCTCATCCATGACAGCCGCAACGTGCAGGAGTGCTTTGGAAGGGATGCAGCCAACGTTCAGGCAGACGCCACCAATGGTCGCGTAACGCTCGATCAAAATTACCTTGAGACCCAAGTCCGCTGCGCGGAAAGCGGCGGAATAACCGCCAGGGCCTCCCCCCAAAACCATCACATCACAATCGGTATCGGCTGGCGTTGCCACTGACACCGCAGGCGCGGCGACGACCGGCGCGACCGCAGGACTGGGCGCTGCCGTCACCGATGCGCTGCCCTCAACCTGCAAAACCAAAGTGCCTTTTGCAACCTTGTCGCCCAACTTCACAGCCAATGCCTTCACCACACCCGCGTGGCTTGAGGGAATTTCCATCGATGCCTTATCCGACTCCACGGTGATCAAAGACTGGTCAACCGCGACGGTATCGCCCACAGCAACCAAAATCTCGATCACGGAGACCTCATCGAAATCGCCAATGTCGGGAACCTGTACGTCAATCAATGCCATCACAGCTCCTTACAACAAGACACGGCGGAAGTCCGCCAAAATTTGACCCAGGTAGGCGTTGAAGCGCGCAGCGGCCGCACCGTCAATGACCCGGTGATCCCAAGACAATGACAAGGGCAACATCAGTCGTGGCTGGAAGGCCTTGCCATCCCAGACAGGCTCAGTGGTCGATCGACACACCCCTAAAATCGCCACCTCTGGCGCATTGATGATGGGTGTGAAGTAGCGCCCACCGATGCCTCCCAAGCTTGAAATGGTGAAGCAAGCACCCGTCATTTCAGCAGGGCCTAGCTTCCCATCGCGGGCCTTCTTGGCCAGCTCACCCATCTCAGCGCTGATTTGCAGCACGCCTTTTTTGTCCGCATCTCTGATCACGGGCACCACCAAACCGTTGGGGGTATCGGCGGCAAAACCAATGTGGAAGTACTGCTTCATCACCAGCTGCTCGCCATCCAACGAGCTGTTGAACTCGGGGAACTTCTTCAATGCCGCCACACAAGCCTTGATGAGAAACGCCAACATCGTGACCTTGACGCCCGACTTTTCGTTTTCTTTGTTGGTGAGTACGCGGAACGCCTCCAGCTCGGTGATATCGGCATCATCATGGTTGGTGACGTGCGGGATCATGACCCAATTGCGATGCAAGTTGGCCGCACTGATCTTCTTGATACGTGAACGGTCCACACGCGACACAGGGCCGAATTTCGCAAAGTCGACCTTTGGCCACGGCAGCAGGCCCAAACCGGCCCCGCTGTTGTCGCCTTCAGAGGCTTGAGACTGTGCGATTGTTTTTGCAGCACCCGCCATCACCGATCGAGTGAACTGTTGTACGTCCGCCTGCGTGATACGGCCCTTCAGCCCTGAGCCTTTCACTTCCTCAAGCGGGACACCAAGCTCGCGAGCGAACTTACGCACGGACGGCGATGCATAGGGCAACTTGCCTGACGGCGAAACGGTGGGGTTGTGGGCGGGAGCCGACGTCGACATGACCGTCGCTGTGGCCGCAGGAACGGCCGTAGCGGTAGCGGTGGCGGTCATGGGGACGGCTGCCGCTGCATTCGCCGCGGCTGGGGGCGATACGCTCGCACCGATACCCCCCGCAACCGTGATCTGCCCCATCACATCGCCAATGTTCACCACATCACCGACCTTGACGGACAGATGCTTCAGCGTACCGGCGTGGCTGCTGGGGATCTCCATGGATGCCTTATCGGACTCAATGGTGATCAAAGACTGTTCAAGCGCAATGGCGTCACCCGGTGACACCAAGACCTCGATGACAGTGACGTCTTTGAAATCGCCAATATCAGGAATGACCAATTGAACGTCACCCCCGGGCGTACCAGCACCAGCACTGGCAGCAGGCGCAGGCGCCGAAGCCGCTGGGGCAACGGGTGTAGCTGCTGGCGCCGCAGGCGCGGGTACAGCGGCCGCTGCAGGCGCGGCACCCTCGAGCTCCAAGACCATGACGCCTTGCTTCACCTTATCGCCGAGCTTAACGTGCAGGGCTTTCACCACACCCGCATCGCTCGACGGAATCTCCATTGACGCTTTGTCGGATTCGACGGTGATGATGGATTGATCTTTGGTGACCGTATCGCCAACAGCCACCAATAACTCGATCACCGAGACTTCATCGAAGTCACCGATGTCGGGCACATTCACTTGAATAATAGACATGTGTTTGTTCTCCGTTCGATGACTGACTTACGCGTACAAGGGGTTGACTTTTTCGGTGTCGATGCCGTACTTCTTAATGGCATCGGCAACGGTCTTGGCTGGAATGGCACCCTCGTCGGCCAAACACTTGAGGGCTGCGATCACAACGTAATGGCGATTCACTTCAAAGTGCTCCCGCAGGCGACCGCGGAAGTCGCTGCGTCCGAAACCATCCGTTCCCAGGACGCGGTAGGTGCGGCCCTTGGGGATGAAGGGGCGAATTTGCTCGGCGTAGGCTTTCATGTAATCCGTTGTCGCAACGACGGGGCCAACAGAGCCGCTTAATTGTTGCTCAACAAAGGACTGGCGAGGCTTCTTGGTGGGATGCAGGAGGTTCCACCGGTCGGCATCTTGGCCATCGCGGGTCAATTCGTTGAAGCTTGGGCAGCTCCACACATCGGCCGCAATGCCCCAGTCGTCCGCCAACAGGGCCTGAGCTGCAATGCTCTCGCGCAAAATGGTGCCGCTACCCAAAAGCTGAACGCGCTGTTTGGCCTTGCCACCGCTTTGCAGCAGGTACATGCCCTTGATGATCTCTTCCTCGGTGCCAGCCTTCAGGCCCGGCATCGGGTAATTTTCGTTCAGCAACGTGATGTAGTAGTAGACGTTTTCTTGGTCCTCCACCATGCGCTTCAAACCGTGTTGCATGATGACACCCACCTCGTGTGCAAAGGTCGGATCGTAGGACACGCAGTTGGGAATCGTGCCTGCCAATATATGGCTATGGCCGTCTTCGTGCTGCAAGCCTTCGCCGTTGAGGGTGGTGCGTCCAGAGGTACCGCCGAGCAAAAACCCGCGTGCCTGCATGTCGCCAGCCGCCCAAGCCAAATCACCAATGCGCTGGAAACCAAACATTGAGTAGTACACGAAGAACGGAATCATGATTCGGTTGTTCGTGCTGTATGACGTTGCCGCCGCAATCCATGAGGCCATACCGCCTGCCTCGTTGATGCCTTCTTGCAGGATTTGTCCGGCCTTGTCCTCTTTGTAATAAGACACCTGATCGCGATCCTGCGGCGTGTAAAGCTGGCCGTGCGGGTTGTAAATACCAATCTGCCGGAACATGCCCTCCATACCAAAGGTGCGCGCCTCGTCCACCAAAATTGGCACCACGCGCGGACCCAGTGCTTTGTCGCGCAGCAACTGCGTGAGGAAGCGCACATAGGCTTGGGTCGTCGATATCTCGCGCCCCTCAGCGGTTGGTTCTAAAACCGCGTTAAAGTGCGCGAGCTCGGGTACTTTGAACTGCTCATCAGACTTGGGCAAACGCTTTGGCAGGTAGCCTCCCAGTTTCTTGCGCTGCTCGTGCAAGTAACGCATCTCGGGCGTATCGTCGGCGGGCTTGTAAAAAGGCAGGTCTTTTAGCTGGCTATCCGGGATTGGAATATTGAAGCGGTCGCGGAAGTGACGCACATCCTCGTCAGTGAGCTTCTTGGCTTGGTGCGCGGTGTTTTTACCCTCACCGGCCTTGCCCATACCGTAGCCCTTGACCGTCTTGATGAGCAACACAGTCGGCTGACCCTTTGTGTTGACTGCACGGTGATAAGCCGCATAGACCTTCTTGGCATCATGCCCACCTCGGCGCAGCTTGAAGATCTCATCGTCGGTCATCTTGGAGACCAGCTCAAGCGTTCGGGGGTCACGGCCAAAGAAGTGTTTACGAACAAAGGCACCGTCGTTCGCTTTAAAGCCCTGATAGTCACCGTCAAGGGTGTCCATCATTATTTTGCGAAGGGCACCGTCTTTGTCACGCGCCAGGAGATCGTCCCAATCAGAACCCCACAGGAGTTTGATGACGTTCCAACCAGCACCGCGGAACTCACCCTCTAATTCCTGAACAATCTTGCCGTTCCCACGAACGGGACCATCCAAGCGCTGCAAGTTGCAGTTGACGACAAAAATCAAGTTATCCAGGCCCTCACGCGCCGCCAAACCAATGGCACCCAAGCTCTCAGGTTCATCCATCTCGCCGTCACCGCAGAAAACCCAAACCTTTCGATTTTCGGTATTGGCAATACCGCGCGCATGCAGGTACTTCAAGAAACGGGCCTGGTAAATCGCCATCAAAGGGCCGAGTCCCATTGAGACGGTGGGGAACTGCCAGAAATCAGGCATCAACTTTGGGTGGGGATAGGAAGACAGGCCCTTGCCGCCGACCTCTTGACGGAAGTTCAGCAGCTGGTCCTCTGTCAAGCGGCCTTCCAAGTAGGCGCGGGCATAGACGCCAGGCGCGCTGTGGCCCTGGATGTAAAGCAAGTCACCGCCGTGGTCATCGCTCGCACCATGCCAAAAGTGGTTGAAGCCGGCCGCGAACATGTGTGCCAACGAGGCAAATGAGCTGATATGGCCGCCAAGATCACCACCGTCTTCTGGGTGCAAGCGATTCGCTTTGACCACCATCGCCATGGCATTCCAACGCATGTAGGCTCGCAACCGCCCTTCCAACTCGAGGTTACCTGGCGAGTGCGCCTCTTCCTGGGGCTCGATTGTGTTGACGTAACCGGTCGTCGCCGAGAACGGCATATCCAAGCTTCTTTGACGCGCGTGCTCCAGCATCTCCTCGAGTAGCTCATGCGCGCGCTCGGGACCATTGGCCTCCAGTAGCGCATCAAAGGAATCGAGCCATTCGCGGGTTTCAGCTGCGAACTCATCAGCGGCGGCAGCAATTTGTGATTTCTCGGACATACAGTCTCCCTTTCTCAGGCTTGGTGTATTGGTAATTTTTACAGCCTGAAAGTTTCCCACAAAATAAATAATTTTTCAATATGTGCGATGCAATTTCACATAGTGAACTTTTATGAAAACAAAGAGTGCCACTACACTTACGCCATGGACCACTCGCGCCGCCCAAATCGCCCCCCTGAGGCCAGCCAAACCGTGCTCAAGGCGCCGACGCGCGCATGGCGTCAGTGGTGGCGCGCCCAGACCCCAGCCAAGCAGGACCGTGTCGCGACCTTGGCACCGTTGTTCGCGGTGATCATCTTTTTGATCGCGATCGTTTTGGCGATTGGTTACCTCCGGATTGAGGAGCTGGACCGAGAGCAAGAGACCATCACCCGCGACCTTGAATACGCGCAACAGCGTCTCCGACTGAGCATCATTGACCGCCAAGAGCGCCTGAATGACCTGGCGAACGCACTGACGACAGGACGTGGACGCACGGCGGACTTCGACGCGCGCGCGCGCGCGATGGCAGAGAATTTTCGGGACCTCGAGAGCGTTTCTTGGTTGGATAAAACCGATAAGGTGCTGGCCAATTACACGGCGAACTACGCAGCGATCTCCCGAACCTACTTCGTGGGCGAAACCCTGAGCGACTCACAAACCGCGGGTGGCTTGACTGTGCTGCGAGATATCCAGCAAACGATCTATACGCGACCAATCACCACAAGCCCGCTGTTTCCGGGACTGGATGAAGAGGCGAGCTTCATGATCTTGATCCCCGTCAAGGCACAAGATAAGTGGATCGGTACGATCGTGGGCGAGTTCTCCATTGCTGGACTCCTGCGCTATGGGCTTCCACCTGAGGTTGCGATCAAATACGCCGTGGCACTCGTTGATCCCCGCGGGAAAGTGTTGGCAGGCACCCTGCCGCCGATGCGACAGGTCCTGGGAGATTGGCTACCGTGGGCCCCCCATCAACCCAGTTACGAGGTCCCTGTCTCCCCAATTGGCAGCAGCCTGCTGCTGAAAGCGAGAACGTGGCGGACATCTCAAGGCGTCTTAGGCAGCGCCATCTTTTGGGTGATTGCTGCGTTAAGCGCCCTCACGATCTGGATGTTGATGGGCAACTGGCGTCACAACCGCCGGCGCGCTGAAACACAACATGCCTTGGTCGCAGAGACGAATTTCCGAAGGGCAATGGAAAACTCCATGCTAACGGGGATGCGCGCGCTGGACATGTCGGGTCGCATCACCTACGTCAATCCGGCGTTCTGTCAGATGACGGGGTGGGAAGAGTCTGAGCTGGTCGGACAGACACCGCCCTTCACGTACTGGCCCCACGAGGACCGGGGCATGCTGATGGCCAGACTTGACGACGAGTTGAAGGGGCGCTCGAGCGCATCGGGTTTTGAGGTGCGCGTCCAACGTAAAAATGGTGAGATCTTCTCCGCCCGGATGTACGTGTCCCCCCTGATCGCCCCAGACGGCATGCAAACGGGGTGGATGACCTCGATGACCGACATCACTGAGCCTAAACGGATTCGAGAGGAGCTGAGCGCGGCGCACGAGCGATTCACAACCGTTCTCGAAAGTTTGGATGCCGCGGTATCGGTCGCCAGTCTCGGCGGCCAAGAACTTCTCTTTGCAAACAAGCAGTACCGCAATTGGTTCAGCACGCGCACGCTCGGTCACTATGAGGTGGTGATGCAGGCACAAATTGGGATGCTGAACAGCCTCACCAAAGGGCCCACGGCAGGTGACCCCGAGGAATTGGATCTGGGTGCCATTCCTACCCACGATTTGCTGGAGGCGCAAGCCAATGACGCGGAGGTTTACATCGAACCACTCGGCAAGTGGCTGGAGGTTCGGGCGCGCTACATCAGCTGGGTCGATGGTCGATTGGCACAGATCGTGATTGCGACGGACATCACGACACGGCGGGAAGCACAGGCGCAGTCCGCGCTACAAATGGAGCGGGCGCAAACGTCAAGCCGATTGATCACCATGGGCGAAATGGCGTCGAGCGTTGCACACGAACTCAACCAACCACTGACGGCGATCAGCAACTACTGCTCAGGCATGATCTCGCGCCTGAACAGCAAAGGCATCTCAGAAACCGACCTCATCGCAGCCCTCGAAAAAACCAGTAACCAAGCCAAGCGTGCGGGACAAATCATCGCGCGCGTTCGATCATTCGTGAAACGCAGCGAACCCAACCGAAGCCTGGCTGATGTGCCGACCATGGTTGCAAACGCCAGCGAATTGGTCGACATTGAGCTGCGCCGAATGCAGGTTCGCCTGACCCACTACATTGCGGAGCGACTGCCAACGTTGTCCGTTGACCGCATTCTGATTGAACAGGTGCTTGTAAATTTGATAAAAAATGCTGCTGAATCAATACAGTCTGCCAATCGTCCCGCCGGCCAACGGTGGATTGAGCTGCAAGTCAAACCCAAGAATTTAGAGGACGTTGCCGGCGTGGAATTCACGGTCGAGGACAACGGCCAAGGCGTACCGCCAGACATGTTGGAGCGCATTTATGACGCCTTCTACAGCACCAAGACAGAGGGCATGGGCATCGGCCTCAAGCTTTGCCGGAGCATCGTTGAGTCGCACAACGGGCGCATTGCGGTTGAGAACCTTTACAATGGTGAGGATCCTGCGGGGTGTCGATTCAGTTTTTGGATCCCTTTGAGACCCGCGCCCCTCGCGTCCAAAGCGCAATTGAACCCCGTTCAAAGCACCGCATAAATCTGCAAAGATCAAGGAACACTATGAGCTTGTCCGCCAAAAAAGGCACCGTCTATATCGTCGACGACGATGAGGCGGTGCGTGATTCACTGCAATGGCTTCTTGAGGGGCAAGACTATCGGGTTCGGTGTTTTGAATCCGCAGAAGGCTTCCTCAGTCGCTACGACCCACGTGAAGTGGCATGCCTGGTGGTCGACATACGCATGAACGGCATGACAGGCCTCGAACTGCAGGACCGCCTGATTGAGCGCCAGTCACCGCTACCCATCGTATTCATTACCGGCCACGGCGACGTGCCCATGGCTGTTGAGGCGATGAAGAAAGGCGCACTTGATTTCGTTCAAAAGCCATTCAATGAAGATGACCTGACCGCGCTGGTCGAGCGCATGTTGGATCATGCGCAAGAGACCTTCGAGCAGTACCAACAGGCCGCCAATCGCGACGCACTGATTGCCAAGCTGACCTCTCGTGAAGCGCAGGTGCTCGAGCGGATCGTTGCAGGTCGCTTGAACAAACAAATTGCCGATGACCTGAACATCAGCATCAAAACGGTTGAGGCGCATCGTGCGAACATCATGGAAAAGCTGAACGCCAACACGGTTGCAGACCTTCTGAAAATCGCCCTCACACCCGCAGCTAACAAGGCCAGCTAATTCAATGAGTGCTCAGATCATCGATGGGAAAGCCCTGTCAGCGCAGCTTCGCTCGCAAGCCAAGGAAGATGTCCAAGCACTCATCGCCAAAGGGGTCACACCCGGACTCGCCGTAATCCTGGTCGGCGACGATCCCGCCAGCCAAGTCTATGTTCGCAACAAGGTAACGGCCTGCGAAGAGATGGGTATCGCGTCATCGCTCGAGCGTCACCCGGCCACCCTCTCCGAGTCAGCGTTATTGGCGCGCATTCAGGACCTCAATGCATCACCGGCGGTGCATGGGATATTGGTCCAGCTGCCGTTACCGGCACACATCGACGCTCACAAGGTCATTGAGGCGATATCACCCAGCAAAGATGTTGACGGCTTTCACGTTGCCAGTGCGGGCGCGCTGATGGTCGGTCAGCCCGGCTTTTGGCCGTGTACCCCATACGGTTGCGTGAAAATGTTGGAAACCATCTTCGGTGGTGCCTCCATGGACCTGCGCGGCAAACATGCGGTCGTGATCGGACGTTCCAACATCGTCGGCAAACCCATGGCCATGATGCTGCTTCAAAAAAACGCGACAGTCACCGTCTGTCACAGCGGGACCGCAGACTTGGCGTCACACACCCGTCAAGCTGACATCATCGTGGCCGCTGTTGGGAAACAAAACGTCATCAAGGCCGACATGGTGAAGCCAGGGGCCGTCGTGCTGGACGTTGGAATGAATCGAAATGATGCGGGTAAGCTATGCGGTGACGTCGACTTTGCTGGCGTTAGTGAGGTCGCAAGCCACATCACACCCGTCCCGGGCGGTGTTGGCCCAATGACCATCACCATGCTGATGCTGAACACGGTCAAGTCAGCGCAAGCAAGCCTCAATGCCTAGCCGACGCCTCTGAGGCCGGCACGGGACCAAGCAAATGCCACATGAGGTAGGTGGCAATGCCCCACTGGAGCAACATCAGCCCGCTTCCAATCCCGTGCCACAGCGGT
>Ga0102898_1000410_pt1 | contig 13837 bp, 11 predicted proteins | sample Colrivmeta1555A3_FD_78454 | JGI IMG/M metagenome (GOLD analysis project Ga0102898, IMG submission 78454) | Estuarine microbial communities from the Columbia River estuary - metaG 1555A-3 | ecosystem: Environmental > Aquatic > Marine > Intertidal zone > Estuary | place: USA: Columbia River...
AATATCTCTTGCTGAATGTCCTGTAGCAACAATTAAATTAGTTCCTTCAACACCGTATTCATCATTAATAGTTACTGATTTAAAAACACCATTTAAAGTGTTAATTGCTGTTACTTTACTATTGAAATGAACCTCTCCACCATTTTCAATAATTGCCTCGCGCATACTTACAATTATTTGAGGCAACTTATTTGTTCCGATATGTGGATGCGCATCTACTAAGATTTCTTCATTCGCTCCAAAATGAACAAACCATTCTAAAGCTTTTAAAATATCCCCTCTTTTTTTTGCTCTTGTATATAATTTACCGTCTGAGTATGTCCCCGCTCCTCCTTCACCAAAACAATAATTTGATTCCGGATTAACGATACACTCTTTATTCAATTTTGCTAAATCTCTACGTCTTGATCGGACATCTTGACCACGTTCAAAAACAATGGGCTTTAATCCCACTTCTATTGCTCTTAAAGCTGCAAATAATCCCGCAGGACCAGAACCTATAATGATTACAACATCCTTATCTGCGACATTTTGAGGGATAAATGATTGTTTCTCAATCACTGTTTCAGTCTTGAGAATTACATCAAAAGAACAATTAATTTTAATTTGACGTTTTCTTGCATCAATTGATCTTCGGCGCCATTTAAAAGAAAAATCTTCAACGTTTAGATTTAATTTCTTCGCAATTTCATTTGCTAAAAAAACGTTGTCCTTTGCTTCTTCGGGAGTAGTTTGAAATTGAATTACTTCCATTTAATTATCCTTCAAAAATAAACGAGACCCACCAAACCTTATTATACATCCTGTCTATTGGTTTAGCAATAGGTGTTGGTTCAGGAATAAAAGAATTGACAAATCCGTGGGAATATTTTAATTCAATTCCAAATTTAAAATAAGGTGCAAAAAACTCTACTCCACCACCAATCTGCCCTTGATAATCGTTCTTTTTTATTTTAATAAACGGATCAATAAAATCTTGAGAAGCATCTTCTTGCGATTGTAAATCCAATGAATATTGAGCACCTAGTAAAACATAAGACGCAAAATTGTTTAACCGAATAGTTCTAAATTGAAACATCAAAGGAAAATCCAAATTTGTAGAATTAATTCGTTCTTCATTAAAGATTGGTTCTGATTCCAGAGGATCTGGATTCACAAATGAGTATCTTAAAATTCTTTCTTGAAAGGATAAAGTTGGAATAAAGCGTAAACGAACAACAGGCGTTCCTAATTTTAACGTCGAAACAATACCAACTTGACCTCCTGGAGCAGATTTGTTTGTTAATGAAATCAAGTCGTAATCTTCAAATGCGTTTAGCTTTTGATAAACAGAAAAATCAGAGCTATTACCACCAAGCATAAACCCAAAATGCAACGTTTTTTCGTCAAATCTTTTATAGTTCATCGGTTTTTCCTTTTGAGCAGAAGACAAAAAGACATTCAGAATAAATAAAAAACTTAGTTTATACATGATAATAGAAACGTAAAAATCCAGTTAAAATTGTAAACTATTTAACTCCCATATAAATTGTAGCGATGCCACCACTAACCATTATGGATGAAACACTTTTGTACCCAACTTTAGTCATAATGCTTTCAAAATCTTTTCCTTCAGGAAAAGCTGCAACAGACTCAGGAAGATAAGCATATGCTCTTTTATCTTTGGATATACTTTTTCCAAAAAACGGAATTAAATATTTCGAATAAAACCCAAAAAATTGTTTAACTGGAAATTTCTTAGGCTTTGAGAATTCAAGTATTACTGCCTTTCCACCAGGGCGAAGTACTCTCAACATATCCGCTAAACCTTTTTCTAAATTTTCGTAATTCCGAACACCAAATCCAACTGTCAGCGCGTCAAAATAATTATCTTCAAAATTCAATTGTTCAGAATCCCCCAATTGCATTTTTATAACATGATCGAACTTACGCTTCTTCATTTTGACAATCCCCATATCAAGCATACCTTGGGAGATATCTACCCCGATTACTTCTTCAGGATTTAATTTCAGAGCAGCAATTGCAAAATCACCAGTACCAGTTGCAATATCTAGTATTTTTTTTGGCTGAACACTTTCTAATTGCTTGATGGCTTTTTTACGCCATAGCTTGTCAATTCCAAGAGAAAGAAAATGATTTAAAAAATCATATCTTTTTGAAATATTATTAAACATTTCAGCAACCTCTTGTTTTTTTGAGGTGTTCTCATTATTGTATGGCTTAACCACTTTTTGTTCTGACATAGACATTATCCAACCATTGTATGGCCAGATGGATATTTATAATTTGTACTAATTACTTTTTTACCAACAAGGTATGCAAGTGTGAGTGTACCCACACGACCAATAAACATTGCAACAATAAGAACAACTTTACCAGTAACACTTAATTCAGACGTTAATCCAGTTGATAATCCAACTGTACTGGCTGCTGAAACATGTTCAAAAACCAAATCCATAAAGTCATATTTACCGGTAGCCAATAAATCAGCTTCAGATATTGCCAAAATAAATGGCCCAATAACGTTTCCAACAATAAAGAATAAAAATATTGCGTATGCTTTTAAAACAACATCATTCGAAATTGTTCTCTTAAACAACTCAGTATGCTTTTTACCTTTAATGGTCGAAATTAATGAAGCCCACATAATCGCAAAAGTAGAAGTCCTGATCCCTCCACCGGCTGAACCTGAAGAAGCTCCAATAAACATCAAGAATAAGAAAACAATCATGACTGGCATACCAATAGCAGCGGTATCAACTATATTAAACCCAGCATTTCTGGTTGTCATAGATTCGAACAAAGAAGTGATTACCTTGCCTAACAAATTTTGTCCTTTAAGCGTGTTGTCCCATTCAAAGATCAAGAAAATAACACCACCGAAAACCAATAGTCCTAAAGTGAAGTATAGAGACACTTTCGTACCAAATTCAATTGTTTTCCATGGGAACTTCATTCTTTCTCTAAGTCGCCTTATTTCAAACAAATCAAAGACATATATCATTCCAAATCCCCCTAAGAAAAATAGAATCATGATAACAGTATGGATAAATGTATTATTGATAACTTCTGTATTCATAAGTCCACCATCCAAGATTGACAAACCAGCATTATTAAACCCTGACACACCGTGAAATATTGCTTGAAAAGTTCTAGTACCAGTATCAGCAAAAACACCTTGATTTCCAAAGCCAATAAATAATAAAACAATACCGATTACCTCAATTGCTGTTGCCCAAAGAACAATTTTAGCAAGCATACTTTTGGCCTTTAAAATAGAATCTTTATTTACAAAATCTTCAATTACTTCATGGTACTTAATTCCAACTCCAAATTTGGCAACAACCAACATAATGGCTCCGAATGCAATTGTATTTAAACCACCAAGTTTTATAAGAATAAGAACGATAAATTGACCTTTAAAACTTAATGTATTTGCTAAATCAACAGTTGACAACCCTGTCACACTTACAGAGGACATTGAGAGAAACATAGAATCTACAAAGCCAACACCATCACCAGACGTTGACATCTCAGGCAACATTAATAGTAGCCCTCCAATAAAAGTCATAAGTGCAATTGAAATCGTAAACAACCACCCAGGATGGATCTTTAACCAAGGTTTAAACTTCTTTTCAACGAATAGATTATTTAGAATAATAATGAACACAAATAATTGAACAAAAATCATTGAAAAATCACCAAATTCTGAGAATCCAATTGATTTAAATATTGGTTCAATCAACATGGTGTCAAATACATTATAGGCTACACCTTCGATGAGTAATAAAACAATGACTATCGTTTCAAACCAATTTTTCCGAATAAATGTTGGTGGATGAAAATCATAAAATATTTTGATTAAAAAACGAAGGATATAAAAACCAAAACTAAATTCTAAAATATTAAAGCAAAGCTCCTTAACATCTTTCGTTAGATTAAATCCATAATAATAAATCAATACGCCAATTGCAGCTAAAGAAACAAGTACATTCAAAAATGATAAGGTTCCTAATACACGAGGCTTAGAGTCATAAATGAACAAGTTTACTTTTTCACGAAAATCTTTTAACGTCATTCTCCGTATTGTTTAATTACCTCATCAAAAAGTTGATTCTTATCGATTGGAACAACGCCTGTTTTTTCACAAACTAACCCCCCTGCCAAATTAGCAATAGAAGCAGCAACCTCAGGGGAGGCTCCTACAGCTAGACAAAGAGTAGCTACTGAAATAACTGTATCTCCTGCCCCACTAACGTCTGAAATATTTCGAATATGGGCCGGAATTAAAACACTTTCAACACCTTCTTTGATATAAACTCCATGCTCAGAAAGCGTAACAAAGCTTAATTTATTTCCTAATTTATTTTCTAAATCTTGAATTGCTTTTTCAAATAAATTGAATTCTGTTTTAATATCGAATGTAACACCTAAACCTTCCTTTAACTCTTTTAAATTTGGTTTAAATAAGGTCACGTTTTGATATGAAAAGAAATTATCCTTTTTAGGATCGACAGTTGTAATGATATTTAAATCATTTGCCAATTGTATGCATTTTCTAATTAAAGAATCAGTTAACAATCCTTTATTATAATCTTCAAATACAATTGCATCAATACCTGTGGCCATTAATTCTTGAATCATCCCTAAAAACTCTTCTTCTTGCTCTTTCACTAAAAAAGAAATTTCCTCTTCGTCAATTCTTAATAATTGTTGATGATTCCCTATTATTCGAGTCTTAACAGTTGTTAGTTTATCTTTTACTTGAAAAATTCCATTATTAGGCAAGCCCTCCTCCTCTAAAAGGTTTAAAAAGCGTTCACCATTAGAATCCTTACCAACTGTTGAACACAAAATAGGCTTAGCCCCCAAGGATTTAATATTTAAAGCAACATTCGCAGCACCTCCTAAACGCTCTTCAGAACGAGACCAATTTACAATTGGAACTGGAGCTTCTGGACTAATCCTAGAAACACCACCATAGATGTAAGCATCAATCATTACGTCACCAATAACAAGGATTTTTTTATCCTTAAAATTCTCGAAAAGCGCTTTTGCGTTCATTAATTAAGTTTTTCTAATGCAGATTTAATTCTCTTCATCGCTTCAGTTAAAACTTCTTCAGAAGCTGCGTAAGAAATTCTAATACAATCTGGATCTCCAAAAGCTTCTCCTGAAACCAAGGCCACTAATGCTTGATCAAGCAAGTACAATGCTAAGTCATTCCCATCTGTAATTGTTTTTCCATTATAGCTTTTCCCATAAAAATAAGATACATCAGGAAAAACGTAAAATGCACCTCCAGGAACATTCGTTTTAACTCCATTAATTGTATTTAAAGCATTAAGAACTAATTCTCTTCTATTACTAAATGCAGAAATCATTTCCTTTAACACAATTGGATCTGCATCCATCGCAGCAATAGATGCTTTTTGAGCTATGGAACATGTACCAGAAGTAAATTGCCCTTGCACTTTTGTACAAGCATCAGCAATTTGCTTACTTGCCCCAATATATCCAAGCCTCCAACCTGTCATTGCCCATGCTTTAGAAACTCCATTAATGGTAACAACTTGATCTTTAACCTCATTGAATTGAGCTAAACTCTCATGTTTTGATCCAAAATTTATGTGTTCATAAATCTCATCACTAATAGCAACGATTTGTGGATGTCTTTTAAGAACATCAGCTATTTCAGCTAATTCTTCTTTGTTATATACAGATCCAGTAGGATTGCATGGACTAGAGAAAATTAACATTTTTGTTTTAGGTGTAATTGCTTCCTCTAATTGCTTACCCGTTATTTTAAAATCATTTTCAATTCCCGCTTTAACAATCACAGGAATCCCTTCTGAAACCTTAACGATCTCAATGTAAGAAACCCAATATGGCGCAGGTATGATAACTTCATCTCCATTATTAATCAAGCTCATTACGACATTTGCAATGGACTGTTTTGCACCAGTAGACACAACTATTTCATTTGGAGCATAATCCAAATTATTATCTCTCTTAAATTTTCTAGCAATTGCCTCTCTTAAATCATCATAACCTGGCACAGGAGTATATGTTGTGAAGTTGTCCTTCATTGCTTGTGCAGCTGCATCTTTAATAAATTCTGGCGTATGAAAGTCAGGTTCCCCAAGACTCAAAGAAATGATGTCCTTCCCTTCAGCTTTTAGCTCTCTACTTTTCCTTGACATTGCGATGGTAGCAGACTCCTCCATTGCATTTAAGCGATTTGATAATTTAATCATACTATGTAAATGAAATTTATGGTGCAAATCTACAATAAACTGTGCATTTTGACTTGAAATATTGAATAAATTAGAACATTATTTCATGAAAAAAAACAAACAATTAAAAAACCAACCAATTAAAAAGCGGTATTTTTACAATCCATGGATGAAAAGAAGTTTATTGATGTAGAAAATTTAATTGCGAGTAAAAATCCGAAATTACTTCGCAGGCTCCCTCGTTTTGTAATTAAATATCTCAAACGTATTCTGCATCAAAACGAGATTAACTCATTTATTTCCAAAAACAAAACAAAAAAAAATAGTGATTGGTGTGATGCAGTAGTTGAATACATGAATATTTCAATTACCGTGAAAAATATTGAAAAAATCCCAGAAAACGGAAAAATTGTGCTCGCCATGAATCACCCACTTGGAGGCATGGATGCCATGATTCTAATCTCAGCCCTTAAAGATAGACGATCGGATTTACAATTTATTGTAAACGATTTGCTAATGAACTTGGAGAGTATGAGTGATATGTTTGTTGGAGTTGATAAACACGGGAAAAATAAAGGATCACTTAAAGACCAAATCACAAAACTATTTAGTTCAGATAAAGCAGTATGCATCTTTCCAGCAGGATTAGTTAGTCGAAAGATAGGTAATGAAGTGAAAGATTTAGTTTGGAAAAAAACATTCGTCACTTATTCTAAAAAACACGATCGAACAATTATTCCAATCTATATTGATGGTAAACTTTCTAATTTCTTCTATCGTCTTTCAAAATTCCGTAAATTCATTGGGATTAAAGCAAACATTGAAATGCTCTATTTATCAAATGAACTTTTCAAACAAAAAAATAGACGAATGAGTTTTGTCGTAGGCGATCCAATTAGCGAATCATTACTTAATAGTTCAAAAAATGATGCTATAATAGCCGAAAAAATTAAAGAAAAAGTATACGAATTAAGATCACAACTATAATTATGCAAGACACAATTAAGCCAATAGATAGGGAGATTATTAAAAAGGAACTTTCACCAAATACATTTTTGAGAAAAACTCGAAAAGGTGGTAATGAAATTTACTGCGTAAATTATCACAATGCACCAAATACAATTCGTGAAATTGGGAGATTGAGAGAGCTTACGTTTAGAAATGCTGGAGGAGGAACAGGTTTACCTATAGACATAGATGATTTTGACACTTCAGATAATTGTTACCAGCAATTAATTGTCTGGTCACCAGAAGACGATGAAATTGTTGGAGGCTATAGATTCATTCTATGCAACTCTGTATTGAAAGAAAATTCAGAAATTGAACTATCAACCAGTCATTATTTCGATTTTTCTGAAGACTTTATTAAAAACTACCTTCCAAACACAATTGAACTTGGAAGAAGCTGGGTTCAACCAAATTTTCAGCCTTCTGTAAATCCACGGAAAGGACTTTTTGCATTGGATAATATATGGGATGGATTAGGAGCAATCGTATTAAAACACCCAGAAATAAAATACTTTTTTGGAAAGGTAACCATGTACCCTTCTTACAATACAGATGCGCGGAATTTTCTTCTAAATTTTATGCATCATTATTTTCCGGATCGAGATCAATTAATGAAACCGCATACTCCGTTAATTCAAAACTTCAACAAAAGTGAATACGATGCGATGTTGACAGGATTGGATTTTAAAGAAGGATTTAAAGTTTTAAACTCATTCGTAAAAGATAAAGGTGAATTTATTCCACCATTGGTTAATATCTACATGAATTTATCCCCAAGCATGAAAACTTTTGGGACAGCTGTAAATGCTGAATTCGGAAATGTTGAAGAAACTGGAATACTTGTAACTCTAAAAGACATCTATGAGGACAAGAAAGAAAGGCATATGAGATATTAAAAAAAAGCACCATTCGGTGCTTTTTTTTTAATAATGAGTTACTACTTGGTGCTTCTCTATCAACTTGCGTAAATTAATTAATGCATAGCGCATTCTACCAAGAGCTGTATTGATACTTATATCTTCTAAATCTGCGATATCTTTAAAAGACATCTCCTTAAAAATTCTCATTTTTAAAATATCCCTTTGCGTATCTGGAAGGTACTCAATAAGATCAACTAACTGACCTTCCAATTCTTCACGCGTGATCGTCTCTTGAATGTTCTCGTCCTCCAGACTCAATGTATGAAAGATATTGAAATCATCTCTCGATGAAGACGATTCAGAGATCATTTTAACTTTATTATTTTTTCTAAAATAATCTATTACCAAATTTTGAGCAATTCTCATTGCCCATGGTAAAAATTTACCTTCTTCATTATAAGAGCCAGCCTTTAAGGTATTTACAATTTTTATGAAACAGTCTTGAAAAATGTCTTGAGCTAAGGCAGAATCTTTCACTTTCATATAAATTGAACGATAGATTCTATCTTTATGACGCATTAATAATACTTCAAAAGCTTTTTCATTTCCATTAAGATATAGGCTGATTAATTCGCGGTCTTCGTGATTTTTCATAGTCATAACTTACCTTATTTAAGTAGTTTAATTGGTATTCAAACTTGTTTAAAGTAATGTTATAATCTATAAGCTTCGCGTTTTAATTGTTATTATGAAGTACTAATTTAAAGTAAAAAAGCATTGATTCCAAATCTCACTTTATCTTGACTTCAAAAACACAAACGAAAGAGATTGCAAAAAGGTTGGCAACAAATGAAAAAAAATCAATTTTTCACTACATATAAATATATGTATCTTTGATTAAATAGTGTTAAAAGAAGATAGAATTGCAGCAGAAAACGATCGAAATTAAAGGTGCCAGAGTTCATAATTTAAAGAATATTGATCTCAAAATCACCCATGGAAAATTCACAGTAATTACTGGAATATCAGGTTCAGGAAAATCTTCTTTAGCCTTTGACACTCTTTATGCAGAAGGACAAAGAAGATACATTGAAAGTCTTTCATCCTATGCTCGTCAATTCTTAGGGAAATTAAACAAACCAGAAACAGATTACATCAAAGGTATAGCTCCTGCGATTGCAATTGAACAAAAAGTAATCTCGAACAATCCAAGATCAACCATTGGAACGAGTACTGAAATATATGATTATTTAAAAGTGTTGTTTGCCCGAATGGGAGATACCATCTCGCCAATCTCAGGAGAGAAAGTAAAGAAACATACAGTTAAGGATGTAATGGACTTTCTTAAAACTCTGCCCCAACATAGCAAATGTCTTGTTCTTGCAAAATTATCGGGGTTTGAAAAATACGGAATAGAAAGACAGTTGGAGATTTTAAAACAGCAAGGTTATGTGCGTCTCCTTAACAATGACGAAGTAATTCTTGTTGAAGATGCTATTGTTAATCCTCCAAAATCAATTGAGAAATCATTATTGGTAATTGATAGAATCTCTACTGATTTTGAAGACGACGATACACTCAGCAGAATAAGTGATTCTATAGCTCTAGCTTTTGCCGAGGGTGATAGTACATGTATCATTCAAATACATGATACTGGAGAACAAATTCATTTTTCCAATCGATTTGATTTAGATGGAATGGAATTTCAAGAACCGAATGAACACTTTTTCACTTTCAATAATCCTTTTGGGGCATGTAAAGCATGTGATGGATTTGGACAAATCATTGGTATTGATCCTAATTTAGTTATACCAAACAAAGACCTAAGTATCTTTGAAGGAGCCGTTTCACCTTGGTCTGGAGAGAAAATGAGTACGTATAAAGATCAGTTCATTGATCAAGCTTTTGGAAGCAACTTTCCTATTCATCGACCGATAGCTGATTTAAACCAAGAAGAGCTCGATCTTCTTTGGAATGGAAACAAATTTGTTAATGGAATTAATCATTTTTTCAAATTTGTAGAAAGCAAATCTTATAAAATTCAATACCGTGTCCTCCTTTCTCGATACCGAGGAAAAACTCAGTGTCCAGAATGCAGGGGAACTAGACTTAGAAAAGATGCAAGTTTTGTGAAAATCAAAAATACATCCATCACAGATATCGTATTGCGACCAGTATCTGATAACTTAGTCTTTTTTAAAGAATTATTAAGTGATTGTGGCGAAAATCAAATTACAAAAAGAATATTGCCCGAGATAATTAATAGGCTCACTTTTCTTGAAAATGTAGGCCTTGGTTATCTTACATTAAATCGTCAATCTAATAGTCTCTCAGGTGGAGAATCTCAAAGAATTAATTTAGCAACTTCATTGGGTAGTTCATTAGTTGGCTCCATGTACATCCTTGATGAGCCATCAATAGGCTTACATCCAAAGGACACCGAAAAGCTAATTGCTGTTTTAAAGGACTTAAGGGATCTTGGGAACACAGTAATCGTTGTAGAACATGAAGAAGACATCATGAAAGCAGCTGATGAGATCATTGATATTGGCCCAAGAGCTGGTGTTTTTGGCGGAGAAGTAGTCTTCCAAGGAAATCATGCCGCTTTAAAAAAATCAAAAAGTTTAACTGCCGAATATTTAACTGGTAAACGAGAAATTCCAATCCCAAAAAGAAGAAGAATTAGTAAAAATAAGATATCCGTGTGTGGCGCCCGTCAATTTAATCTTAAAAATTTTGACATTGATATCCCACTAAACAATCTGGTCTGTGTTACTGGAGTCAGCGGCTCAGGAAAATCTACTTTAATTACCGAAATTGTTCTACCTGCTGTTAAAAAACAACTTGGAATTTATGGAGACACTCTTGGTGAGTACCGAAGTTTAACCGGAGACTTTCAACACATTAAAGCAGTAGAATTTGTTGACCAAAATCCAATCGGTAAATCCTCAAGGAGCAATCCTGTTACTTACGTTAAAGCATTTGACGACATTCGAGATTTATATTCTAAGCTATCTATTTCCAAAGCAAGAGGATACAAACCAGGTTTCTTCAGTTTCAATGTGGATGGAGGAAGATGTGAGGTATGTGAAGGAGAAGGAGAAATTACAGTAGGAATGCAATTTATGGCAGATGTCCACTTAACTTGTGAACAATGTAATGGAACACGCTTTAAATCAGAAACACTTGAAGTTAAGTACAGAGATCTATCTATTTCGGATATGCTTAACATGGATATCGAAAGTGCATTTGCCTTTTTTAGCGAAAGTTCAGAAAAGCTTGAACAAAAAATTGCCCAAAAAATCGAGCCATTGGTTAAAGTTGGATTGGGTTACTTAAAAATGGGACAAGCTTCAAACACATTGAGCGGTGGAGAAGCGCAAAGAATTAAACTAGCATCATTTCTCGCACGAGGAAAGAACAACCCTCCTACCCTTTTCATCTTTGACGAACCAACAACAGGACTTCATTTTTATGATGTCAATAAACTTATTATCGCGTTTAACGAATTAATCAATACCGGACATTCCATCATTGTTATCGAACACAATTTAGATGTAATTAAATGTGCGGACTACCTAATTGATTTAGGACCAGAAGGAGGTGTTAATGGAGGAAATATTGTATTTAAAGGCACACCTGAAGAAATGATTAATTCTGAAAACAGTATTACTGGTCAGTTTTTGAAAGAAAAATTAAAAATATAAGACATAAAAAAAGCCCATCAATAAAGATGGGCTTTTAACAAAATTGTCAAATGCAATTAAGCAATCTTAACATTAACTGCACTTAATCCTTTTGGAGTTTCTTCAACGTCAAAACTAACTCTGTCTCCTTCGTTAACCTCGTCAACTAAACCACTAATATGTACAAATACATCTTTGTTTCCTTCTTCTGGTGTAATGAATCCAAACCCTTTTGAATCATTAAAAAATTTTACTGTTCCGTTACTCATTGTAATTAATTATAATATATAAAGTACAAATGTACGTTATTATTATTGATAAATCCCAATTAATCACTATCTATTTGATTTTCAGTTTATAAAACGATGCCTTTCTCAACCTAAAAACAATGGATTTAAATTACATCGGATTAATCCATCAACTTCTCTGATTTAGCAATGATTGCAGATACAGCAGCGTCACTAGTGACGTTAATAACTGTTCTACACATATCCAAAATTCGATCAACAGGTAGAACCAAAGCTACCCATAAAGGATTCAGTCCTATAGAGTCCAATACGATCATCAACATAATTAGACCTGCACTTGGAACGGCTGCAGCACCAATTGAAGCTAAAGTCGCAGTTGCCACAATTCCTAATTGCTGCATTAAATCTAAATCAACATCATGATACTGCGCTAAAAAGATAACAGCAACAGCCTGATAAAGCGAAGTCCCATCCATATTAACAGTCGCGCCAATTGGCAAAACAAAATCTGTAACCTCTTCAGGAACCTTAAGGTTATCATTTACACATTCAATAGTAACAGGTAATGTCGCAGCACTAGAACTTGTTGAAAAGGCCAGAAACTGAGCAGGGCTTAAACCTTTAAAAAAAGCTTTATACCCTATTTTAACCCCAAACAATTTCATGAATAACGGATAAAAAACAAACAGCATAAATAATAAACCACCAAAAACAACAATTGAATAATATCCCAATTGAACAAAAATATCGGTCAATTCATTTAAATTATTTGCTGATTTAGCTAGAACACCAGCCATTAAGCAAAAAACAAAAAATGGAGCTGCTTTCATTATTATGTGAACCATTTTCACAAAAACATCATTCATCCCATCAAAAAAGGACTTAACAGTTTCAATTTTCGGACCTTTAAGCAACGATAATGAAACCCCAAAAAACAGTGCAAAGAAAATAACTTGAAGCATTAACTTTCCATCTCCTAAAGCAAGTACCAAATTTTCAGGAACAATATCGACCAATGGCTGAAGTGGACCATTTTCTTTGTTTGCCTTTGCTGCATCATTTTTACTTGCCATCTTCTGATAGTCTGCACTTTGCATATCAGCATTAAGCTTCTTCTTGACTTTTTCAATTTCCTTTTGAGATGCAGTTGCCAACAAATCTTGGCCATCCTTTACTTTTATATTATTGTCTTTTGCCCAAATTTCATATTCTAATCGATGAGTAATTCGTGTTTTTTCATTCGTTTGTTTGCCTGGAGAAAATGCATTAACGATTATCAAACCAACTGAAACTGAAATTACTGTCGTAATTAAATAAAGACCAAGTGTTTTAAATCCCATTCTACCCAACTTGGAAGGATCACCCAAATTAGCAACACCACCAATAATTGAAAACAAAACTAAGGGAACAGCAATAAATTTAAGACAGTTTATAAAAATAGTCCCAAATGGATCAATCCAATCTTTCGTGAAATCATTGAGTCCAAAAGCACCAGAAAGCAATGACCATAATATTCCAAATACCATTGCAATAAGTATTTTCCAATGTAATGCGATTTTTTTCATGTTGTGAATATAGCCAATTTTAACTTTGAAAATATTCAATGTTGAGAAGTTATTTTAACTGAAATTTGTTTAATAAATTAATATTATTAATATTGTATCATCAAAGCGACAATCATGTTGCATTGTGTTCTCAATACAAGATCTCAATAAAAACAATCACACTCTTTTATTAATGGATAAGAAAGAATTAGAAAGCAAGAAAATTGCTGACCTAAAAGTTATTGCAAGTGCTGC
>Ga0102898_1000418_pt1 | contig 13624 bp, 8 predicted proteins | sample Colrivmeta1555A3_FD_78454 | JGI IMG/M metagenome (GOLD analysis project Ga0102898, IMG submission 78454) | Estuarine microbial communities from the Columbia River estuary - metaG 1555A-3 | ecosystem: Environmental > Aquatic > Marine > Intertidal zone > Estuary | place: USA: Columbia River Estuary...
CCCCGGCCCTCACGACATCGGTTACTTGTTTGATCGTTTCACAGCGCTCATGGAGAAGAAATAAATATGCCTAAGCGCACCGACATCAAATCTGTTCTCATCATCGGCGCTGGCCCCATCGTGATTGGGCAAGCCTGCGAGTTCGACTATTCAGGTGTTCAAGCCTGTAAAGCCCTGCGAGAAGAGGGCTATCGCGTCATCTTGATCAACAGCAACCCTGCGACGATCATGACGGACCCTGATACGGCCGATGTCACTTACATCGAACCCATCAATTGGCAGGTTGTTGAGAAAATAATCGCCAAGGAAAAGCCGGATGCCATCCTACCAACCATGGGAGGCCAGACAGCGCTCAACTGTGCGCTCGATCTGTGGCGTCACGGCGTACTAGAAAAGCATGGCGTCGAGCTGATCGGCGCGTCGCCTGAAGCGATCGATAAAGCTGAGGACCGCCAAAAGTTCAAAAACGCCATGGAGAAAATCGGGCTAGGCTCTGCCCGATCAGGTATCGCCCACAGCATGGAAGAGGCTTGGCGTGTTCAACGCGAGATGGGCTTTCCAACCGTCGTTCGTCCCAGTTTTACACTGGGTGGTACGGGTGGTGGCATCGCCTACAACGCAGAAGAGTTCGAGGCGATCTGCAAGCGTGGCTTGGAAGCGTCACCCACCAACGAGTTGCTGATCGAAGAGTCACTGGTCGGATGGAAAGAGTTCGAGATGGAAGTGGTGCGTGACCGCGCCGACAATTGCATCATCGTGTGTTCCATTGAGAACTTGGATCCGATGGGTGTTCACACGGGTGACTCCATCACGGTTGCGCCCGCGCAGACGCTGACCGACAAAGAGTACCAAATTCTCCGTGACGCAAGCTTGGCTGTGTTGCGTGAAATCGGTGTCGACACGGGCGGATCTAACGTTCAGTTCTCCATCAATCCCGAAGATGGTCGCATGGTGGTGATCGAGATGAACCCACGGGTTTCTCGTTCATCTGCTTTGGCATCGAAAGCTACTGGTTTTCCAATCGCCAAGATTGCCGCAAAGTTAGCCGTCGGCTTTACGCTTGATGAACTGCGCAACGACATCACGGGTGGTGCGACCCCGGCCAGTTTTGAGCCCAGCATCGATTACGTGGTCACGAAAATTCCACGTTTTGCATTTGAAAAGTTTCCGACAGCCGATAGCCGCTTAACGACACAGATGAAGTCCGTTGGCGAGGTGATGGCGATGGGCCGTACCTTCCAGGAAAGCTTCCAAAAAGCCTTGCGTGGTCTGGAGGTTGGTGTTGACGGGATGAACGAAAAAACTGTTGACCGCGAGGTGCTCGAGCGTGAGTTGGGTGAACCTGGCCCCGAGCGCATTTGGTACGTTGGCGATGCGTTTGCGCAAGGCTGGAGTCTTGAAGAGGTCTACGCGCTGACAAAAATCGATCGTTGGTTCTTGGTTCAGATCGAAGAGATCGTCAAGATCGAATTGGCGCTTGAGAAGATGACGCTGGAGCAGTTGGATGCAAAAACGCTGCGCTCGCTGAAGAAAAAAGGCTTCTCGGATCGTCGACTGGCCAAGCTCATCAAGAGCACAGAGGGCAATGTGCGTGCCGCGCGCCACGCGATGGGTATCCGCCCCGTTTACAAACGGGTCGATACTTGTGCGGCTGAATTCTCTACCAATACGGCCTACATGTACTCCTCTTACGAGGAAGAGTGTGAGGCTAACCCCACCAATAAAAAGAAGATCATGGTGCTGGGTGGCGGCCCCAACCGTATCGGTCAGGGTATTGAGTTTGACTATTGCTGCGTGCACGCCGCCATGGCCATGCGCGAGGACGGGTACGAAACCATCATGGTCAACTGTAATCCCGAGACAGTCTCAACCGACTACGACACCAGCGACCGCCTTTACTTTGAGCCGCTTACGCTCGAAGACGTCCTTGAGATTGTCGATAAAGAAAAGCCACTGGGCGTGATCGTTCAGTACGGTGGCCAAACCCCTTTGAAGCTTGCATTGGGCTTGGAGGCGGCTGGGGTACCGATCATCGGTACAAGTCCCGACATGATTGATGCGGCGGAAGATCGGGAACGGTTTCAAAAACTGTTGAATGACTTGGGCCTCAAGCAGCCGCCAAACGCCACAGCCCGTACAGAGGCGCAGGCCCTTGAAAAAGCGGAAGCGTTAGGCTACCCACTGGTGGTACGCCCCAGTTACGTGCTTGGCGGTCGCGCAATGGAGATCGTGCACGAGCCGCGCGATCTCGAACGCTACATGCGCGAGGCCGTTAAGGTCAGCCACGACTCACCAGTGCTGCTTGACCGCTTCTTGAACGATGCGGTTGAATGTGACGTCGATGCCCTGTGTGATGGGCAGCGTGTTTTCATTGGTGGCGTCATGGAGCACATTGAGCAAGCTGGCGTACACAGCGGTGACTCCGCATGCTCGTTGCCGCCTTACTATTTGTCGAAGGCTACCGTCGACGAAATGAAGCGACAAACGGCCCTCATGGCCAAAGGCCTGAACGTCGTCGGTTTGATGAACGTACAGTTCGCCATTCAAGAGGTGAACGGTGAGGACGTGATCTATGTCCTGGAAGTGAACCCGCGTGCGTCACGCACGGTGCCCTTTGTTTCTAAAGCGACGGGTATCCAGCTCGCCAAGGTAGCAGCGCGGTGCATGGTCGGGCAGTCGCTGGATTCGCAAGGCATCTACGACGAAGTCACACCGCCGTATTACAGCGTAAAAGAGGCGGTATTCCCGTTCGTGAAGTTCCCTGGCGTGGATACGATCCTCGGTCCTGAGATGAAATCGACGGGCGAGGTTATGGGTGTGGGCCGGACCTTTGGCGAAGCGTTTGTTAAGTCTCAGTGGGGCGCTGGCAGCTCTTTGCCTCGTCCTACCGATGCGGTGAACAAAGTGTTCATGACCGTGAAAAATGGTGACAAGCCACGTGCGGTTGCCGTTGCGAAAAGCTTAGTGGATATGGGCTTCAGGCTGATCGCGACCCGTGGTACCGCTGCTGCCATTAACGAGGCGGGTGTCGCCTGTGAGGTGGTCAATAAAGTCACGGAGGGGCGTCCCCACGTGGTTGATATGATCAAAAACCAAGAGGTTTGCTTGGTCATCAATACCGTCGAGGAGCGCCGTAATGCCATCGTTGATTCGCGCCAAATTCGCACCAGTGCATTGCAAGCACGCGTGACGACATTCACAACCATCTCAGGTGCTGAAGCTGCCGTTGAGGGCATGGCCTATGTGGATGACTTCGGTGTTCGATCGATTCAGGAGTTGCACGCCAGTCTAAAAGCCTAATGTCGCTCGCCTGAGCGACTATTCAGTGGCTCATAGAATCCATTAAAATCAGAGCGGGCGCGTTTTCGCAGCAACCTCATGACGCCGCCTTTGGGAAACCAAAGGCGGCTTGTTTTTTTATCAGGAGACGGTATATGTCGACGATTCCGATCACGCTCAAAGGCGCTGAAAAATTAAAAGCGGAACTACACCAGTTGAAAACAGTGGACCGCCCGTGGGTGATCAACGCCATTGCGGAGGCGCGTGCGCAGGGGGATTTGAGTGAGAACGCCGAGTACGACGCTGCGAAAGATCGGCAAGGTTTCATCGAGGGACGAATTGCCGAAATTGAAGGCAAGTTGTCTGCGGCTCAAATTATCGATCCAGCATCAGTGAACGCGGAGGGTCGTGTCGTATTTGGCGCCACGGTGACGCTCGAAGATGAGGATACAGGCGATCAAGTGACCTACCAAATTGTCGGTGAGGATGAGGCGGACATCAAGTTGGGCTTGCTGAACATCAGTTCGCCAATCGCTCGAGCCATGATTGGAAAAGAACAGGGCGATGCCGTGGCGTTTGAGGCCCCTGGCGGCACCAAACACTACGAGATCATCTCGGTCCACTACATCTGACACGACCCGATGGCCCGCCTCTACGCATTGTTTGTCGCGCTACTCTTTGGGGGTACGACCGCGCTGTCGTTTGTTGCGGTGCCGATGTTGTTTGCCTATCTCGGAGATCCCTCACTTGCAGGGGGGTTAGCCGCTAAATTTTTTACGATTCAAAATTTGTTCGCGATTGCGCTGGCGCTGAGCGTGCTCGCCGTGATGCGTCGGAAATTGACAGCCAACACACGAAAGGCTTGGATCGCTTTGGCTCTGGTCGCTATCGCGAGTTATGGACTGGTCGCGCCACTCATCGTATCGGCACGCGCAACTGGCGGTAACCTTGCGCTGTGGCACGCTGTCGGGAGCGCCCTCATGCTCACGCAGTGGGCGCTATCCGCTTATCTGACGTGGGGTTTAGCCCGCTCGTCCAGCGAGCAGACGCTGAGCAACTAGAAGCTCGCTCTTCAACTCGCTTTTGCTGACTTCACTGTGTTGAGCATCAACATGGTGATCGTCATGGGCCCGACGCCACCCGGAACCGGTGTGATGTAGCCTGCGACGTTCCGAACGGCTTCGAAATCAACATCTCCACACAGTTTTCCGGCTTCATTACGGTTCATGCCGACGTCCAGAACGATCGCCCCCGGTTTGATCATGTCTGCGGTCAGTACATTCACTTTTCCGACCGCGGCGACAACAATGTCCGCTTGACGGGTATGTGTGGCCAAGTCCGCTGTACCACTGTGGCACACCGTGACGGTCGCATTCTTTTGCAAGAGCATCATTGCCATTGGTTTGCCAACGATGTTTGATCGACCGATAACAACCGCATGTTTGCCACGCAGGTCCATCGCCTCACCGCCTAGGATCGAGGCCAACATCGCCATACAGCCATAGGGTGTGCAGGGCCAAATACCCGGCTGCCCAACCATCAATGCGCCCGCGCTGGCTACGTGGAATCCGTCAACGTCTTTACTTGGGGAGATCGATTCGATCACCTTGTTCGAATCGATATGTGGGGGTAATGGCAGTTGGACCAAAATGCCATGTATCGAGCTGGTCTGGTTGAGTGTCTCAATGCGTGCCAACAGCGCTGCTTCGCTCAGGTCGGCTGGGTGCCGCTCAAGGTGAGAGGCGATACCCATCTCTTCGCAAGCAGCAACCTTGTTGCGCACGTAAACTTGGCTTGCAGGGTCATCGCCGACCAAGATCACCGCGAGACCCGGCTGCACTCCTTTACTGATCAGTGTCTTGATATCGGTGGATGCGTTGGCGCGAAGCTGCGCAGACAGGGCCTTCCCGTCAATAATCTGTGCACTCATCAGTTCAGTTGGCTTTTGTTGTGGCAGGCGTCAGCGCGATCTTAAGCAAATCGGCTACGGTGTTCGCATTGAGCTTTTCCATGATGTTGGCGCGATGTGCCTCGACCGTTTTGATACTGATGTTCAAGTCGTCCGCAATTTGCTTGTTAAGGCGACCGGCAACGATGCGCTCGAGAACCTGTGCCTCGCGTGATGTCAACTTGGCAATCAATGCATCGCGATTGACCGCTTGTTGGTATTGGTCAAAACTCTCTTGCGCATGATCGAGCATGCGTTCAACCAGCGCGGTTAAGTCGTCTTCGTTGAATGGTTTTTGGACAAAATCTAAGGCGCCTTTCTTCATGGCTTCAACCGCCATTGGTACGTCGCCATGGCCGGTGATGAAGACAATCGGAAGCGGTGATTGGCGCTCGATCAGCCGGTCTTGAAGCTCCAAACCTGTCATGCCGTTCATACGAATATCAACGACCAAGCAGGCAACCTCTCGGGGGTCATATCGGCCCAAGAAACCCTCCGCTGACTCGAAGCACCGGACGCGGTAATCACGTCCCTCCAGCAACCATTGCAACGAGTCTCGGACTGCTTCGTCATCGTCGACGACATACACGGTCCCTTTTTTAGATGACAAGCTCATACTATTCCTCGATCTCTGCAGATTTAAGTGGCGGTTTGAACCGATGTGGTCGTCCCTTTGAGTGCGATTGGAGCGGGTTTCAAAGGGATCCAGAAACTGAACCGACAACCCGCAGAAGCCTCGCCATTGTAAAGGTTCTCAACCGTGATCCGGCCGTTGTGGGATTCCACAATACTGCGGCACAGTTTGAGGCCGATACCCATGCCCTCAGTTTTGGTGCTGTAGAAAGCATCATATATGCGTTCCAGCATTTCAGGGGGCACCCCTTGTCCGTTGTCTTCCACCGTGAACTCGACGCCAGGCAACTCATCGACTACTTTCGGCTTCACCTGCAATTCAACCCATCGCTGACCAACCGGGCGATTTGCACTTTGCACCGACTCGGCGGCATTCTTTATCAAGTTGACTAGAACTTGCTCAATCAAAATACGATCTACCGATAGAGGCGGCAAACGCTCAGCAATGTAGTGGGTCAAGCGAACCTGTAATCGGCGCAGCTCGATGTCCACCAACTCGCTGGCGCTGGCGACCATGGCGGGGACTTCAGCCCAGCTGCGATTTGGCTCGCTGCGTTTAACAAACGACCTTACCCTGGCGATGATTTGACCAGCGCGTTTGGCTTGGTTGCTGGTTTTTTCGAGGGCGGCAATCAGGTCGGTTTCTGAAATGCCCTTGTTACCAAGTCGCGAGATCATGCCGGAGCAATAGTTGCTAATGGCTGTGAGTGGCTGATTGAGCTCATGCGCCACACTGGATGCCATCTCACCCATGGTGATCAAACGGCTGGCGGTCTGTGCACGCTCCATTTGCAACGCGGATTGGGCTTGCGCCTCTCGTCGCGCTGTGATGTCTGTGGCAATCACAATCTGCGCCAATCGCCCATCGACCCAACTGATGTATCGTGCGCGGACTTCCAGCCACTTGCCCAGCGGCTCGATGTAGACCTCGGCGTCATTGGCTTGCGCTTCGAGTAAGTCGTGTGTGGGAATGGCGCCCAGGTCCAACTCCTCGGGATCACCACCGATATTGTTTTTGGCCAAATTGTTAAGCAAGCCAATTTGCGCCTGCATCACGACCTCGTAGTGGCCAAGCGTACGTGTACTGAACCAATTTCTATATTGCTTGTTGGCGAACAACAGCTCTTGCCCGCCAAGGCTCGCGACGGACACGGCCGCGTCGAGACTTTCAAGCACCGTGGTGAAGCGCTCATGCGCTGCACTCAGCTCTTCACGGATGCGCTTGGGCTCGGTGATGTCCGTCATCGAGGTCATCCAACCTGTTTGAACCCCGTCTGGCGCGATGAGGGGAGACACGTACATTCGCGCGGCAAAAATCTCACCGTTTTTGCGTTGAACGCGAACTTCAAATCCAGATGGATTAGAGCGCCCCTTGAGTTCGTCATCCAATCGCACCATCAGCATGCCGCGATCCTCGTGAGGCCAGTAGGTGAACGGCGGGGTCTGCCCCACCAACTCAGACTCTTCCCAACCCGTCATCTGGCAGAACGCTGGATTGACATAGGTGATGCGGCCCGACATATCCAAGGCCCGCATGCCCGTGAGCATGGAGTTCTCCATAGCGCGTCGGAAATTGGTTTCAGCGATGAGGGCGTGTTGGGTCTCTGCGCGTCGGCGGTTATGCTGCCAGTTGCCCATCAGCATCCAGATGGTCAATGCGCTCAGTGCGGCAATGACCCAAAAGATAGCGCTGCCCAAAACGCCCTGTGAAGTTCGCCAAGTCCGCGCCTTTAATAACAGGCTGCTTCCAATCGGTGACACGGACACCTCATAGCCGGGTTGCCGTGGTGACCATGGCAACCAATCCCCTAGCACTTGACGCATCGGTGGTAGCGAGCCTGCGAGAATCTTGCCACGCGGGTCCACTAATGCAACGGCATATTTAATCGACACCTCGGGCGGCAGGCCGTATCGCAGCAAGCCTGCAATCGAGAATTCGCCAATGATGGTACCGACCCATTTATCCTGCGATTTGACTGGCACCATGATCATGAAGCTCGCGTCCTCGTGTAACCCTGGAAATAGCGGACTGGAAGTAATCGGACGGGTGTATATCGTTTGTTGGATGTCGCGCAGTACCGTTAAACCGCCAGCGGTTTGTGAGTCATTCAGGGTTTCACCAACGAAATAGGTGCGGGAAATGGGGGCGTAGTTGGCCGTGAAATTGGCCTTGACTTTGTCGTTGGTGTCCAACCACGACACGCTTTCCAAATCGCGGAAGTTTTCGGCCATGGTGCGCGCGCGTCCATCAAATTCTCTCGTGCGGCCCGTACCGGCGATCAGGGCATTTGCCAGGTCATTCAAGCGTTCCTGTCTGTCGAGAATGTGCAACCGCAGTCGCTGCTGCGCGTATTCAAGGTCACGGGTAATCGTCTCTTGCTCTCGGTCCAATTCTTCGATGCGGAGGTAGCCAATCGCCAGCACGATGGCAATCAAGAAGACGATGACCGCAAATAGAGGCGCGAACGTGGCAACACGATCTTGTGAGGCCAGCGACTGTGAGCGCCACCAACGCCGCCAGGCGCGTGTGGGCGCTTTCAAGACGGTTGGGCCGTTATTGGCCGGCCGTTGCGAAGGGGACGCTTTTTCCATGGCTTAAGTGTAGTGGCTTGCATTGCGCTGCTATACGGATTCGATAGTTCACGATATGAAATGACATCGCATATATTGAAAATTGATTTAATTTGTGGGAAACTTTAGGCTGTCAAAAAACACCATTAAACGGGCTGACCTAAAAAGGAGACTTTATGTCCGATAAAAACCCCATCGCTGCTGCTGCGGATGAGTTCGCGGCGGAAACCCGTGAATGGCTCGAATCGTTTGATGCGTTACTGGAGGCCAACGGCCCCGAGCGTGCCCACGAGTTACTCGAAGAAATGCTCGAGCACGCACGCCAGCGCAGCCTTGACATGCCTTTCTCGGCGACCACTGGCTACGTGAATACCATCGAACCGCAAGAGGAGGCGCACTCGCCTGGTAACCTCGAACTCGAGGGCCGTCTGCGCGCTTACATGCGCTGGAACGCGATGGCCATGGTGGTCAAGGCCAACCGTTTACACCCTGAAGATGGCGGCGACCTGGGGGGACACATCAGCTCATTTGCTTCTTTAGCCCATATGTTCGCAGCGGGCTTCAACCATTTTTGGCATGGTGCCAACGAAGATCACGGTGGTGATCTTTTGTACATCCAAGGCCACAGTGCCCCTGGCATTTACGCCCGCGCTTACTTAGAAGGGCGCCTGACTGAAGAGCAGTTGTTGAACTTCCGTCAAGAAGTGGGTGGGAAGGGCCTCTCCTCCTATCCGCACCCAAAACTGATGCCCGAGTTTTGGCAGTTCCCGACCGTCTCGATGGGTTTAGGCCCTTTGATGGCCATTTACCAAGCTCGCTTCCTCAAGTACTTGCATGCTCGTGGCATCGCGAACACCGAAAACCGCAAGGTGTGGGTGTTCTGTGGCGACGGCGAAATGGATGAGCCCGAAAGCTTGGGCGCAATTGGTTTGGCCGCGCGTGAAGGGCTGGACAATCTGATTTTCGTGGTCAATTGCAACTTGCAGCGTTTAGATGGCCCGGTGCGTGGAAACGGCAAGATTGTGCAGGAGCTGGAGGGTGAATTCCGTGGTGCAGGATGGAACGTCATCAAACTGCTCTGGGGCTCTGATTGGGATGAACTGTTGGCGCGTGACAAAGAGGGCGCGTTACGCAAGATCATGATGGACACCTTGGACGGTGACTATCAAGGCTTCAAAGCGAACGACGGTGCGTTTGTACGTAAACACTTCTTTGGACGCGATCCCCGGACGCTCGAACTGGTCAGTAAGATGACCGATGACGAGATCTTCAAACTGCGTCGCGGTGGTCACGACGCGAAGAAAGTCTATGCGGCTTATCACCGCGCGGTGAACACCAAAGGACAACCCACCGTGCTGCTCATCAAGACCGTCAAAGGGTACGGTATGGGCAAAGCGGGTGAGGGTAAAAACACAGCCCACCAAGCCAAGAAGTTGACGGATGAGGATGTTCGCAACTTCCGCGACCGCTTCAACATCCCAATTCCAGATAGCCAATTGCAAGATCTGCCGTTTTATAAGCCAGCAGACGACACGCCTGAGATGCGTTACCTGCATGAGCAACGTAAAAAATTGGGGGGCTACTTGCCGAAGCGGTTGCCCAAGTCAGATGAGAAATTCACCGTGCCAGAGTTGTCGCACTTCAAGGCCGTTTTGGATCCCACAGCTGAAGGTCGTGAAATCTCCACCACCCAGGCCTACGTGCGTTTCTTGACGCAGTTGTTGCGCGACAAAGAGTTGGGTCCCCGCGTGGTGCCTATTTTGGTTGACGAAGCCCGTACCTTTGGTATGGAGGGTATGTTCCGTCAAATTGGTATTTACAACCCACACGGCCAGCTGTACACACCGCAAGACAGAGACCAAGTGTCCTACTACAAAGAGGACAAAGCCGGTCAAATTTTGCAAGAGGGTATCAACGAAGCAGGCGGCATGGCTTCATGGATTGCGGCTGCCACCTCCTACAGCACCAATAACCGCATCATGGTGCCGTTCTTCGTCTACTACTCCATGTTCGGCTTCCAGCGCATTGGCGATTTGGCTTGGGCGGCTGGCGACATGCAAGCGCGCGGCTTCCTGCTGGGTGGCACCTCAGGGCGTACCACGCTCAACGGTGAAGGCTTGCAACACGAAGATGGTCACAGCCACATTTTGGCAGGGACAATTCCTAACTGTGTTTCCTACGATCCGACGTTCGCGCACGAGGTCGGCGTGATCATGCAGCATGGCTTGAAGCGCATGGTCGAGCAGCAGGAAAACATTTTCTACTACATCACACTGCTGAATGAAAACTACCCGATGCCTGGCTTGAAAGCCGGCACGGAGGCTGAAATCATCAAAGGGATGTATCTGCTGCAATCAGGCGGTAAGGCCAAGCAACGCGTTCAGTTGCTTGGCAGCGGTACGATCTTGCGTGAGAGCATTGCTGCGCAGGTCTTACTGGAGTCCGACTGGGGTATCGCCGCGGACGTATGGAGTTGCCCAAGTTTCAACGAGTTGACGCGTGATGGTCAGGATGCTGACCGCTGGAATTTATTGCATCCCACTAAAAAACCACGGCAATCATTTGTCGAGCAGCAACTGAGCGCTTCCAAGGGCCCGATTGTTGCCACGACGGATTACATGAAAGCCTATGCCGAGCAGATTCGCCCCTTCATTCCCAAAGACCGCACGTACCGTGTGTTAGGCACCGACGGCTTCGGCCGCAGTGATTTCCGCGGCCGCTTGCGTACACACTTCGAGGTCAATCGTTACTACGTTGTCATTGCGGCTCTGAAGAGCCTCGCAGATGACGGTGCGATCCCTGCCAAGACAGTTGCTGATGCCATCAAGAAATATGGCATCGACACTGAAAAAGTGAACCCCTTATACGCTTAAGTAGCCATCGAACAGAGAACACACACATGTCCAATATTCAAGTGAATGTGCCCGATATCGGTGACTTCGACGAAGTCTCGGTCATCGAGTTATTGGTGGCGGTTGGCGACACAGTCGGCAAAGACCAGTCCATTATCACGGTCGAGTCCGATAAGGCGTCGATGGAAATTCCATCCAGCGACGCCGGGGTTGTCAAAGCCCTGCATGTCAAATTAGGCGACAAGGTCAAGCAAGGCGTTTTGGTCCTCGAGTTGGAGGGTACGGCTGCAGCCCCTACGGCAGCGCCGACACCGGCAGCTGTACCAGTCGCCGCGACAGCCGCCGCGCCAGCACCCGCCGCGCCTTCTGGTGATGTACCGCTTATGGTGCCCGATATTGGAGACTTCAAAGACGTCACAGTCATCGAGGTAATGGTAGCACCAGGTGACACAGTTTCGCTTGAACAGTCGCTCATCACGATTGAGTCCGACAAAGCATCCATGGAGATCCCCAGCAGCCATGCGGGTACCTTGAAGGCCTTGACCGTGAAGGTGGGCGATGTCGTGAACATTGGTGACCTGATCGGTCATATCACGGTGACAGGCGGTGCTGCGCCCGCGACAGCAACTGCACAGCCCACGCCGTCGGCCGCGCCAGCTGCAGTGGGAGCCCAATCATCGACTGCGCCGGCCCCGGCTAAGGCCGTTACGGCAGCGCCTGCGGCAGCACACAATCCAACGGCAGCGCCGACTGGTAAATTGCCTTATGCGTCGCCGTCGATCCGCAAATTTGCGCGACAACTCGGGGTCCCCCTTGAGGAGGTCAAAGGCACGGGGCTGAAAGGCCGTATTACCCAAGAGGACGTGCAACAGTTCACATGTGCCGTCATGACCGGCGCTGTCAAAACCGCAGCACAAGCTCAAAACAGCTCTGCAGATACAAGCGGCGCAGGGCTTGGTTTGTTGCCATGGCCACAAGTTGACTTCGCGAAGTTTGGTCCGATTGAGCGCGTTGATCGCTCGCGTATTAAGAAAATCAGTGCGGCCAACCTGCATCGTAATTGGGTGATGATTCCGCATGTCACCAACCACGATGACGCTGATATCACTGACCTAGAAGCCTTCCGCGTTGCCACCAACAAGGAAAATGAGAAGTCAGGCGTGAAGGTCACGATGCTGGCTTTCCTCATCAAAGCCTGTGTAGCGGCGTTGAAGAAATTTCCTGAGTTCAACAGCTCGCTGGATGGTGATCAGTTGGTCATGAAACAGTATTTCCACATTGGCTTTGCGGCCGATACGCCAAACGGTTTGGTGGTTCCGGTCATCAAAGACGCTGATAAAAAGGGTGTCTTGCAAATCAGCCAGGAGATGGGTGAGTTGGCGAAGAAGGCACGTGACGGCAAGTTGGGTCCTGCCGACATGACCGGTGCATGCTTCACGATCTCCAGCCTGGGCGGCATTGGCGGGCGTTACTTCACCCCAATCATCAATGCACCAGAGGTAGCGATTTTGGGTGTTTGCCGCTCGACCATGGAACCGGTTTGGGATGGCAAAGCGTTCCAGCCTCGTCTGATGTTGCCGCTGTCACTTTCATGGGATCACCGCGTGATTGATGGCGCCGCTGCTGCGCGCTTCAATGCGTTCCTTGGTCAGATTTTGGCGGACTTCCGTCGTGTGTTGCTGTAAGGAGCTGATATGGCACTGATTGACGTACAGGTCCCTGATATTGGCGACTTCGATGAAGTCTCTGTGATTGAATTATTGGTCAACGTGGGCGATACGGTCGCGGTTGACCAGTCCCTGATTACGGTGGAGTCCGATAAAGCCTCGATCGAGATTCCCTCAAGCCACGCCGGCGTTGTGAAAGCTTTGAATGTGAAGCTGGGTGACAAAGTTTCAAAAGGTGTGGTGATCATGCAGGTCGAAGGCGCGCAAGTTGAAGCCCCTGCCGCTGTAACCGCGCCCGCTGCGGCTACGGCACCTTCGGCTCCTTCAGCTTCACCCGCCACGCCGCAGGCGGCGCGCGCCGCACCCGCAGTGGCGGTCAATGCGCCGAGCGACACCGATTGCGATGTGCTGGTTTTAGGGGGTGGTCCGGGTGGTTACTCGGCAGCGTTCCGCGCTGCAGACTTGGGCTTAAAGGTGATTTTGGTCGAGCGTTACGCGACCATTGGTGGTGTCTGTTTGAACGTTGGCTGTATCCCATCCAAAGCGCTGTTGCACGTTGCGTCGGTCATGGATGAGGTCAAGCACTTTGCGGATCTGGGCGTTACCTTTGCCGCGCCGAAAGTGGACATCAACAAGCTCCGCACCCACAAAGAGAGTGTGATTGGCAAGCTCAC
>Ga0102898_1000430_pt1 | contig 13241 bp, 13 predicted proteins | sample Colrivmeta1555A3_FD_78454 | JGI IMG/M metagenome (GOLD analysis project Ga0102898, IMG submission 78454) | Estuarine microbial communities from the Columbia River estuary - metaG 1555A-3 | ecosystem: Environmental > Aquatic > Marine > Intertidal zone > Estuary | place: USA: Columbia River...
ACCAAAGAACAACAAGAAATGGCTCAAGACGCAATCAATAGATGGTGGTGGCCTGCTCTTATGATGTTTGGACCTCATGATTCTGATTCTCCAAATACAAGCAATGCTGTAAAGTGGAAAATAAAGAGAGAAAGTAACGATCGATTACGTGAAAAATTCATTAATAAGACGATTCCACAAGCCGAATTAATCGGACTAACTGTTCCTGATGCTAAAATCATTAAAATTGATGAGAACAATTACAAGCATGGAGATATTAATTGGGATGAATTTTGGCAAGTTGTCAATGGAAACGGCCCTTGCAATGAACAACGTTTAAATCATCACAAAAAATACCACTCAGAGGGTACATGGGTTAGAGAATGTGCTATTGAGTTTAACAAAAAAAACAACTAGTCATGGATAAAATATTATTTAAAGAAGTATTGCTTAAAAAACAAGAGACTGTTATTCAGGAATTTATTGAAAAAATAGAGACAGTGCACAGTATGGTTGATTTAGACGAAGAGAACACCATGGATCCTGAAGACTTTTCTCACCAGTATGAATCCGGAGAAATGGAACAATTGATCCGTGTTCAATTATCCAAAGCGAAAAGCAATCTAGAAAGAATAAGGTCAATGAATTTTGATCAAAAAAAATCGGTAGGAGTTGGAGCTATTGTAATGACAAACAACCTCAATTTCTTCATTGGAATGGCAACTGTTCCTTTTAAATTTGAAAACAACGATTTTATTGGTATTTCACTTGAATCTCCAATCTTTCCAATGATGGCAGGAAAAGTTGTAAATGACTCTTTTTCTTACGGCGGAAAAAACTACACAATCGAATCAATTTATTAATAATATTATGGAGACAAAAGAAAATCAAGGAGACCTTTGGGAAGTGTTTATCCAATCAAAAGCAGGACTTCCTTTTAAACATGCTGGTAGCGTTCATGCTTATGACAAAAACCTAGCAATTGAAAATGCTAGAGACATGTACACACGAAGAGGTGAAGGAATTGCTTTATGGGTTGTCCCTAGTAAAGAAATCATCTCTGTTTCTGATTCGGAAAGCAATTCGTTTTTCGATCCTTCAGAAGACAAAATATATCGCCATCCAACTTTTTACGACCTACCTGACGGTGTAAAACAAATGTAATTATGACAAATACTTGTAAATACTACCTTGAAATAGCCGATAACGCTTGGATACTGAGTCATAGACTTGCAGAGAATTCTAGCAAAGGTCCATTTTTGGAAGAAGATTTGGCTTGTACTAATGTTTCTTTAGACCTAATTGGCTGGGCAGAATCAATGTATACTGAAGCAGCAAAATTATCGCAAGACAAAGTTACAGCTGATGATTTAGCCTATAGAAGAGAACAAAATGAATACTTTAATACCCTTTTAACAGAACAACCAAATTCCGATTTCGCTGTTATAATGGTGCGTCAATTTTTTATGGATACCTACAACTATTATTTGTGTACCGAATTGATGACAAGCACAGATGATTTTCTAAAAGCAGTTGCAACAAAGTCAATAAAAGAAGTGACTTATCATTTGCGCAGAAGCAGTGAATGGATGATTCGTTTCGGAAAAGGCACTGAAACATCACGCTTGAAAGCACAAAATGCAATCAATCAACTTTGGAGATTCACGGACGATTTATTTACCCAAACAGCTGCTTCAATAGAGTTGCGTTCAAATGGAATCTCGGCAGATCTAACTAAAGTAAAAAGTTCTTGGGACCAAAAAATAAATGAAATTTTCTATTTATCTGATTTATCTAAACCTGAAAATACTTTTCAATTAACAGGTGGCAAAAATGGTAAACACAGTGAACATTTAGGTCATTTACTTGCTGATATGCAATATCTAACCAATAAATACCCAGAAGCAACTTGGTAGTTAAGCGCCAGCGACTTCAATCAATTTTTCTAAATTGATTATTTCAATCTTACGAGCGTGAGTTTTAATTAAAGCTTCCTCTTTGAAATCTTTTAATAAACGAATTAAGGTCTCCGTGGCAGTACCTACAAAATTTGAAAGATCTTCCCTGGTTAAATTAATCATCTCATCTTCATAGATGTCATTTAATAAAACCAATGAGAAAGCCAATCTCTCTCTAACAGATTTTTGAGCCATATTTGTAATGAATGTGGCTCTTTCTGATAATTCCAAAGACAACTCTTTCATTATCCCATTCCTTAGTGTAATATTAGTGTCAACCAAATTCAAGAAATCAGACTTGCTTATAAAACACACATTACATTCCTCTAAACTATAAGCAGAAACTTTATATGGCTCACCACTAAACATTGCTCTAAAACCTACAATTTCTCCGGCCTTAGCGATATGAATAATCTGTTCTTTACCTTCTTCGCCTCTTGCAAATATCTTAACCTTCCCTGCATTTAAACAAAAAACTCCACGAGGTGAGCTACCCTCCAAAAATAAGGGCTGATTTTTTTTGTAAAAATTACAAGACTTAGATTCATTTAAACCATCCAAGTCATTATCACAAAAATTTGCAAAAAGTGAATCCTTTCTTTTCAAGCAATTTTCACAGGTAACGTGTTTATGAGACTTTTCGATCATTTAGAATCTTTTGTTCAAAATTAATAGAATTACTGATTAAATCAAAAGTGACCAAAGTCATTTTTTACACCATAGTTACGAATTAAATTTGTACTACTCAAAACTAGAATCATTTTGAAAGAGCTTATCTCGAAGTATAATGTCCCAGGACCGAGGTACACATCGTACCCAACAGTTCCGTTTTGGAAAAATCCTGAGCTAAACGAAAGTGAGTGGATTAAAACCATTCAAACAAATCAAGAATCTTTTAACTCACAGCAAATAAGCTTATACATTCATCTCCCATTTTGCGAAAGTCTATGTACTTTCTGCGGATGCCACAAAAGAATCACCAAAAATCATCAAGTAGAAACACCTTACATTGATGCTGTGCTAAAGGAATGGGAATTGTATCAAGAAAAACTAAATTTCACCCCCATCATTAAAGAATTACATTTTGGTGGCGGAACACCTACTTTTTTCCACCCTGATCAATTAATCAGACTTTTAAAGGGGCTTTTTAGATCTGACAATATTGATCCTAAAGATATTGAACTTAGTTTTGAAGCGCACCCGAACAATACTACTAGTGAACATTTAAAGAAATTGCACGAATTTGGATTTAGAAGACTTAGTCTTGGGATACAAGATTACAGTCCAATAGTTCAAAAAGCAATTAATAGAGTCCAATCATTCGAAACAGTTCAAAAAGTGCACGAAGAGGCAATTCAAATCGGTTACTCCTCCGTATCGCATGATTTAGTTTTTGGTTTGCCTAAACAGACTTTAGATGATATAAAGGATACTATTGAAAAGACTCTTTTACTCAAACCACATCGTATTTCACTCTATAGCTATGCTCATGTTCCTTGGATAAAAGGTGTTGGACAAAGGGGATATAGCGAAGAAGATTTACCTCAAGATGATGTAAAAAGAAAATTATACGAATTCGCTAAAAATCAACTTGAAATCAATGGATATCAAGAAATAGGTATGGATCACTTTTCTCTTGCTGAAGATGATCTAGCAAAAGCATTCAATCAAAAAAATCTGCATCGGAATTTCATGGGATACACTACCCAAAACACTTCCTTTTTACTAGGACTTGGTATGTCAGCAATTTCAGATAGCTGGTTTGGATTTGCTCAAAATGAAAAAACAGTTGAAGCATATATTTTAAAAATACAATCGAATGAACTGCCTATTTATAGAGGGCACGTTCTATCTGAAATTGATTTAGAAATAAGAAGGTATATTTTAGATTTAATGTGCCACTTTAAAACAGAATTCAATAAATCTTCAAAACACCTGCATTTACATGAAGAGATTAAGTTGCGTCTATCAGAAATGATAAACGATGATTTAGTTACAATAGAAGGAAATAGCGTTAGGGTGACTGAAAAAGGAATCCCATTTGTTCGAAATATCTGCATGGCATTTGATCAAGATTTAAAAACAGGGCTTCAGAAAGAAAATTTATTTTCGAAGACTATATGAGTCAAAACACATGTTTTCACTGCGGTGACCAATTGATTGGTAATGCAATTCAGTTTAATCAAAAAGAATTTTGTTGCAATGGCTGCAAAGCTGTTTACCAACTTCTTTCTGAAAACAATTTAGGTTCCTTTTATGAATTGGAAGCAAATGCGGGCTCCAAACCTAGTGTAACTAATTCTCATAAATACACATTTTTAGATGTTGAAGAAATTAAACACAAATTCATTGAATTTGAAAATAATCAGTTAATCCATATTAATCTTTATTTACCTCAAATTCATTGCTCTTCATGTATTTATCTTCTTGAAAACATCTCTAAGATAGAACCTGAAATACAGTCATGTGAAGTTAATTTCGCTAAAAGATCTGCTGTTATCGTTTTCAAGAAGGATAAACTAAAATTATCTGACTTAGCAGTACTTCTCGATAAGATTGGATACCCTCCAAATTTTGGATCAAAGGATAAAATTAACCAAAAACGTAATTTTAGCTACCTATATAAACTTGGTGTTGCAGGCTTTGCTTTTGGAAGTATTATGCTTTGGAGTTTTCCAGAATATCTAGGGATACAAAAAGACAATCCAGAATTCAGATCATTTACTGCTTACTTATCACTTATTATTTCAATCCCTGTTTTAGTTTACTCCGCAAATGAGTTCATTTTATCAGCATACAAAGCACTAAAATTCAAAAGCATAAACCTTGACGTTCCAATTACCATCGGAATTATTGCATTATATGCACAAAGTGTTTTCACGATAATAAAAGGTGACGGTCCAGGATATATGGATAGTTTTGCGGGCTTTATTTTCTTTTTATTAATTGGGAAATGGTTTCAAAGTAAAACTTATGAATCTTTATCTTTCGATAGAGACTATAAATCGTATTTCCCTGTTGCGGTAACAAAAATCAATAAGGATTCGGAAGAAATAGTAGAGCTGGAAAAACTAGCTATTGACGATTTTATTAAAATTCGAAATGAAGAAATAATTCCTTGCGATGTCGAACTAATATCAGATTCAGCAAAAATTGATTACAGTTTTGTAACAGGAGAATCAGAAATAATTAGAAAATCAAAAGGGGACTTCATCTATGCCGGAGGTAAAATTGTTGGTGAGATCGTGACTTTTAAAGTCAAAAGAGAAAGTAACCGCAGTCATTTAACACAATTATGGAACGATGTTTCAAAAAACAAATCCAATAAAAAATCGACAGACAAACTGTCCATTTATTTCCTTTACAGCCTTCTATTAATTGCACTAATCACTGCCATAGCTTGGTTTTTCATTGATAAAAATAGAATTCCAGAAATTGTAGTTTCTGTATTAATCGTTGCATGTCCATGCGCACTAGCTCTTTCCAAACCATTTACATTTGGAAATACAATGAGAAAACTTGGTAGAAAAGGACTTTATCTCAAAAACACACAAGTAATCGAAAATTTAAATCAAATAAACACAATTGTTTTCGATAAGACTGGAACCTTAACTACGAACGCAACTGAAGATGTAACGCATGAAGGATTTATTTTAACGGAAGAACTTTCGTCAAAAATTATACTTCTAGCCAACTCATCAACGCATCATTTATCGCGCTCAATTGTTAATTATTTAAATCCAACAAAAACCACTTTAAATTGGGAATTAAATGACTTCATCGAGGTTCCAGGCGAAGGAATTCAAGCAAATATTGAAGGTCAATTATTCAAGCTAGGGAGTGCGAATTTCACGTCTGCAAAGCATCATAAAAAAGACCTAGAGACAGCAACCTTCCTAAGTATTAACGACAATTTTATTGGTAAATTCATCTTTAAATCTCAATTAAGGAATGGAATTCCAGAATTGATTCAAAGCTTGAAAACTAAATTTGAAATACATATTTTATCGGGTGATAATAACAAAGATTTATTGTTGATGTCTGACCTATTAGAAAAAGACCTAAATATCCGTTTTAATCAAACACCAAAAGACAAATTCGAATACATCGAACAACTTAAAAAGCAGAACAAAAAAGTAATGATGATTGGAGATGGGCTTAATGATTCTGGAGCACTTGAAGCATCAAATGTTGGGCTAGCAGTTTCAGAAGATGTATTTCAATTCACCCCTGCTTCAGATGCAATAATTAAAGCCGACCTTCTAAATCAACTAAATCAATTATTGCAAATTTCAAAGTACACCAAATTAGTATTGCGTGCGTGCTTAGTATTTTCTATCACTTATAATCTTATCGGTTTGTCATTTGCAATTTCAGGTACACTAACGCCATTAGTTGCGGCAATATTGATGCCTCTAAGCTCCATAAGTATTGTGTTAATCAGTACAATAAGTATTCGATTAAAAAAATAGCCTATTTTCTTTCGTCTAAAAGTGTCAATTGTCTTGACATAAATCCTTTATAAAACATGATAAATATCAGTTTTATATGTCTTCTACATCATATTGATAAGTGTTTTGAATGACGATATTTGCATTATGGGAATAATCTATCTAATGCTAATTGTAAGTTTGGTGATTGCACTTTTCTTTTTGCTTTCCTTTTTTTGGGCAGCAAAATCAGGGCAATACGATGATGATTATTCTCCATCAGTAAGAATTCTTTTTGAAGATGAATTAATAAATAAGGATCAAATAAATAATAATACAAATGGAAGTACAGAAGTTTAGTTACGATAATAAAATCGTAAAATATTTCGCTTATGCCACAGTAATCTGGGGGATTACAGGTATGGTTGTAGGTTTAATCGCAGCATTGCAATTGGCCTTTCCTGAGTTTTTTAATGACTACTTAGGCTTTAGTTTCTTATCCTTTGGTAGAATCAGACCTCTACACACAAATGCAGTTATTTTTGCCTTTGTAGGAAATGGAATTTTTATGGGAGTCTACTATTCGCTTCAGCGTTTGTTAAAGACTCGTATGTGGAGTGATAAACTTAGTTCATTAAATTTCTGGGGATGGCAATTCATTATCCTATGTGCTGTATTAACGTTGCCATTTGGAATTACAACTGGAAAAGAATATGCTGAGCTTGAGTGGTGGATTGATATCCTAATCACTGTATTGTGGGTTGTCTTTGGATTAAACATGTTTATGACAATTCTTAACCGAAGAGTAAAACACTTGTACGTAGCAATCTGGTTTTACATAGCAACTTTCGTTACAGTAGCAATTTTACATATTTTCAATTCGTTCGAACTTCCAGTTTCATTCATGAAAAGTTATTCATGGTATGCAGGAGTTCAAGATGCACTTGTTCAATGGTGGTACGGTCACAATGCTGTTGCCTTCTTTTTAACAACTCCTTATTTAGGTTTAATGTATTACTTCGTACCTAAAGCAGCTAATAGACCTGTATACTCATACAGATTGTCAATTATCCACTTTTGGGCTTTAATTTTCTTATACATCTGGGCTGGACCTCACCACTTATTATACACTTCGCTTCCAGATTGGGCGCAAAGTTTAGGTGTTGTATTCTCTGTAATGTTAATTGCTCCATCTTGGGGTGGTATGTTAAACGGACTATTGACTTTAAGAGGTGCTTGGGATCGTGTTCGTGATGATGTAATGTTGAAATTCATGGTAGTAGCTCTTACATGCTACGGTATGGTAACTTTCGAAGGGCCATTGCTTTCCTTGAAAAACGTCAATATGCTTTCTCACTTTACTGACTGGACAATTGCCCATGTTCACATCGGAGGTCTAGGATGGAATGCAATGTTTACATTTGGTATGCTTTACTGGTTGTTCCCAAGAATGTTTAGAGTGAAATTGTACTCTAAAAAGCTAGCTAACCAACACTTCTGGATTGCTACACTTGGTGTTATTCTTTACGCTATTCCAATGTATATCGCAGGATTCATGCAAGGATTAATGTGGCAAGATTTTAAACCAGATGGTAAACTAGAACATGCAGATTTCCTTGCAACTGTTCAAGCCCTAGAACCATACTACATGTTACGTTCATTAGGTGGTCTTTTATTTATAGTTGGTGCATGTATGATGTTCTACAACTTAATTAAAACTGCTAAATCTGGTAACTTCCTAGCAAATGAAGAAGCAGAAGCTCCTAACATGAGAGATGTTGAAGTTAAAGAGCACGGTAAACATTTCTGGCACAGATCTATTGAGAAAAAACCAGTGAGATTTATGCTGCTTGCGATTGTTGTTGTTGCTATTGGTGGTATCGCAGAGATTATTCCGACAATGATTGTAAAAAGTAATGTACCTACCATTTCAAGTGTTAAGCCATATACTCCTCTGGAACTAGAAGGACGTGACATATACATCGAAGAAGGTTGTTATAACTGTCACTCTCAAATGATTCGACCATTGAGATTTGAAACAGAGAGATATGGTGAATACTCTAAATCAGGTGAGTTTGTTTATGACCACCCATTCCAATGGGGATCTAAACGTACAGGGCCAGATTTAGCGAGAGAAGGTGGTCTACGACCTGACTCATGGCACTATCAACACATGATTCGTCCAAAAGATATTTCGAATGGATCTATAATGCCAGCTTACCCATGGTTAAAAGAAAATGATATTGATTACGATATGATTGAAGCAAAAATTAACGCTATGATTACGCTAGGTGTTCCTTATGAAAAAGGATTTGCTAAAGTGGCAGCTAAAGATGCTAAAGAGCAGGCGTTAAAGATTGCAACAAATATCATTAATGACCTTCCTGATAGTTACATGAAAGGAATTGATAAGAATTCTGAAATCAAAAAACTTCAGAAAAAAGACATCGTTGCACTTATTGCATACCTACAACGATTAGGAACTGATATTAAAGCGGATAAAAAAGAAAATTCAAAATAAAAAATTATGTTACGATTTATTAAACACAATTTAACATCAATAGATAACATTGAATTTTACCCAATTTTATCACTGTTGATATTTGTACTGTTTTTCACTGGAGTAATCTATTATGTTATGACGTTGAAAAAGTCAAAAATAAACGAATTAGGTTCTATCCCATTTGAATTTGACAATTCAATAACAGATAAAGAAGAAAAGTAAGAATTACGCATTCCTTAAATTTAAGAAAATGAAACTCGTAAAAAACATAGTGGTTCTAATGATTACCACAATTGCATTTTTCTCCAATGCACAAGATGGAGAAGGATTATTTAAATCAAAATGTAATGCTTGTCACATGTTGGGCAAAAACTCAACAGGACCTAATTTAAAAGGTGTAAAACAAAAATGGATTGATGCTGAAGAAGGTGATATGATTTATGAATGGGTTATGAATCCTCAAACCTTGATCGCTTCTGGAAAAAGTCAAACAGCAATGAAATCGAAGGAGTTTAGTCCAACAGACATGACCCCTCAGCAAGTTTCTAAAGAAGAAATAGATGCTATATTAGGTTTCGTAGACAATTACGAAGAGCCTGCTGCTGCAGTCGAAGCGTCTTCAGACTCAAATGCTGAGACTCCAGTTGTTTACGTTCCTAATTACAATAAGAACTTAACAAAATTCTATTTTTTAAGTTTCTTAATGATTGTATTGCTTCTAGCAATCTTATTAATTGGGAATACATCTTCTAATATCTTAAAAATTCAATTGAATAAACATTTTTCTAACAAGTCAGTTAAATCTATTTTAGCACTTGTTGGTTTATTCGGAATTATTGCAGTAAATAACAACTCACACGCCCTAACATTCTTGTCAGCAGGTGAAGGAACCGAAGGACAACCTTGGTTATTAGTGGAAGATAAAGATATCTACTTCATGCTAATACTTAACCTGGTTCTAGTTGGGGTATTATTTTACATCAAAAAGTCTTTTAATGATATAGCAACAATGTTGTTACCTCAACAGGAGAAAAAAGTTTCTAAACGTGCGATGCGTAGAAAAACGAATATTCTTACAGATATCGTTCCTATAACAGAAGAACACACAATCCTTTTAGAGCACGAATATGATGGTATCCGTGAATTGGATAACAACCTTCCACCATGGTGGGTATGGGGATTTTATGCAACGATTGTCTTTTCAATTATTTACATCTTCAACTTCCACATCTTAGGAACTGCCGATTTACAAATCGCTGAGTACGAGAAGTCAATGGCAAAAGCTAAAAAAGAGGTAGATGCTTACTTGGATAAAATGGCAATGAATGTTGACGAGTCAAATGTTACGCTAATGACAGAAAAGGGAGATATCAATATAGGTAAAACACTTTTTGAAACAAATTGTGTGGCTTGTCATAACCCTGATGGAGAAGGGAATATTGGTCCTAACTTAACTGATAAGACATGGATTTATGGATATGACATAAAGGAAGTTTTTGCTACAATTAAAAACGGTACATCGAAAGGTATGCCTGAGCATAATTCTAAATTAAATCCAATTCAATTACAACAGGTTTCATCTTTCGTTTTATCTCTTCAAGAAAAAGCAGGTAAGGCACCAGAGGGTGACATCATTGAAAAGTAACCTTAGTCACCAAAATGACTAAAGTTTGTGAGTAAATTTAATACTCAATTAAGCTAAATGGAATACGAAGAATTAAAAGGAGACGAAGAAGCATTTAGAGATCGTATAGCTACGGTAAATGAGGATGGATCTAGAGTTTGGATCCATCCAAAAAAACCGAAAGGGCGTTATTACAATAAGCGTAAAATTGTCAGTTATGTTTTGCTCGCAATGCTTTTTGCAGCACCTCATATTAAAATAAACGGACATCAGTCGCTCCTATTCAACTTAATAGAGCGAAAATTCGCAATTTTAGGAAAGGTATTTTGGCCACAGGATTTATACCTTTTTGCAATTGCCTTAATTATTCTTGTTCTTTTTGTCGTTCTCTTTACCGTTGTTTTTGGCCGTTTATTTTGCGGTTGGATATGTCCACAAACCATTTTCATGGAAATGGTCTTTAGACGAATTGAATATTGGATTGAAGGTGATTGGACGCATCAAAAAAAATTAGATGCCGGTCCATGGAATAAAGAAAAGATATTAAAAAAGACTTCGAAACATCTTATTTTCTGGATTATTTCATTTCTAATTGCGAATACTTTTCTAGCATACATTATTAGCGCAGATGCACTTTGGGAGATACAAACAGCTCCATTGGGTGAGCATCTAGGTGGCTTTATTGCAATTATTATTTTCACGACAATATTCTACCTTGTTTTTTCCAAATTAAGAGAACAAGTATGTACTACTATTTGTCCGTACGGAAGACTTCAAGGAGTTTTACTTGATCCAAACTCAATGGTTGTTGCATACGACCATAAACGCGGTGAAGGAAGAGGTAAATTCAGGAAAAATGAAGATCGCGCAAAAGAAAACAAAGGAGACTGTATTGATTGTGGTCAATGTGTTCACGTTTGCCCAACTGGAATCGATATCCGTAATGGTACACAATTAGAATGTATCAATTGTACCGCTTGCATGGATGCTTGCGATCACATGATGGATAGCGTTGGCATGGAGAAAGGTTTAATTGGTTTTTTATCTGAAAACGGCATTAAGACTGGAACTAAATTTGTTTTAACGCCAAAGATTAAAGCTTATATCGCTTTATTAATTGGAATGATCGGTGTGTTGGTCACTTTATTATTAACAAGGGCTGATTTTGAAGCGACGGTATACCGTCAAAGAGGCTCTACGTTTCAAATGGCCGAAAAAGGGATGATTACCAATATTTTTGAAATCAACTTAATGAACAAAACAAAGACTAACTTTAAAATTAAGTTGGCTTTAGAAGATAAAAGAGGTGAAATAAAACTCGTAACCAAAAAGGTTGTATTGAAAGCTGAATCTCATTTAAAAGAACGTTTTATTGTTAAATTGCCAATGAAAATTATCGAAAACGGAAAAAAAGTAATTTACGTTCACGTTATGGGGAATAATAAAAGCATAAAGCGAGTAAAAGCAAAATTTATTGGTCCACTACTTTAAAAAGACACTATGACTTGGGGAAAAGGAATTATAGCAGCGTTAGCATTATTTATTGGATTTATCCTTTATTTGGCAATCACATTAATGAGTCAAAAAGTTGATTTGGAAAGTGAAGATTATTATGCGCAAGAAATAAAGTATGAGAATGATATTAAGGCAGAAGAGAATGCACTTAACTTAAATTCAATTATTACAATTTCACAAAACAATTCACATGTAACCATCCAAATTCCTGATTCATTGAACGTAAGTAATTTAGTTGCTAGTTTCATACGTCCAAATGACAACCTTTTAGATAAAGATTTTAAAATTGGAGGTACAAATACTTTTTTGATTGATAAAAAAGAATTGAAGAAAGGCCTTTACAATATTGAGCTTAGATTTAAAAATGATGACATTGATTGTCTTCAAAAATCAACATTATACTTGTAATGGAAATCATTTTACTCACCGGTTTAATCTTAGGTCTTACATCCAATTTTCATTGCATTGGAATGTGTGGACCAATTGCATTAGCAATACCTGTGAAGCGAGATTCTAACCTAAACATTGCTTGGGGAGTTTTGCAATATAATTTAGGACGAATCTTAACATATACCCTGCTTGGTATCACCATTGGATTCATTGGATTATCCATTAACATTATTGGTGTTCTCCAAGTATTATCAATCATTGCAGGAATCGGTTTAATTATTTTCGCTTGGAGAAAATATTTTTTCAAATTTGGATCCAATTCTAGAGTTAGCGCAAAAATTCAATCTTTGTTAAGTAAAGGCCTTGGCAAAGCAATTCAATCAAAATCCCCTTTTAAATTAATAGCACTTGGCGCAATTAATGGATTGTTGCCGTGTGGAATGGTGTATGCCGCACTTCTTAACGCTGTTTTAGCTGGAGATCTTTTTGGTAGTGGTCTTGCCATGACTGCTTTTGGAGTTGGAACTTTACCCGCAATGATGGCCATCTCTTTTATGGCAAATAAAATAAACCCTTCAATGCGTAACAAAATGAACAATCTTGTACCTTATTTACTAACTGTTGTAGGATTGCTGATAGTTCTTAGAGGAATGAATTTAGACATTCCTTACATCTCTCCAAAAGTTAGCAGCATCGCCATTACGAACACTGAAACGGGAGAAACAGACAGTGAAATTGAAATGAGTTGTTGTCATTCGAAGGAAAATTGTGACTAATTTGAACCTATCTATTCATTCGTTGTACAGAGTAAAAAAAACAACGACATGAAACAATCTATCACA
>Ga0102898_1000455_pt1 | contig 12618 bp, 10 predicted proteins | sample Colrivmeta1555A3_FD_78454 | JGI IMG/M metagenome (GOLD analysis project Ga0102898, IMG submission 78454) | Estuarine microbial communities from the Columbia River estuary - metaG 1555A-3 | ecosystem: Environmental > Aquatic > Marine > Intertidal zone > Estuary | place: USA: Columbia River...
ATGTGCTCACTGCCCAGATGCGCGTCTTAGACAGCAAGCACCCAGCAACCAAAAATCTCCCGCTGTCATGGACCAGGGCAGACGAATGGTACAATTACAAAAACATTAATCCAGACATAAAGGTGCTTATAAACTTGGAAGAAAATTCTTATAGTGGTGGGACCAATGGTGCAAACCACCCCATTGCCTGGTACCATGAAAGTCTTGGCGGCAGGGCTTTCTACACTGGCGGCGGCCACACAGAAGCTTCTTTTGAGGAAGCCACTTTCTTGGACCACCTCAGCGGCGGCATTGCCTATTGCCTCGGAAGGGATTAACCCAGGCGTTAACCGTAGACAAGGTGCCATTTTTGTTTACCTTTTTACACCCTTGTGAATTTATATTTGCAACAAATGATTGGGCGCAATTTTTTTTAAGAACAAATAGCGCATTATCCTCCCTTAAAGTTTGTTATAACCAGCACCGTGCTGTAAATTTGCTCGTAAAATTATTCAGAACATGAGTGGAATACCTTCATCATCCATAGCAAGAAAAATTGTGATGGCCCTATCAGGCTTATTTTTAGTGTTTTTCTTGGGGCAGCATTTTGTGATTAACATCACTTCCGTTATTGCGCCAGACACCTTTAATACTTGGTCTCATTTCATGGGATACAATCCTTTGGTTCAATACGCGCTGCAACCGGTGCTTATTGCTGGGGTGATTGTGCACTTTGTGATGGGCTTTGTTTTAGAAATCCAAAATAGAAAAGCCCGTGGCGTTCGTTACTTTAAATACAACGGCGGCGCTAATGCTTCTTGGATCTCAAGAAATATGATTATATCAGGAGCCACTGTATTGGCTTTTTTATTCGTACATATGTATGACTTCTGGTTTCATGAAATGGTCTACAAATACGTGGAATTTAGCCCAGAAGACCCTACGCGCTACTATGCAGAGACCGTAGAAAAATTTCATTCTCCTATCAAAACAGGCTTGTATGTGATTTCTTTTGTGCTTTTAGCACTTCACTTATTGCACGGCTTCGCTTCTTCCTTCCAAACCATGGGAGTGAACAACAAATACAGCGCCGCTATAAAAACATTTACCAAAGTATATGCCATAGCCATCCCATTGGGATTTGCCTTTATTGCCATATACCATCATTTAAACCCTATAACGCAGTAGCCTTATGAGTGTACTAGATTCAAAAGTGCCAAAAGGTCCCTTAGACCAAAAATGGACGGCACATAAAAACAAGATTAACCTAGTAAACCCAGCCAATAAGCGTAAGATAGACGTGATTGTGGTGGGGACTGGATTGGCTGGTGGTGCCGCCGCGGCATCACTCGCAGAGCTAGGGTACAACGTAAAGACATTTTGCTACCAAGATTCCCCCAGACGTGCGCACTCCATTGCAGCACAAGGAGGGATTAACGCTTCTAAAAACTACCAAGGCGACGGAGATTCTAACTACCGTTTGTTCTATGACACCGTTAAAGGAGGAGATTACCGCTCTAGAGAGGCCAATGTTTACCGTTTGGCTGAAGTGTCTGGAAATATTATTGACCAATGTGTGGCCCAAGGGGTGCCTTTTGCCAGAGAATATGGGGGTCAATTAGACAACCGCTCTTTTGGAGGGGTATTGGTATCTAGGACTTTCTACGCGAAAGGACAGACAGGACAACAACTTTTATTAGGCGCTTACTCTGCCATGAACCGTCAGATTAACCGTGGTAAAATTACCCCTTACAACCGTCATGAAATGCTAGATTTGGTCTTGGTAGGTGGTAAGGCAAGAGGAATTATTGCCAGAGACTTAGTCACTGGAGCCATTGAGCGTCATTCTGCACACGCAGTAGTATTGGCTTCTGGTGGTTACGGAAACGTATTCTTCCTTTCTACCAATGCTATGGGATCTAATGTCATGGCCGCTTGGCGTGCCCACAGAAGAGGGGCTTATTTTGCCAACCCATGTTTTACGCAAATTCACCCTACCTGTATTCCTGTTTCTGGAGACCACCAGTCTAAGCTAACGCTCATGTCTGAGTCCCTTAGAAATGACGGACGTATTTGGGTGCCCGCAAAAAAAGAAGATGCAGACGCCATTAGGGCTGGAAAATTAAAACCTACTCAAATTGTAGAAGCAGACAGGGATTATTTCTTGGAAAGACGCTACCCTGCTTTTGGAAATTTAGTGCCTAGAGACGTAGCTTCTAGAGCAGCTAAAGAGCGTTGTGACGCTGGATTTGGGGTAAATAAAACAGGAGAAGCCGTTTACTTGGACTTTGACGCTGCCATTATGCGTTACGGAAAAGAAAAAGCGCTTATCTCAGGACAAAAAGACGCTTCTGACATAGAAGTAAGGGTACTTGGAGAAGCCATTATTGCTGCTAAATACGGGAACCTTTTCCAGATGTACGAGAAGATCGTAGATGAGAACCCATACAAAACCCCTATGATGATTTACCCAGCAGTGCACTACACTATGGGAGGTCTTTGGGTAGATTATAACTTACAAACCACCATTCCAGGTTGTTTTGCCGCTGGTGAAGCCAACTTTAGTGACCACGGAGCCAACCGCCTTGGCGCCTCTGCATTAATGCAGGGTCTGGCAGACGGATACTTCGTATTGCCTTCTACAGTTGGAGACTATTTGGCAGACGACATTGCCACAGGAACCATCCCAACAGACAGTCCTGAATTCGAAGCCGCTGAAAAAGAGGTGACCGATAGAATGGCCAAAATGAAAGCTGGAAAAGGATTACATTCTGTAGACTACTACCACAAGAAGCTCGGAAAAATCATGTGGAACAAATGTGGGATGTCTAGAAACGAAAAAGAGCTCAACGAGGCCATTGAAGAAATAGCCGCTTTAAGAGCAGACTTTTGGGAAAATGTAAAAATCCCAGGAGACATAAACACCAAAAACCAAGAGCTAGAGAAAGCAGGCCGTGTGGCAGACTTTTTAGAACTCGGTGAATTGTTTGCTAAAGATGCCTTAACAAGAAACGAATCTTGTGGCGGACACTTTAGAGAAGAGTACCAAACACCAGAGGGAGAAGCCCTTAGGGACGACGAAAACTTTAAATTTGTCTCTGCATGGGAGTACAAAGGAGCCCCTAAAGACGCTGTGCTTCACAAGGAAGAATTGGTGTACGAAAATATAGAAGTTAAGACCAGAAGCTACAAATAAAAAAGACCTATGAAGCTCACTTTAAAAATTTGGCGACAAGACAGCGCCAACAGCAAAGGAAAAATGCAAACCTACCCTATTGACGGGATTGAGGGAGACATGTCTTTCTTAGAGATGCTAGATGTCTTAAATGAAGGTTTGATTAACAAAGGAGAAACTCCTGTGGAATTTGACCACGATTGTAGGGAAGGGATCTGCGGATCTTGTTCTTTACAAATCAATGGAGAACCGCACGGTCCAGACCGTATGGTCACCACCTGTCAATTACACATGCGTAGCTTTAAAGATGGCGACACCATTGCCATTGAGCCTTTCAGGGCCAAAGCATTCCCTGTAATCAAAGACCTCATTGTAGACCGCTCTGCTTTTGACCGCATTCAGCAGTCAGGAGGTTATGTGTCTGTAAATACTTCAGGAAATACCTTAGACGCCAACGCCATTCCTATTAACAAACAAGATGCAGACAGCGCCTTTGCTGCAGCGGCTTGTATTGGTTGTGGGGCTTGTGTAGCGGCTTGTAAGAACGCTTCTGCCATGTTATTTACCTCAGCAAAAGTATCTCAGTACGCACTCCTTCCGCAAGGACAGGTAGAGGCTACAGAGCGTGTAGAAAACATGGTGCGTCAAATGGATCTAGAAGGTTTTGGTAACTGCACCAATACAGGCGCCTGTGAGATAGAGTGTCCTAAAGGGATTTCACTAGAAAACATCGCCCGTCTGAACCGTGAATTCTTAAGCGCAAACATCAAGGGATAAAAATCCTTATAAATATATTTTGGGCTCCGCCCAGTGCACTAATAAACCCCTTAACGCTCGCTAAGGGGTTTTTTATAGCGCAATCTCCGGAACTACTTCCGGAATAATAAGATCTCCTTCGGTGGCGGCCTGAATGTCTGCAACAGAAACCCCTGGAGCGCGTTCGAGGAGTTTAAAGCCTTCTGGGGTCACTTCTATCACGGCTAGGTTGGTGACTATTTTTTTTACACAGCCTACGCCTGTAAGCGGTAGAGAGCAGCGTTTGAGGAGTTTGGAGTCTCCTTTTTTGTTGGTGTGCATCATGGCCACAATAATATTGTCTGCAGAAGCCACAAGATCCATAGCGCCACCCATGCCTTTGACCATGACCCCTGGGATTTTCCAGTTGGCAATGTCGCCGTTTTGGGCCACTTCCATAGCCCCTAAAATAGTAAGGTGCACCTGTTTGGCGCGGATCATACCAAAACTCATGGCAGAATCAAAGAAAGCGGCCCCTGGAAGGGTGGTAATGGTCTGTTTTCCTGCATTGATCAGGTCTGCGTCTTCTGCGCCTTCGAAAGGGAAAGGACCCATACCCAATACACCGTTTTCAGATTGAAATTCTACCGAGATATCTTCCCGCACAAAATTGGCCACCAAAGTGGGAATTCCTATCCCTAAATTTACGTAATAGCCGTCTTGAACTTCCTGTGCAATGCGTTTTGCAATACCGTTTTTGTCTAGCATAATGAGCTGTTTAAACCTTCGTTCTGGTGGTGCGTTGTTCTATTCTCTTTTCGTAATTAGTGCCCTGAAAAATGCGCTGTACCATAATACCGGGAATATGAATTTGGTTGGGGTCTAAGTGCCCTGCTGGGACCAATTCTTCTACCTCAGCCACGGTAATGGTGGCGGCCCCAGCCATGCAGGCGTTAAAGTTTCTCGCAGTCCCTTTGAAAATTAAATTTCCAGCGGTATCTCCTTTCCAAGCCTTTACAAAAGCAAAGTCTGCTTTATACGCCGTTTCTAAGAGATGCATTTTGCCGTTGAATTCCCTAGTTTCCTTGCCCTCTGCTACTTCTGTACCGTAACCTGCAGGCGTATAAAAAGCGGGGATACCCGCTTGGGCCGCCCGACATTTTTCTGCCAATGTGCCCTGAGGTGTCAGGATAACTTCTAAAACCCCAGAGAGCATTTGCTGCTCAAAGACGTCATTTTCCCCTACATAAGAAGCAACCATGGTTTTTACCTGATGCTTTAAAAGCATGAGGCCAATGCCAAAATCTGCTACCCCAGCATTGTTCGAAATACAAGTCAGGTTTTTTACGCCACTGGCCACTAAGGCAGTAATGGTGTTTTCTGGAATCCCACAGAGCCCAAAACCACCCAACATAAATGTTTGGCCGTCTTGCACCCCTTCTATAGCGGCTTGTACAGAAGGAACTACTTTATTAATCATAAAAAATGGTTTATGTTAAGGTACGAAAAAAGCATCGGCCTGAGAAGGCCTGAAAGGGCTATTTAAAAATCCAGTCCTTCTAGGTCGTCTTCTGCCAAATCAATGCCAGGATCCCCTTCTTCTGTGACTACAGGCTCGCAATCTACCACAATACTTAGGTTTTCTGGTCGTTCAAAAGCCTCCATTGAAATGCCCAATTCAGGAATGGCATAGTTGTCGCGCATATAATTGGCCCAAATGGGTAGGGCCATAGAGGCGCCTTGTCCATAGGCAATGGTTTCAAAATGGGTGGCGCGTTCTTCTCCCCCTACCCAAACCACAGAAACCAGGTTGGGCACCATACCCATAAACCAACCGTCTGACTGGTTTTGTGTGGTCCCTGTTTTTCCAGCAATAGGGTTTTTAAAAGCCCAAGGATAACCGGTCACTATTTCTTTGTATTCAGGGCGGTATTCCTCTGCCCCTTCTGTGCGGAGTCTAATTCCAGAGCCGTCTTTGGTCACCCCCTCTAATAAATTGGTGACCGTATAGGCCACATCTTGAGACATGACGTCTTTGGTTTCAGGAACGTATTCGTACAACAAAGTGCCTGCCTTGTCTGTAATAGCTGTAACCATTACAGGTTTTACATACACCCCTTTATTGGCAAAAGTCCCGTAGGCACCCACCATTTCATAGACATTCACGTCTGCGGTACCCAGCGCTATAGAAGGTACGGGAAGTAAGTCGCTTTTAATCCCCAAGTTTTTGACCAATTGCACCACCGGATTGGGACCTACCTTGTCTATGACCTGTGCGGTCACGGAGTTTACAGACCTGGCCAGTGCGCGTTTGTAAGTGAGCATTTCCCCGGTATAGGTGCCTCCAGAGTTTTTAGGACACCAGCGCTCCATATTTCCATGCTTGCCTGCGGCAATACAGAACTGGGTGTCTGGAAGGGTTTCGCAAGGAGACAGCCTGAGCTGGTCTATAGCGGTGGCATAAACAAAAGGTTTAAAGATAGAGCCTGCCTGCCTGGTTCCTTGAATGACATGGTCGTACTGGAAGTGGCGGTAATTTACCCCCCCTACCCAAGCGCGTACATGGCCTGTTTGCGGCTCCATAGACATCATGGCGGCACGTAAAAAAGATTTGTAATATCGGATAGAATCCAGCGGGGTCATTAGGGTGTCCTTCTGTTGGTTGGGACTGTTCCAATCAAACACCTGCATGGATCTTTTCACCTTAAAACTGGCGGCAATCTGGGCCTCTGTAAAGCCTTTCTCTCGCATTTGTCTGCGGCGTTCAGAAGTTCTAATAGCGCGGTCTATAATGGCCTCTTCCTGTTCCGGTTCAATATCTCTAAAAGGAGTGGTTGGATTTTTCTTTTTGGTATTCTGTTTAAAAAAGGCTGTCTGAAGGTTTTTCATATGTCCCTTTACTGCGTTTTCTGCATTGGCCTGCATGCGAGAATCTATAGTGGTGTAGACCTTTAGGCCGTCTAAATACAAATTGTATTTGCTGCCGTCTTCTTTGGGGTTTTCTGCAATCCAGCGCTTTAAAAAGCCCTGAAGGTACATCCTAAAGTAGGTGGCTTTTCCGTCTCTATGCGTCTGAGGACTAAAATTCAAGTCCAAAGGCCTTGCTTGCAAGGAGTCTTTGGTAGCAGGATCTATAAAATCGTACTTCTCCATTTGGGCCAAGACTGCATTTCTCCTGTTTCTGGTGCCCTCAGGATTTCTAGATGGTATGGGATTGTAGAGGCTGGAATTTTTAAGCATGCCCACTAGCATAGCAGACTCTTTAGGATCCAGCTCCATAGGTTCCTTGCCAAAATAAATATTGGCTGCAGAGCGAATCCCGTCTGCATTGTTTCCAAAATCGTAAATATTGAGGTACATGGCCATGATCTCGTTCTTGGTGTACTGGCGCTCCAATCGCGTGGCAATGACCCATTCTTTGACTTTCTGGAGCAGTCTGGCAAATGTATTGGAAGAGGCTCTTTTGGTAAAGAGCAGTTTAGAGAGTTGTTGGGTAATGGTGCTCGCGCCTCCCCTAGTGCCTAAATAAGCCACCGCCCTTAGTGTACCAATAGCGTCAATGCCTGAATGGTCGTAAAAACGAACATCTTCGGTAGCCAATAAGGCTTGCACCAGGTTTTCAGGAAGCTCCTCAAAAGCCACTGGGTTTCTGTTCTCCTCTAAATAAAAAGTACCCAATACTTTATTGTCTGAACTGATGATTTGAGTGGCCTGATTGGTCTGGGGATTTTCCAACCTATCAAAGGTAGGCATGTCTCCAAAGACGCCTATAGAAGCGAGGTAAAAAAGACTAAAAAAGCCGGTAACACCTAATAAAAATAGGGCCCAAAAAATCCTTGCATAGGTTTTAAAGCCTTTGGGCATGGTTTGCTTTTTAGCGTTTTTTGAAGGAGTGTTTGCTTTAGCCACAGGGATTAATTAGATTTTGAGGTTTCTTTTTCTACCACATAGCCTACAGACAGCACTCCAGGCAAAATGGCCATGCCTTCTGCTGAACCAAGGCTTCTAACGGCCTGATAAATGGAAAGCTCATAGGGCTTAGCACTGTCAAAGCGCACCCCTTTTTTAAAGGGCAACTGGTGGGTGATAATACCGTTTCCACTACCCAACCACTGCCCGTCTGCAGCAGCCAAATCATAGGAAAGGGTGTCTGTAATAACCGAACCGTTTGGATGACCCAGGGTGGTAATTAAAAAAATATTGCTAAATGGATAGTCTTGGTCGTGCCTCAGTGCAATCCAAAGGGATTGGTCAGACAAGCTGTCTTTAACACTTAGGCTAAAACGAACAGGCGCCTTCAGTGGCCAACCCGCCTCAGGGAGTTCCTGAAAATCAGATTGGGTACCGGCACCACTACAAGATTGGAGCAACCATAGGGCCACCCCACACAAAAAACTACTGCTTAGAAGTGTCTTGCTGGTTCTCATTATTAGGTTTGTTATTGCCTTTGGGTTTATTGTTTCTCTGCGGTCTTTTTTTATTGGGTGGCGCCCCATTTGCGTCGCTTTTTGGGGCATTGTCTCGTGGAGATTTCCCTACCGACCTGGGTTTATTGGCTTGTCTGGGCTTGTTGTTGTCGCCCCCGTGAACTGCTGTTTTATCCCTAGGTCTTTTATTTTTGTTTCTATTCTTATTGTTTTTATTGCGTCTGCCTTTAGGTGCGTCAAAACGGGTGAGGCTGTCTTGGCCCACCACATTTTCAAAAACCACCTCAGCAGCAACCTGTTCCTCTTCAATGGCATAAGCCTCCAAACTAGGCACCGGTTCTTTGGCCTTGTTTTTGGCCAGTATCTCGTTTACTTGGTCCTTAGAAAGGGTGTGCCAATTGTTGGGCTCATCGCGATAAGTAAACCAAAGTTTTTCTTTAAAAATGTCTACTTTTTGACAAAAAGCCAGCCCTTTCTCTGTAAACAGCTTGGTGTCTGCAGATGGAAAGTCTTTGAGGGCGTCTACATAGACGTCTAGTTCAAAATTGAGACAGCACTTCAATTTACCACACTGTCCCGCTAATTTTTGAGGGTTTAAAGACAACTGCTGATACCTTGCTGCAGCCGTACCCACAGACCTAAAATCTGTAAGCCAGGTAGAACAACACAATTCTCGACCACAAGAACCAATACCGCCCAATCGCTGGGCTTCTTGTCTGTAACCAATTTGACGCATTTCAATGCGAATACCAAAGGCCTTGGCCATGTCTTTTATGAGCTGTCTAAAGTCTACCCTATCTTCTGCCGTGTAGTAAAAAGTAGCCTTAGAACCATCTCCCTGAAATTCTACATCGGATAGTTTCATCTGTAAATTCAACGAAATAGCAATCTCTCTAGAGCGCTTCTTAATCTCCTCTTCACGGTCCCTACAGCGCTGCCAAATGGCAATGTCTTTTTCGGTGGCTTTTCTGTAAATCTTAGGAAGGTCGTCACCGGTAAAAGACACCTTTTTCTTCTTCATCTGCACCTTTACGAGTGAGCCTGTCAGGGTCACCATCCCAAGGTCGTGTCCAGAAGCCGCCTGACTGGCCACTAAATCACCAATCTGAAGGGGAAAGCCTTCTGCATTTCTGAAATATTCTTTTCTAGAGTTTTTAAACCGCACTTCCACACAATCAAATGGCGCCTCACCCGCAGGAAGACTCATATTGGAAAGCCAATCAAAAACCGTTAATTTATTACAACTATCCGTACCGCAAGTGCCATTGCTCTTACAGCCTCGGGGTTGTCCGTCTGCGCCTGTGGCACAACTACTACAGCCCATATGTTTTATATTCTCAAAGCCTGGAAAAAATCCCAGACACTAGATTAGTAATGAATGCACGCCCTAATTTGTTTTTGGCCTCCGGCCGATGCCTTAATGATGGGCACCCAAATAACAGCGCTGATGTAAAGATACTACAAATTCTGCTCCCTAAAAAAGCCCCACATATAAATGTGGGGCTTTAGACTAAGGGGGCTTTTAGGCCCTATTTTGAGTCACAAATGCCTTATTTCTTGTACTTCAAAACTTCTGAACGGCCTTTCTTAAATATTTTATTACTCACCGTTTTTCCTTTTCTAAGCGCTTTCTGTTCCTCAAAAGACAAATTATGCACTTCTTTGCAAGCGTCTGAACAACAATCGTCCATAGCATTGGCACAGATAGGGCATTGAATAAATAGCAAATGACAAGCCTCATTGGCACAGTTCACATGGGTGTCGCAAGCATTTCCACACTGGTGACAATGAGCAATCACATCTGGTGAAATACGCTCTGCCCTTCTGTGGTCAAAAACAAAATTTTTGCCAATGAATTTATTTTCCAAGCCTTTGTTTTCTACCTGTCTGGTATATTCAATAATGCCGCCTTCTAACTGAAACACATTTTTAAATCCTTTGTGCTTATAATAAGCAGAGGCTTTTTCACAGCGAATACCCCCTGTACAATACATCACTAAATTTTTATCTTCTTTGTGTTCTCTGAGGTCTTCTTCTATAAGGTCCAAAGAATCTCTAAAGGTGTCTACATCTGGGGTAATGGCATTTTTAAAGTGGCCTATTTCACTTTCATAATGGTTGCGCATGTCTACAAGCACCGTATTAGGATCTTCTATAATATCATTGAATCTCTCCGCATCTAAATGAACCCCTATATTGGTCACATCAAAAGAGGCGTCATTCAATCCGTCTGCTACTATCTTATGACGCACTTTAACCTTCAGTTTTAAAAAAGAAAAGTTGTCTTGTTCAATGGCAATATTGAGTCGGACATTTTCCAAGAAAGTAATGCTGTCTAAATGGCTTTTAAAAGCTTCAAAATGAAGTGCGGGAACAGATAATTGGGCGTTAATGCCCTCGTGGGCTACATAAATACGTCCCAGTACGGCCAGTTCATTCCAGTGAATGAATAAATAATCTCTAAATAGGGAAGGGTTTCCAATCTGGTGGTAGGCATAAAAAGAGACGGTAAGCCTTTCCAGGCCAGCCTCAGCGATTAAAGCTTTTCTCTCCTCAGCGCTTAAAGTATTGTACAGTTGCATGCTATACCAATGTTTTAAGGGTTAAGATACTGCAAAGATACATCTTTTATTACACTCACTTTTTAAAGGACTGTAGCTGCATTTGAAGGAATAATTGGAAGATCTTCAAAAAAAAGTTGGAAAATTTCCAAAAAAAATTTAAAATATATTGCTATTTGAAAAAAGTTAGCTTACTTTAGCAGTCCTAATAAAAAGATTATGAGCAGCGAACAAGCATCCAAACTAAAAGCCTTACAACTCACGCTAGACAAACTAGACAAGACCTACGGTAAAGGCGCCGTAATGAAAATGGGAGACAGTGTTGCCCAAGACGTAGAAGTCATTTCTTCAGGTTCTTTGGGATTGGACTTGGCCTTAGGTGTTGGAGGATATCCAAGGGGAAGGGTGATTGAAATTTACGGACCTGAGTCTTCTGGAAAAACTACATTGACCCTTCATGCCATGGCAGAAGCGCAAAAAGCAGGTGGTATTGCTGCCTTTATAGATGCAGAACACGCCTTTGACCGTTTTTACGCTCAGAAACTCGGCGTAAACATAGACAACCTTATTATATCTCAACCAGACAATGGAGAGCAAGCGCTTGAAATTGCAGACAATTTAATTCGCTCAGGGGCAATTGATATTGTGGTTATTGACTCGGTAGCTGCCCTTACGCCAAAGAGTGAAATAGAAGGAGAAATGGGAGACTCTAAAATGGGGCTTCACGCCAGGCTTATGTCACAAGCACTTAGAAAATTGACAGGTTCTATTAGTAAAACCAATTGTACGGTAATCTTCATTAACCAATTGAGGGAAAAAATTGGGGTAATGTTTGGAAATCCAGAAACCACTACTGGAGGTAATGCACTTAAATTTTATGCCTCTGTACGTTTAGACATTAGAAGGTCTACACAGATTAAAGACACGGACGGAGATGTACAGGGAAATAAAACAAGGGTTAAAGTGGTTAAAAACAAAGTAGCCCCACCTTTTAAAACGGCTGAATTTGACATTATGTACGGTCAAGGAGTCTCTAAAGTAGGAGAAGTGATAGACCTTGGGGTAGATTTTGAAATTATTAAAAAAAGTGGTTCTTGGTTTAGCTATGGCGAGACCAAATTGGGCCAAGGAAGGGATGCTGTGAAAACGCTTTTATTAGACAATCCTGATTTAATGGATGAGTTAGAAGGAAAAATTAAAGAAGCGCTTAAAGCCTTAGGAAAATAAAGACCTCTAAAATGCTCTTGCAAAAAAACCAGCCCTAGGGCTGGTTTTTTTATGTCAGAAAATAACTTGTATTTGAATGGCAAACAGCGTTCTTAAAAAATCAGATAAATAGTGCCGCTATGCTTCAAGGTCCTTGATCATTTGATCTCTAACCTGATCACTAAGAGTTTTAGCCTCTTTTGGCAACATTTCTTTGGTGTTTATAAATGCACAGACCTTTACTCTAGAGGTTCCAGGCCTTCCACGAAAAAACTCAAAAGGGAATAATTTTTTATGGTCGTAAAAAACAATGGGCACCAATGGTATTTGATGGGAAATAGCCATCTTAAAAGCGCCATCCTTAAAGCGGTCTAAAACAATTTCTGGAGGTGGTACGCCTCCCTCGGGAAAAATACATACGCTGAGTCCATTTTCTAGTCGCTTTTGTGCTTTTCTATACACATCTATTCTACTTTGGGTATTGTCCCTATCAACCAGAATACAAACCCTTTTATAAAAAAAACCAAAAATAGGA
>Ga0102898_1000512_pt1 | contig 11752 bp, 10 predicted proteins | sample Colrivmeta1555A3_FD_78454 | JGI IMG/M metagenome (GOLD analysis project Ga0102898, IMG submission 78454) | Estuarine microbial communities from the Columbia River estuary - metaG 1555A-3 | ecosystem: Environmental > Aquatic > Marine > Intertidal zone > Estuary | place: USA: Columbia River...
GCCGCAACCGCATTGAGAGAATGTTTGGCAGGCTCAAAGACTGGCGCCGCGTCGCAACCCGATATGACCGATGCCCCAAGGTATTCCTGTCAGCCATTGCCCTGGCAGCAACAGTCATATTCTACTTATGAGTCCTGAACCTAGCGCGCTTTGTCAGTATTAGGCCGAACAGGGTGCGTCTCTTGAAGTCCGGGGCAGCTGAGCGGGAGGTGCCACTGCATGGGCTGCTGGAGGATCTGTTGGACACGATACTGCCAAAGTCTGGCAGGCTCTTCCCGCAGCTCAGCGTGGACAGGGTAGTGAAGCGGTATGCCCACCTCAGGTCCGTGCACAGAGAGCTTCATGGCACCGTGTTCCACTCCACCCGCAAGTGGTTCATCACACAGTGTGAGCGCACAGGCGTCCCGGAGCACTTCACTGCGACGCTCGTGGGCCATCACTCAGCGAGGTCCGCCAATAAGCTTACCTATGGGCTCTACTCGGCGGGGATCAGTGACGCGCAGAAGCGGGAGATCGTGGAGGGCATCAGGCTGCCTCAGGCATAAAACATGCATACACTCAAACCCCGTCCGGCTACCCCTCGCGGGTGGTCGGGCGGGAGTACGGCGATTTATTTTTTTGCGGGAGGAGGAAGGTTTGGAGCCAGTGCAGACATTGGTGCCAATCGCAGCGAACGCAAGAAAACCCAAGATGACAAATGCTGCGCCTCGCATATTTCTACAAAAAGGGCGGAGAGTGTGCATTCGCTGCGGATGCACGGTCTCGGGGAAACCCCGCAAAAGCTGCCGTTCATCGAACGGTCAAACCTAAGAATGCTGCGACCTGTCTAACGGCGGCAGTGAGCCCAGACTTCCGGATTTCTGGATCGCAGCCAAAGTCCGTATTCGGGCAGTTAAAACCCTTTTCCGATGAACACGGCCGATACTCAGCCTTGTCCAACTGGCCGTTTACTGCAGCGCGGATTGCCTAAAGCGGACATTGCCCGACGACGCAGAGTCAGTCCTGAGCTAGGTGCATTTATAGATCTTTCTAGACACAACTACGATGGGGACCATTCGCGCGTACGTCAAAATTTGCTCTAGAATTCAGTCACCTCAGCACATTCAAACACCTGCGATTGTATAGACGGCGCTCTCCCGTATTTTACGATTGCCGTGTGCATAAGAATACCGTTTTCAAACCTGAATAAATCGCTGCGGTCGAAATTTTCAGCAAATGCCCGAAACCCTCCATCGTCAGATGGGTAAATCGAGTACGCATCATGATAGAATACACCATCGCCCGAAAAACCGTCTTCGTCCCACGTAAAGTTAAGTGGGCGTCCTTCGTATACGGGTCGCATGGATCCTTCGGCGGACAGCGATACCCGGTCAAGTTCGGTGCACGCGAACGAAATTGATGCCTGTGCAGGCAAGGCTGACGACAATAGGATCAAAAGATATTTTATCATTACCCCAGACTACAGCCCGCAGCGGTCAAATCAACGTCCTGTTTGACGCAACCCGGATCGTGACACGCTATTTGCCTGCCTCCTGCACCCCGACCGAAACAACCTGCCCGATCAATGATTGCGCCGAGACCAGTGCAGTGCCGCACAGTTGCAGCATATCGGGCAATGTCATGAATTCGAGGACCCAAGTCGCTCCTGATCGTTCTTGTTCATGAACCATCGCGGAATTGAGGGTGCCAGAATGTTGGGACGTGTAACCAGCGATCGTTACAAGCAATTCAGCAAGGATCGGGTTCTGCTTGTGAGGCATAGCAGACGACGTGCCACCCGTATGCAGGGTCATGTCGTCTGCCCCACGTTGCGCCATCAACGCAATGTCTTGCCCAATCTTTCCAAGGCTGCCAGTCACCCGTGCGATCAGCCCACCCAGTTCAGCAATGTCAGACCGTGTGGTGTGCCATGCAAACCCCGGATCACGCAGGCCCAACCTTGCGGCAAATGCGGGGCCCAAGGCGTCTGCGGGATGTGTTTCGCGGATACCAATTGGGCCACCCCATTGCACAACGTCCAGCTTTTCCGTGATGCGGGCGATGTCTTCTACATACCCTCGCAGCGGGCGTACCCATGTCGTAATCCGCCCGTCAGCAGTGATCGGTAGCGCCGCCTGCATACGGGTATATCCCATCAAGGTGTTCCCCGCATTGGCGCGCGCAAGGACTTCAAGGGCATCGGCCAAGTGGGTCAGGCGCGCTCGATCTAGTCCCAGTATAGATTTCAGCGCCAACATCATGGCGGTATCCATCACGTCCTGTGAGGTCAGGCCAAAATGGATCACCTGTTTGCCAGTCTCTGTTGCGTTGGCCTTAAGCGCCCTTACGAACGCGGGGATTGGCAGGCCGTCTTGGATCACGCCTGCGCGAAGGGTGTCATCTGCAATCTCGCACGTCGCGATGTGCTGTGCGGCGTGTTTACAGAGCGACCGATCAGCATTTCCAACATCGGCGAGCGCCATCGTCCACGCGATTTCGATGTCGCGGTAGCGGGCAAGGTCTGCGGCAGGTGACAGAAGGTCCGCGATTTCGGGGTCCGCGAACAGTCCAGAGAACCACGTGTGCGTCAAAACCCCGCTCATGTTGCGGACCTCAGGCCCAAAATCGCGCGGGTCTGGGAGATTGTTGCCACGGGGCGTTCGTATTTATCGCACAGGTCGGCTGCGCGTTTGATAAGGGCGGCGTTGGACGGCGCGAGGGTATCGCGGTCCAACCGCACATTATCCTCAAGCCCTGCCCGCGTGTGGCCACCCGCCGCAATCGCCCATTCATTGACGATGATCTGGCTGGGGCCAACCCCTGCCGCACACCACGGCGCACCGGGTGCGCGGGTTTTCATCAGCTGGGCATAGAAATCGAATACGGTTTTATCGGCGGGCATCGCGTTTTTCACGCCGAACACGAATTGAACGTAAAGCTTGGCGGGCAAAACCTTCGCGTCATGCAGCGCAATTGCTTGCAGGATATGGCTTAGATCAAAGGCTTCAACTTCGGGGGTGATGTCATAGCGGGTCATCTCGCTCGCCAGCCACGCAATCAGGTCCGGTGAATTCTCATAGACTCGCGTCGGGAAATTGTTGGACCCGACCGTCAGGGACGCCATGTCGGGGCGCAACGGCAACATCCCGCCCCGTTCTTTGCCAGCCCCGGACCGCCCGCCTGTTGAAAACTGGATCACCACGCCGGGACAGTGTTTTTCAAGGCCCTCTTTCAAAGCGGCAAACTTGTCAGGGTCAGATGAGGGCGTTTCATCGTCGTTTCGCACATGAGCATGGATGATGCTTGCGCCCGCCTCTACTGCCGCCTGACTGCTTTCGATCTGTTCCGAGATCGAAATGGGCACAGCCGGATTGGCGGCCTTCGTCGGGAGTGAACCGGTGATCGCGCAACACAGGATGCAAGGATTGTCAGACATCAAAAAATACCGTTTCATTTGGCCCCTGAAGACGGATGTCGATATGATATCCATCCGCCGTCGCCGCTGCGACCATTGTGTCCGCGCGCGCGCCCGCAAGAGTGAACACACGATCAGGGCTGTTGTCCTCATCGGGAAAGTAGATGCGCGTTGTCAGGCCAAGGTTGATACCGCGCGCAACGATCCAGACCATAATATGGGGTGCCTGATTGCCGATCGCCGCGGGTTTAAGCGTGTCGAAGGTGAAAACCCCCGTATCGGCCGCGCTTGGCTGGCGCCCCCAACTGCTAAACCCATCCATCGCAAATGTGCCGTCAGGTGCGGCTTGCCAGATTTCAATCATCGCATCTGTGAGCGGTGCACCGTCACCATCATACACACAGCCCGTCACGGCAATGCGTTGTCCAATGACATCATCCGTTATCATTGATGCACCCAGATCGCGGCCGCCATACATGCCCGAAAGCCCCGCAAAGCTCGGTACGCAACCGATATGAACGTAAGGCCCAGCCGTTTGGGATGCGGATTCTTTGAGATCGCCCACTACGTGCCCTCCATCGCGTTTTCGAAGGGTGTGGCAGACCGCCCGCGCAGCACGATATCAAATCGATACGCACGGATATCCATGGGAATGGTTTTGGCCATATCCAACCTGGCAACAAGGCGATCAATCGCCGCCGCATCAGGAATGGATTGTACGATGGGGCACAACGCGATGTGCGGATCGCCTTCAAAATACATCTGCGTTATTACGCGTTGCGCAAAGCCGTCCCCGAAGACCGAAAAATGGATATGGGCAGGACGCCAATCGTTGCCGCCATTGGGCCATGGATAGGCACCGGGCAGGATTGTGCGAAAGCTATAAGAGCCGTCCTCGCCTGTTATGCAGCGCCCGCAGCCGCCGAAATTAACGTCCAAAGGTGCGGTATAGCCATCCTTTTTATGGCGATAGCGCCCGCCGGCGTTGGCCTGCCAAACCTCAATCAGTTTATTTGGCACTGGCCGCCCGTCCTCATCACGCAAGGTGCCATGAACGATGATGCGCGGACCAATTGCCGATTGCCCTGCGGCGGCGTAATTCACGATCAGGTCGTCGTCGTGGTCCCCCAGCATCCCGTGCCCGAATGCAGGCCCCGCCATTTCCGTGCTCGTCGGCGTGTAGTGCAGGCGCGCATGGGCAGGTGCGCGTAAATGGGTGGAACGATAATCTTGCGCGTAAGGCTGTGGATGCCAATCAAGATCGCGCGGTTTGATCAGGTTTTCAGTCATCATCGGCCTCCATTTTTGCCAATGTTGCCGTGGCGATTTTCAAGGCGTGGTTTGCCCGCGGAACACCCGCATAAATCGCAACATGTTGGAAAACTTCGGCAATATCGGCGGGCGTCGCGCCTGTTCGGGCGGTAGCGCGCACATGCATCGCTATTTCATCAAAGTTCCCCAGTGCGGCGAGCAGCCCAAGCGTGATCATGGATCGTTCGCGTCGCGAAATTGCATCACTGGCCCAGACTGTGCCCCATGCACCTTGCGTAATCAGGCTTTGAAATGCGTGATTAAAATCGCTTTTAGCGGCCTCGGCACGATCCACGTGGGCTGCGCCCAGAACAGCACGGCGCACTGCCATGCCTGTGCATTGGCGATCCAGCGATTCATCAGTTTGCGCGATCAGGTTAGCAATCACGCGCGCGACTTCGCAAGGCGCATCAAGGCAGGGCAGGTGGCCGGCATCTGGCAATGTCACCAAACGTGCACCCGCAATTGCGCCCGCAAGGTGTTCCATGACGTCCAAACTGACAGATCCGTCCTGACCGCCAGCGATGCAGATCGTGGGGGCAGTGATCGTTGGCGTGGACGCACGCAGGTCGACATCACGCAGGGCCGCGCAGGTGTTCGTATACCCAAGTGGCGCATTGCGGCTGACCATGGTTTTGTGTCCTGCTAGCGCATCGGGGTGTGTGGATTGAAACTGCGGTGGGAACCATTGATCCAAGATGCCGCCAGACAATGCAGCCAGCCCCTTGTCGGTCACATCCGCGATCCGCGTGTTCCAGCGATCCGCATCGCCGATCTTCATACCTGTGCAACACAAAACCAACCCACGGATGAGGTCTGGGCGTTTTGTGGCAACTGTCTGTGCGATCATGCCCCCGATAGAAACCCCGCACAGAATGAATTGCGTCAGGCCCAGATGATCCAGCACTGCGATCAGATCGTCGCCCAGTTGGTCCATTGTGTAGGGATCTGTGGTGATCCCGCTCGCCCCCTGACCACGCAGATCATAGGTGAGCGTGGCGCGGTGCCGCCCCATTGTTTCGATCACATTGTCCCAAATGCTTTGGTCACTCCCCAACGCGTTTGCAAACACAACAACCGGTCCAGCGCCCTTGCGATAGCGATAGGCGACCAGATTATCATTTAGCGTTTTGAACTGCATTGAAACCTCAAGTGGTTGTGTTAATCGAGCGGTAGGCCGACGTAGTTTTCCGCGATAGTGCGCGATGCGGCCTCGGATTGCATCAGATAATCAAATTCAGCGCGCTGCATTTTCTTCTCGAACGGGGAATGGTCGGGGAACTGGTGCATCAGATTGGACAGCTGCCAAGAAAAGCGTTCAACCTTCCAGACACGCGCCAAAACCGTTTGCGAATATGTGTCGATGTGATGCGTGTTGCCCGTGGCATAGCGTTCAACCAAGCCGCGCGCGAGGATGCGGATGTCAGCGACCGCCAAATTCAACCCCTTGGCACCTGTCGGCGGCACGATATGGGCCGCATCCCCCGCAAGGAACAGATTTCCGTAGCGCATGGGTTCGGCAACAAAAGATCGTAACGGCGCGATTGATTTTTCAAACGACGGCCCTGTCTGCAATTTCGCTGCCAAGTCAGGGCCGATACGGGTCGAAAATTCCTCCCAGAACCGGTCATCGGACCAATTTTTCACGTCATCATTCGTTTCGCACTGGATGTAATACCTGCTGCGTGTCGCTGAGCGCATCGAACACAAGGAAAACCCGCGCGGATGGTTAGTGTAAACGCATTCCATGCTGACAGGAGGGCGTTCTGTTAAGATACCAAGCCAGCCGAACGGGTAGACACGGTCATAGGTTTTCAACACATCCGCAGGAATCGCGTTGCGCGATACGCCATGAAATCCGTCGCAGCCTGCGATGTAATCACAGCTGATTTCAACGTCCTGTCCAGCGTGGCGAAAACTGACGGTGGGCCGATCGGATTTCAGCCCCGACAGGTCAACATTTTCGACATCAAAGTAGAACCGTCCGCCTTCGTCCGTGCGTTTCGCGAAAAGATCCTTGGTGACCTCGGTTTGGCCATACGCAACAACTGTCTTGCCCGTCAGACCCACGATATCGATGTGATGAGACGCGCCCTCAAACGCGAGGTCTAGGCCGTGATGGGCAATACCTTCGACGTCGAGCCGATCTGCGACACCTGCTTGGCGCAAGGCCGCAACGGTACCCTGTTCGAGAATTCCGGCGCGCACTCGCGCCTCAATATAAGCGCGATCTTTGCGATCGATGACAATGTTGTCGATCCCCGCATTCGCAAGTAATTGCGACAGCAGCAAACCCGCAGGGCCCGACCCGATGATGCAGACAGATGTGGCAGCGCTGATCGTCATGGTCACCTGCGTTGTGTGTTTAGGTTTGCTGAAGCCGTTTGAACAGCGCTGACGTATCCCAACGTCCACCACCCATTTTCTGGACGTCCTTATAAAACTGATCGACCAGTGCAGTGACGGGCAAGGATGCCCCGTTTTCGTTCGCCGTAGATAGACAAATTCCAAGGTCCTTGCGCATCCAATCCACCGCGAACCCATGTTCGAAATGATCGGCCAACATGGTCTCATAGCGGTTGGACATCTGCCATGATCCGGCAGCGCCTTGGCTGATCACCTCAACCACGGCGGCGCCATCAAGGCCGGCTTTGGACGCGAAATGCAAGGCTTCTGACAGCCCTTGGACCAAACCCGCGATGGCGATCTGGTTGCACATTTTGGTCATCTGGCCTGCGCCACTGTCGCCAATGCGACGACACAGTTTAGAATAGACGTTCATGACAGGTTCGGCCCGGTCATAATCGGCCTGATCGCCGCCACACATGATCGACAAAGCGCCGTTTTCGGCGCCCGCCTGACCTCCGGACACGGGTGCATCTACAAACGCGATCCCGCGGTCTTTGGCGGTGGCATAAAGCTCGGCTGTGACTGCGGCAGAAACGGTCGTGTGATCTACGAATGTACTGCCTTCTGACATGGTCGCAAACGCACCGTCAGGGCCAAGGCACACAGCGCGCAAATCATCATCATTGCCTACGCAAGCCATCACCATTTCAGCGCCTTGTGCGGCTTCGGCAGGTGTTTTGCCAAAACTTCCGCCGTACTCTGCCGCCCATTTTTCGGCCTTTGCAGTCGTGCGATTGTAAACGGTAACAGCGTGGCCCTCCTTGGCCAGATGCCCCGCCATCGGATAGCCCATTACGCCAAGGCCCAAGAAAGTCAGTTTTGCCATCGATTTACCCATAATTGTTAAAGCTGATCCTGCGGTGTTTGACCTGCAAAGAAGGCGTCCAGATTGTCCAAAGCACGAAAGCCCATGGCGTCGCGCGTGGTCCGGGTCGCACTCCCGATATGGGGGAGCATGAAGACGTTATCGTATGACGAAAGCGCAGGGTTTCCGCCTGGTTCAACCTTGAAGCAATCAAGGCCAGCCGCCGCAACGTGCCCGCTATCGAGCGCCGCCATCAGCGCGTCTTCGTCGATCAATGCCCCGCGCGCGGTGTTCACAATGACCGCCCCACTGGGCAACATCGCGAAACTTTCAGTGTTCATCAGATCAGTTGTTTCGGGAGTGGCGGGGCAATTCAGGGACAAGAAATCCGCAACTCCCAGCAGACTTTCAACCGTTGAATGATACGTTGCACCTTGGGCAAGATCCGCCGATAATTCGCTGCGGTTGTAGTAATGCACATCCATGTCGAACCCGCGCGCCTTGGCGGCAAACGCTCGCCCGACACGGCCCATGCCGATGATGCCAACACGCGAACCTGTCACTTGCTTGCCCACCATAAACGCAGGCGACCAACTGTTCCAGCCACCCGTGCGCACAAGTCGATCCCCGGCGACCGCGTGACGGGCGGCCCCTAACATCAAAAGCATCGCAAGCTCTGCGGTGGCGTCAGACAGCACATCGGGCGTGTTCGTAACAGTGATACCGCGTGCGGCCAAGGCCGGCAGATCGCAATGATCCACGCCAACAGAATGGTTCGCCACAATCTTCAATCGCGGGTCAAGCTGCGCCACCAAATCGGCCGAGAAGTGTTCCGAATGGCACGGGATAATCGCATCAAACTCGGCACTTGCGGCGATGATGTCCTCGGCGGTTCCAGGCGTGTCATCGTGATTGATCACAACGTCATAGTCGCGCACGGCACGTTCCAGCGTCGCGTCAGACAGGCGACGGGTGATCCAGAGACGGTTTTTTGTCATTTCTTACGGACACATTCATCGTAGAAATCATAAACCGCCATACCGCAAACAACTATGGCGATGATCATGAACGGAGATCCCCCCACAAAGCCCGCGAACCCAGTCGAGATACTTTGGGAAAGCCCGCCGATAAAAATACACAAGGCCGCCGTACCAAATAGGCCCACAATCAATTTCGTGATGTATTCCATGATTTTTTCTTTCGTTATTCTGCTGCGTCAGCAATATGGGTTTGCAGCCAGCGCGCCGTGCGCAACAGCCGGTCGTCTTTTTCAGCAGGTCCAATCAGCTGTATACCGATGGGCAGCCCGGTTTCCCCGACCAGCATAGGCAAGCTGATGCAGGGCAAGCCCGCCAGCGTCCAAAGTGTGCAAAAGATCGGATCGCCCGTACCATTGCCGAACGTCGGAGCCTCACCCGCTGCCGAGGGAGCGATGATAGCATCGTAGTCCATAAAGAAGGCTTTGAAAAAGCCTTCGGCAGACGTTTTTACCGCCAAGGCGTCGTCGTACTGCGCTTTGGTGATCGTACGCGCTCGGGTGATGACGGGTCTTAACGTGTCACTGATTTGGTTCCAATGCGTTTCGAACACCTCCGCCTGATGTTGGGCGATTTCGTATTCGTGGATGGTGGCCTGAACGGCAACAAGATCAGAAAGTGTGTCCGCCGCCGCCATGCGTTCCACCGATGGTCCGAGGATTTCAATAACCGCATCAATCCCGTCCAAGGCATCGTCTGACAGGCGGTCATTGAACGGCAAATCAAACCACGCCAGAGCAGGCGTCACGGGCGCATCTGCCGCAGCGCCTGCCGACATATTCGGACGTGGCCGCGCAAAGCTGACAGCGTCGCGTTGATCATAACCGCCAATCGCGTCCGTCAGCAAAGCCACATCGGCAAGCGAGCGCCCGAAGCACCCGACCTGATCCAACGACACAGACGTTTGCAAAATCCCGTCGCGCGAAATGACACCGCGCGTGGGTTTGAACCCGAAGACACCGCAAAAAGATGCGGGCCGAATGACAGATCCGTTGGTCTGGGTCCCAATCGCCAATGGCACATGCATTGCAGCCACAGCTGCGGCGGACCCACTCGATGAGCCGCCAGGTGTGTGATCGGGATTATGTGGGTTGCGTGTTTCATTGGCATGCACAAACGCAAGCTCGGTCGTCACGGTTTTGCCCATGATCACCGCCCCCGCCTCGCGTAGCAGTTCAACCAAACGGGCGACGTGGTCTGTCTGGCGGCCCTCAAAAATCACACTGCCGCGCTGCGTGGGCATCTTGGCGGTGTCGATGATGTCTTTGAGCGCGACAGGGATGCCGTGCAGCGGGCCCGTTGCCAGCCCCGCGATGCGGATGCGGTCACATTCTGCGGCTTGGGCAAGTGCTGCGCCTTCGTCCATAAATGCCCATGCGTTGATCGCGCCATCCGTTTCAGCAATCCGCGCAAGACAGGATTTCACCAGTTCGACCGATGAAAGACGACCCGAGGCAATGGCGGCCAGTGCCTCGGATGCAGTTAAGGTGTAGCTGTCCTTGATCACGGGATGTATGGCCCAAAGAGGTAATCAGGGAACCACAGTGCGATACCGGGGAATGCATACATCAAGCACATCGTCAGGATCACAATCCCGAGGTAAGGCATGATGCCACGGAAAATGTCCATCAGTTCGATCTGGTCCTTGAGCACCCCTTTTAGATAATAGGCCGACATGGCCATGGGCGGGGTCAGGAACGACGTTTGCAAGTTCAATGCGATCAGCATCGCAAAGAAATAAGGGTTCACGCCAAACACTTCGAGCAGTGGCAGGAAGATGGGCACAAAGATGATCAGGATCTCGGACCATTCCAGCGGCCAGCCAAGCAAGAAGATGATCAACTGTGCAAGGACTAAGAACTGCCATGGCTCCATCTCTAACCCGCCGACGAAATCAGCGATAATATCGTGCCCCCCAAGGTAGGAAAATACGGACGCAAACGTCCATGACCCGACGAACAACCAGCAGACCATAGCCGTGGCTTTGGCGGTCAGGAATACGCTTTCTTTCAGCTTAATCCACGACATCGACCTGTATAGAACAGCCAAAACCATGCCGCCAAGCGCGCCCATTGCGGCAGCTTCGGCAGGCGTCGCCAGACCACCAAGGATCGATCCAAGAACCAATGCGATCAACACGGTCAATGGGACAAAAGATTTTAACAGATCAAGATAGATTTCGCGCGGCGGGGGTGGGTTTTCCATCGTCGGCTTTGGCGCCAATGCGGGGTTAAAATACACGCGCACGATAACATAGACGATATAAAGGCCCGCCAGCAACAATCCCGGGAAGACCGCAGCCGCATAGAGGCGCAACGGGGACAGGTCCGCAATCGCGGCATAAACGATCAACATGATGGACGGAGGGATCAAGATACCCAGTGTCCCGCCCGCACAAATCACACCTGCCGCAAAGCTTTTGTCGTAGTTGGCATTTGCCATCGCGGGGAAGGCCAGCAAGCCCATCAGCGTCACAACCGCGCCTACGATACCGGAGGCTGTCGAGAACACCGCGCAAGTGAGCAAGGCCGCGATCGCCAGTGAACCAGGCAGGTTTCGCGCCGCCATATAGAGCGAGAAGAACAGCTTATCGACGATGTTCGCTCGTTCCACGACATAACCCATGAACAAAAACAACGGGATCGCCACGAGGATCGGGTTTTCCATGACCGAATAGGTGTTCTGGTTCACCAGGTAGAAGATGTTGTTGTTGAAAATATCGCTGAAGACCTCAACCGATCCTTCATGGTGGTAGGCATAATAGCCGAACCCGACACCCATCGCGAGCAGGGTAAA
>Ga0102898_1000515_pt1 | contig 11722 bp, 9 predicted proteins | sample Colrivmeta1555A3_FD_78454 | JGI IMG/M metagenome (GOLD analysis project Ga0102898, IMG submission 78454) | Estuarine microbial communities from the Columbia River estuary - metaG 1555A-3 | ecosystem: Environmental > Aquatic > Marine > Intertidal zone > Estuary | place: USA: Columbia River Estuary...
ATAACCACAGCTATTTTTCATTTTTGAGTGCCAGTAAGGGGCTAGTGTAGATATGCGTCAGATGAAGGGGAAAATCCATTGAGTAGTGCTGCAGCAGTCATTGGCTTTTTTCCGGGTAACTGAATTTGATCTATGACAAACCAGCCATCTTTCAAGGCGACCTTCATAGTTTTCTTTTCAATTACAAGTGTTCCGGGCAGGAGATCGCTTGGCGCTGAAACATATTTTCCTGCGTATATTTTGGCCGTGCTCACTAAATCATTTTGAATTAGCTCTGTCCAAGCTACAGGATAGGGATTCAGCGCCCTTACCCAAGCGTCAATTTTTTCTCCGGGCCATTGCCAATCCAGTCGAGTGTTCTCCTTATTGAGTTTAGGCGCTTCCGTACTTACGGTATCTGGTTGTTTTTTGGGGAGGATATTCCCTTGGCTGTATTGGTCAATGGTTTGAGCTACCAATTTTTTTCCCGCCTCAAGCAAAAGGTCGTGAAGCAGGCCACCTGTACAACCTTGAGGTATATCCACTTTGATTTGTTCGAGTATTGCTCCCGTATCGATCTGTTGATCGATTAAAAATGTAGTGACACCAGTCTGCTTTTCACGATTCATGAGCGCCCATTGAATAGGCGCAGCACCCCTGTATTGGGGAAGTAACGAAGCATGTAGGTTAAATGTACCCAGTCTAGGTATCGACCAAACAACCTCGGGCAACATCCTAAAGGCTACTACCACAAAAAAATCTGCCGATAAGGATTTAAGACTAGAGACAAACTGTTCCTCTTTGAGGTTGACAGGTTGTGACACGGGAAGATTCAAGGCCAAAGCTTTTTTCTTCACAGCGCTTTGATTAAGCTGTTTTCCTCGACCGGCAGGTTTGTCAGCCGCGGTAACTACTCCTACAATATCTATCCCTTTACGGCATAGATCTTCCAGTATTTCAGCAGCAAATTCTGGGGTACCCATGAACACAATACGCGGTTTATTATTTAATACTGTAGTCATTATCTCGATTAATTTCTATGAGTTCCTCTTGTAATAGTTCAGTAATCGCCCTCAATATCCATCCCTCTGGAGCTTCAATTTTATCCACTAGAGTTCGGGAGTTTAACGGCTTTATCTGCAAAAATCGGACGATAGTTTTCCTCAATTCAAGCGTTTGTTCCAAACTAGGTAAATCAACAGGTCGACAAAGATCGCACATACCGCAGACAACATTGGACAGTTCACCAAAATAGGACAGAATATAATTCATTCTACATCCTTGGGTCAATTCCAGGTAATCAAAGATTTGGTTTTGTTTTTTTTGCTTGCTCTCCATCAAGGGTTTTAACGAGGGTAAAAACGCTTCAATAGTACGGTCATCTTCACGAGGAACCATATATTCAACCTCTGTGTCCTCCACCTTAGTTTGGTAATTTAAGTAATCAGATTGATGAAGTATTTGCAAAAAATGATGAAGTGTCTTTTGAGATATACGCGCTTTGGACGCTAAATTTTTGATGTCTACTACCCAGGGGTTGGTATTAGGTTTGTGACGGTATAGCCAACCCAAGAATTGTATATGGGGCGATGAGTTTTGTTCACACAACTCAATATCAACAGGTTTAATCCACTTGATTTGAGCCATTGGGTGATGAATTTCCTTGAGCTGAATTATTTTGTGGTGGTGCAGTAGAGAGAATGCTTGAGTAGTCTTGGACTCAGTGAGTTGATAAGTCTCACAAAACTGACGCATAGAAAACAAAAAGGATCCTTCAGGTTTTTCCCCATAAGCCACTCTTAAATAGGCGTGTAAGTGTTTGTACACTTCTTTGATAAAAGTTCGATCTACTTTTTTGGCCGCTAATTGATCTCTAGCTTTTCCCAGGTCTTGATCGTCGTACAGCATAAGCGCTTTGGACTTTCCTCCATCTCTGCCCGCTCGACCCGTTTCCTGGTAGTATTGTTCCAGGTTTTCTGGTAGTTGATAGTGAATGACTAAACCCACATCTGCTTTATCTATTCCCATACCAAAAGCAGTGGTAGCGACCATGATTTGGGTTTGATCCACCAGCCATGCGTTTAGTTTAAGGCTTTTTTGTTCTCCAGAAAGTCCTCCGTGAAAAAAATCAGCGGAGTATCCATTTTTTTGAAGTTCATCGGCCAATCGCTCGGTGAGGTCTTTGCTGTTGGTGTAAATAATGACACTTTTTGGTTGATCAGACAGCACTTGTTTAAGTCGATACCATTTATCCTGGGTCTTGACGATCTGATACTCAATATTTGTTCTGGCAAAGGTGGTTTTGTAGACTACTGCGCCAGGTATGTTGAGTTGGGTCCTAATTTCCTCAACCACTTCTGGGGTAGCTGTAGCGGTCAGGGCTATGATCGGAGCTTGTTTAATTTGATGCACTGTGGAGCAAGCCAAGTAGGCAGGCCTAAAATCATGACCCCATTGTGCGATACAGTGAGCTTCATCAATCGCATAGAGCACTATGGGCATGTGGGACAGCCTGGATTGTATCCAGTGATCTTGGAGTCGTTCTGGAGATAAATAAAGAAATGAATACCCGCCGTAATGCGCGTTATCCAACAATCGTTCCAATTCTTTCTTAGGTGTCCCCGAAGGAATGAACATCGCTTTAACACCTCGCTTATTGAGCTGATTCACTTGGTCCTCCATAAGCGCTAACAAAGGTGAAATCACCACACAAAGTCCTTGAAGCATGAGTGCGGGGATTTGAAAACAAAGGGATTTGCCTCCTCCTGTAGGCATCAAAGCAATAGTGTGATTACCCGAAAGGATTTCTTGAATCACTTCCCATTGATTGGGTCGAAACTCGTCATATCCCCAATATCGGTGAAGAATTTGTTTGGCTAAGGCTAAATTCAAGGTTGGCTGTTCAATACCTCAAAAATAGATTGAATCCTTGAATCCACCGAGCCAGGTTCGATGAAATGCAAGGAGTATCCAAAAGAAGTATAAGTAGCCTTCAGGTGATGGTCAATTTCCAGGGCCAATGAAAAGTCTTCATAACGCTCCTGATCACTTTGATAAATTTCTTCCCAGGGAGGAAGATAAAACACAACGTCGTACCGGTGCTCTTCAATGGCATGATCAAAATAATCAGGGTAGGGGGTCTTAACCATCCTCAAATAGGCCACTACATCAATAATTCCTCGATCTAAAAACACCCTAGGGGATTCGATCTGTCCACTTTCTATAAATTGGGTCTTTCTACCCTCAAATAGGGCTTGACTGAAGGCCAAGGGATCTGAAACAAATAATTGTTCAATTCCTTGTTGACGAGCGGCCTGTGTAACTTCGCGAGAAATTTCTTGCATACACAGTTGTCCTTGAGCTTCAAGGGCTTGAATAATGGCTGTTTTGCCCGTAGATGGGCCACCGGTAAGGACAATTCTTTGGGGCATATGACGGCTATGGGCCCGCAAGTTAATCATTTGATATCAATAGGGAAACCGGATCAAAACACCTAAATTTGTATTTTTATATCATGAATATAGATCCTTCCATCCCTTTTTACGACCGTTTGCGCACACAGCTCAATCGATCAACTTTTTGGCCAGCTCCTTATTTATTCAAGTTTATTGTACCCACAGACCAGGAAAAAATAGACCAAATCAGAGCGCTATTTGGTGAAAAAGAAGCGGAGATCACGGAAAAAAAATCCAAACAAGGAACATACACCAGCATGAGTATTCGCCTCACGATGCCATCGGCTCAATCAATCATCGATAAATATCAGTTAGTCGGTTCAATTGAAGGCGTTATTTCCCTCTAAACGGCTGGATTAATTTGTATTTTGCACCCTAAAACCAGTACCTTGGATCAATTAGAACATTTGGAGTACAACACAGAACGCTCCCCGTTGCACATTCCTGAATACGGAAGACATTTCCAAAAAATGGTGGACTACGCCGTTTCCCTTTCAGACCGTGATGAGCGGAATAAAGCCGCACAAGCAATTATTTCTGTGATGGGTAATCTGCAACCTCAATACCGCGATGTAGCTGATTTTCAACATATGTTATGGGATCAATTGTTCATTATGTCAGATTTTCAACTCGATGTGGACAGTCCTTTTCCCATTACTTCAAAAGAAAAACTACAACAAAAACCAGAACCGCTCAGTTATCCACAAAATTTTCCCAAGTACCGCTTTTACGGCAACAACATCAAAAGAATGATTGATGTAGCTGTTCAATGGGAGGCTGGCGAGAAAAGAGAAGGATTGGAATGGGCGATTGCCAACCACATGAAAAAGTCATACCTCAACTGGAATAAGGACTCTGTAGAGGATCAAGTGATTTATCAGCATCTTTTTGAGCTGAGCCAAGGGGCGATCAACCTGAAAGATCAAGAAGAGTCCCTGACGACTACGGATGAATTCCTCAAAATCAATGGAAAATCAAGCCCATACGGCACACATCAACCACAAAACAATTACAAAAAACACAAAAACAACCGAGCCAAAAAAAGGTATTAAATCAAACTATGGGAACGTTTATCATTGAAGGAGGGCACCCTTTAAGTGGATCAATTACACCACAAGGAGCCAAAAACGAAGCATTACAAATTTTATCGGCTGTGCTCTTGACTCCAGAGCCCATGGTGATTCACAACATACCTAACATTATTGATGTCAATAAGTTGATTCAATTGATAGCCGATTTTGGTGTTAAAGTGGAACAGTTAGGTCCAAATAGTTATCGCTTTGAGGCTCGTGATGTTCAGGTTGACTATATGCAGTCCGATGCTTTTAAGAAAGATGGCGGTGGACTGCGCGGTTCCATTATGATGGTGGGTCCCATGCTAGCCAGATTTGGAAAAGGGTATATGCCTAAACCCGGAGGAGATAAAATCGGACGACGCAGATTAGATACGCATTTTGACGGATTTGTTAAACTAGGCGCTGAATTTAGGTACAATAAAGAAGAACATTTCTACGGGGTAGAGGCAGACCGACTCAAAGGCGCTTATATTTTGTTGGATGAAGCTTCGGTTACAGGAACGGCCAACATTGTGATGGCGGCTGTATTGGCCGAGGGAACGACCACTTTGTACAATGCTGCTTGCGAACCCTATTTGCAACAGCTGTGTCAGATGTTGGTGCGCATGGGGGCAAAGATTTCAGGGATCGGTTCTAACCTGCTTACCATTGAGGGGGTAGAAGCCCTAAAAGGAACGGAACACACCATGTTGCCTGATATGATTGAAATCGGGAGTTGGATTGGTATGGCGGCCATTACTCGTTCTGAGCTGACGATTAAAAACGTCGGTTGGGAACATTTAGGGATGATTCCTGCTACATTTCAAAAGTTAGGTATCCGACTAGAGCGAAGAGGGGATGATATCTATGTGCCAGCACATACGGATGGATACCAGATTCAAACATTCATCGACGGCTCTATCATGACCATTGCGGATGCTCCATGGCCAGGGTTGACTCCCGATTTGTTGAGTATTATTTTGGTTGTAGCCACTCAAGCAAAAGGAGAGTTGTTGATTCACCAAAAAATGTTCGAAAGCAGGTTGTTTTTTGTCGATAAACTGATCGATATGGGGGCCAAAATTATCTTGTGTGATCCACACCGCGCTACCGTAATTGGGCATGGATTCCAGAGTACGCTTAAGGCCACTACGATGGTTTCTCCGGATATCAGAGCAGGTGTATCGCTCTTGATTGCCGCCTTATCAGCTAAAGGGACCTCAACGATTCACAACATCGAGCAAATTGACAGAGGATATGAGCGGATTGTAGAGCGCTTACAAGGAATTGGAGCGCGTATACAGCGTATCCCTTAAAGGGTATAAATCATTCTTTGGTAGGCCTTTTCATATTTTTGAAAAGGCTTTCCTTTTTTTACCCATCCTCCTTGTTCATACCAATTTACTTGGTGTATTCGTGCGTCCAGGAATACGTCCGCTGCTTTTTTTTCAGAACACCAGTTTAGGACATGCTGCACTAGTTCTCGACCAAATCCTCTTCTTCTGTAGGATGCTTGTGTACCGAGTTTCCTGAGTTGAAACCCTTCATGGGTCTCGAATATAGATACTACGGCGCGCCAATCGCCATCAGCCCAAACACCGAAGTGCTGGGCTGATTCATCTCCAGTCACCTGGCTAAACGAACTGGGGCGATCTGGCCACAGAATCTCTTGTCTGAGCCTCCATACTTGATCTAGTTCAACTACCTTGATCTGCATAAAAATTAGTGAGCTATTAATGCCCTTGAAGCGGTGCTGGTCCTTCAATCATAGGTGTATATACCTCATCGCCTTTTCGCTCTTTGAATTCATTTTTTATTTCCTGAACCAGTTTTGGTTGTTGGAATAAATCGACCATGGTCATAGACATGGCTTTTGCCGCATGGACCATGCCTTTATGTCCGATACTCATCCCAGCACAAGCTACGACAGCCCATGAATGCCAAGGGGTGTCTTTTGGAGCAACCGTAACGCTTAAATTGATATTGGGCACATTCCAACTCACGTCAGCCACATCAGTTGATCCACCCATGGGGTGTTCCGCTGTAGGTAACAACGCATGGATGCTCGCATCCATCCCTACTTGGGGTTTTCCTGTAGCCTCTTGAATTTTTTTGGCAAATGCTTCTTCTTCAGTTGTATAGGTGAGAGGCCCTAGTAATTCCAGGTTATTTTGCATCACTTCTCCACCGCGGCGGTTGACAAGCATTTCATAGATTCCTGATATCAGAGTTATTTTATAATCCACATCAGCCATGATAGCAGCTCCTTCAGCCATGGCTTTGATGCGCTCATAAACGGGCATCATACCGGTGCGTTTGGTATCCCTAACCCGAACCCAGAGCCTGGAATAATCGGGTACTACATTAACCACTTGACCGCCATCCTGTATATGGTAGTGAACACGCAAAGTAGGTTTCATATGCTCCCGGTAATAGTTGATTCCTGTAGTGTATAATTCTAGGGCATCAGAGGCTGATCTGCCATTCCATGGATCCCCCGAGGCATGAGCTGCTTGACCATAAAATTCAACTTTAAAATCCACCAAGGCCAGTGAGCTTTGAACATCTGCCTCGGTTTGCGCTCCTGGGTGCCAACTGACATTTACATCCACATCTTCCCATAATCCAGCTTGAACCATCCAAATCTTGGCAAAATATTTTTCTTCTGAAGGAGTGCCCAAAAATTTGACTGTTCCTTTGAGTTTACCTGATTCAATCTGTTCTTTGATAGCAATGGCCGCTCCCAAACTAGCTGCGCCAAAAAGGTTATGACCACAACCATGTCCAGCTGCCCCTGGGTTGAGCGCTTCTTTCTCTGGGCTTGCCTTTTGGGATATTCCAGGAAGAGCGTCGTATTCACCCAGGATACTGATTACTGGATGACCACTACCAAACGTAGCCGTGAATGCAGTGGGTATCCCAGCTACCCCACGAGTAACATTCATGCCTTGAGCTTCGGCATAGTCTGCCAAAATTTTGGCAGAACCCTGTTCTTCAAAGGCCGTTTCTGCCAATGCCCACACCGAGTCACTGAGCTTAATCAGCGATTCTTTGTGTTGTTCTACAGACTGAATAACCGCTTTCTTTAGAGGGGTTATTTTTTGAGCTACTCCCCAAAGAGGAAGACAAGCCATCAGGGTAAAAAGAGTTTTTTTCACAGTTGATTATTTTAGATTAGAGTTTAGTTTAAAAAGCCATTGAAGTATAAAAGCCCCCGAGAAAACCAGGACACATCCCAAGAGATTTAACCACAGGTAGGACATCCATTCAGCTTGGTAGACGTAAATCACCATAATTTGTGTCGCCAAGGCAGCCCAAAAAACAGCTCGACCGCGGATGTTTTTGGTCAACATCGCCAATAAAAAAATACCGAGAATATTGCCGTAAAATATAGAGCCAATAATATTGACCAATTGAATCAAGTTGTCAAATAATGATCCCCAACTCGCAAAACTGATGGCCAACAACCCCCATACAGCGGTACTGAATTTGTTAACCCATACTTTCTTTTCTTCGTTCAACGGTTTTTTTACTTGAGTTTCCACCCAATCAACAGCGGTGGTTGTTCCCAGTGCATTGAGCTCTGCTGCAGAAGAAGACATGGCAGCTGCCAACATAACGGCGATCAGTAACCCTATGAGTCCGTGTGGTAAGTAGGTGAGTATAAAATGCAAAAACACAAAATCTTTATCATTAGTCTCAGTTTTTGGATCTATTTCCCTGGACCAATCGACCATTTTCTCCTCCAAATGTGCCATGGAGTCATTGATGTGGATGATTTGGGCTGTTTGTTGGGTTAAATCAGCTGTTTGGTCCACTAAAGAAGTAAGGTAAAGCTCCTTTTTCTTTTCTTGCAACACTCGATAGGGGATATTTATTTGTTCCAAAGAATCTCGGTAGTATGAATTTTCAACGGTATTAATCACCTCAGGGTTAAAGTTGATGGGTTGAGGGGTGAACTGGAAAAACACATAAACCATCACACCACAAAATAAGATGAAGAGTTGCATAGGAATTTTTAGTAGGGCATTAAAAAAAAGCCCCCATTGACTCTCTTTGATATTTTTTCCTGAAATATACCGCTGAACTTGGCTTTGATCTGTGCCAAAATAGGAAAGAGCTAAGAAAAATCCTCCGGTGATACCGCTCCAAAAAGTATATCGATTATTGGGGTCTAAGGAAAAGTCAATGGTAGTTAACTTGTCATTTTGGTCAGCTACCAAAAGTGCTTGGTCCAAGCCAATACCCTCGGGTAATAAATGCCAGATATACCCAAAAGCCAGACCCATACCCATGAAAATGACTCCCATCTGTTGTTTTTGGGTGACATTTACCGCTTGAGTTCCTCCGCTTACTGTGTAAAAGATCACCAGAAGTCCAATGCCCCAAATCAGCGGTTTCAAAGGCCATCCCAAGGCAGTGGATAAAATAATAGCAGGGGCATAGAGTGTTATTCCCGCGGCAAGCCCTCGTTGAATCAAGAACAATAAGGCTGTAAAAAGACGCATTCTTCGATCAAATCGCTTTTCCAAAAATTCATAAGCTGTTTGAATTTTTTGCTTGTAGAATAGGGGTACAAATAAAAATGCGATGACCATCATCGCCAACGGTAGCCCAAAGTAAAACTGAACAAAACCCATCCCGTCGGCAAATGCCTGTCCAGGTGTAGATAAAAAAGTAATCGCACTAGCCTGGGTAGCCATAACGGAGATACCAATAGTCCACCACGGGGTTTGGTGGTCGGTTAAGGCATAGGAATCAGCGGAGTTTTTACCCCGTGTTTTATATACGCCATAAACAGCGATGGATACTAAGGTGCCCAATAAAATCCACCAATCAATCGCCTGTAACATATTACTGTTCAATGATATTGGTGAATAACCTTAATGCGCCAGGTACCCCAGCAGGTAACTGCCTAAACAAGGATAAACCTGTATAGGTCCAAGTGCCTTTACCGTAGGAGGCCACGAGTAAAGAGCTATCCAACCAACCAGTATCGGGATCTTTCATGCGCAGTATGGCTTTCCATTGATGATCCCATTGGCTGGGAAAATAGAGTCCTCGCTCTTGAATCCACCCCTCGAAGTCATCAGGTGTAATCGGATTAGGGCCTAACAAAACAGGGTGGTCAGTTGTGTTAAAGCTTACTTGGGCGGATTGGTCGGTCACTCGATCGCGGCCAATAGTTAAAGGATAGGGTCCTAGAATACTTGATTTTAGATCAGCAGTAGTGTTGTATTGAACAAGTACATTGCCTCCTTGTTTGGTGTAGTCAAGTAAGGCATCAACTAATTGATCACTTTGGCTGTACACATTAAATGCCCTAATTCCCACCACAACAGCCTGGCAATTTTGCAGTGTTTTTTCATTGAGTTCATCGGGTTGTAGCACTTTTAACTCATACCCCAATGCAGCGATTACTTCCCCAATTTTGTCTCCAGCTCCAGGAAGGTAACCCACCACTCCTGGGCTGTGAATAATCGGTAAATTAACGGCGTTCATTTGGGCCGTTTTCACCCAGGGTGTTGATGGAATGTGCTCGTAGGAAATAAGTTGGACACTTTGGTCGTATCGTTTTTTTCCAGAAATCAAGCTCACCCCAATTTCGGTTGTGGAGGATACTGAAGAGGAAGTAACCATGAACTCGTAAATTCCTTGTTGAACACCTTCCAGTTGGCTAGGGACTGAACGCCAACCCTCAGGGAGCTTTAAGGAAAGTGTACCGGGAATAAAATTAGAGGTAGAAGAGACAGCTATGGATATTTTTCTCGTTGACTTTGGTTGCCAAATGCCCAGTGACTCCACGAAGGAAACTTGAGCACTTGGGAGGATTTGCAAAGGCTCTATTCGCTCCCCCAAACTTGGATCTGCGTAACGATAAGTCAGGGGAATAGTCTTTTGAAACCGCACATCATCATGTTGCCAAATCAGTGTTAAGTCCGTCCCCTGTGTGGCCCAGGGCAGTCCTTGGTATCGGGAAGACTCCGTATCATAATGACCTTCAAGAACGGGTTTGTTCAGCCAATAGGGGGTTGTGTAGGGGGTTTGTTCACCGATAGTGAGTTCTAATGGTATTTTGTGCCCTTTGGCGTCCGGGGTTAGATTAGTTTGGTGTACTAATTTGTCTTGGTAAAAAATAGATAGTTGGTGTGGTTTTATCAACGAATTGAGTTGATTTATTTCCACGGTTAAGGAGAGTTTTTCACCCGGTGTGGTTTCCCTATTTTGGGTGTGGGCTCCCATATATATTCCCTGAAAATCAAAGATGAGGTCAGTCAGTTCCGGGAGTTTCTTTTTCTTCCAATAGGATTCAGGCAAACCCTCCAATATTTTGTAGGCCTCAACCAGTTTTGGCACATGATTTTTTGGGTTTTTAAAATCAAATTCTTCGATAACACTCGTGATAATGGATCCAATTTTTTCACCCCCTGCTACTCGTCCCCAACTGGTGTCAATTCCCGAGAATAGTTGATTGGTTTCTGGCATCGACCCTTCAATCAGCTCTAAATACTCCATTTGTTCCTCCCGAACTCCGATTCGACCAAATCCTTGACACCTGTGTTGGCTGGTAGCTAGTGCGGCAATCTCCCCATTGGCCATGCCGAGTTCTGGATAATAGATGTTGGTATCTAAAGAAAGATATCGTTTGGGATCGGAAATCTCGTTAACGTCTTTAAAGAACCAGGGCGAGGTATTGAAAAACAAGCGTTTTGGACTTTTAGCAGCGTCCGTAGCTTTAATTTTTTTGACCGCCATTAAAGAGAGTATCGCTGAGGCAGTATGTTGTCCGTGGGTAGTACCTGGAGTTCTGTGATCAAATCGATTGATGACAATATCAGCAGGTTCTGACATTAAAAGCGCACTTAATTCATCCACCATTTTTGACTCCCCCCAAATGGCCAATGCCTCATTTGGATGTTTAGAAAAACCAAAGTCTCTGGCAGAAGTGAACTTTTGTGCCCCTCTATCTATCTTTCTGGCTGCTTGAAGTTCTCTAGTGCGCAAAACGCCTAATGCGTCTGTCAATTCTGTACCGATTAAATTCTGACCGCCACCACCTCTAGTCATCGAAATATAGGTGACTTGAGCGTGTTTTTCGTGGGTTAGGTAACTGATTAAACGGGTATTTTCATCATCGGGATGTGCTGCTAGGTAAACTACATGCCCCAAAAAATTAAACGACTGGACCCGCTGATATAAATCAGCGGTACTTTGGTATGAACGTGTTTGCGC
>Ga0102898_1000517_pt1 | contig 11709 bp, 11 predicted proteins | sample Colrivmeta1555A3_FD_78454 | JGI IMG/M metagenome (GOLD analysis project Ga0102898, IMG submission 78454) | Estuarine microbial communities from the Columbia River estuary - metaG 1555A-3 | ecosystem: Environmental > Aquatic > Marine > Intertidal zone > Estuary | place: USA: Columbia River...
ATGCTTTGACCGGCAACGGTTATCGCTGCAACGACGATTTGAAGAATCAAACCCATGCTGGCGCCAATGAAAATTTGATTCACGATCTCCAACAACCCCGGCGCTGATGTGGGGTCAATCAGGGGCCAATCGTGCAACGGGTAAACCAACCAAGTCAGTACCAGCGCCAACAGCACCCGCAGACGCACGTTGACGGCATTTTGAGAAAACAACGGCGCCGTGAGTAACAGCCCGGAAATACGCAGCATGGGCCACAGAAAGGTATAAAACCGTTCGACGATATCGGCGACCAATAAGTTCATGGGGCTGATCGTTCAGGCATGGTGCCGGTGATTCGCCTAGCTAAACAGTGTCGGGATGCGCTGAAAGATGTTGCGTGTGAACTCAACCAACGTACCAATCTGCCACCCCCCAAACAAAGCCATGGCCAATCCGAGAGCGAAGAGCTTGGGAATGAAACTCAGTGTCATCTCATTGATCGATGTGGCAGCTTGCAAAATACCGATGATCAAACCCACACCCAATGCCACCAACAACAAAGGCGCAGAGATGAGCGCGGTCATCCAAAGGGCGTAGCGGCCCAAATCAACAACGGTTGCGGTATCCATGGTCTTGACTCCTTATGGCATCGCGAAACTGGCGGCAACAGAGCCCATGATGAGTGACCACCCATCGACGAGCACAAACAGCATTAATTTGAACGGCATTGAGATCATCATCGGTGACAACATCATCATGCCCATTGACATGAGTACGCTGGCCACGATGAGGTCAATCACCACGAAAGGTATGTAAATCAGGAAGCCAATGGTGAATGCGCTTTTCAGCTCGGAGGTGATGAACGCAGGTACCAAGGTCGAAAATGGGATGTCCTGAGGCGAGGTGAATTGCGTGTTGCGCGCCACCTCCATGAACATGGCGATGTCATCTTCCCGTGTCTGATTCAGCATGAAGGCACGGAACGGCTTCTCAGCCAATGCCAGCGCTTGGTCGAACGGCAAGGTGCCGTTGAAATAGGGCAGCAAAGCGTTGGTGTAAACGTCTGTAAAAACCGGCTGCATGATGAACAGCGTGAGGAACAAGGCGAGGCCAACGAGCACCATGTTAGGCGGCGTTTGCCCTGTACCAAGGGCTTGGCGCAACAGTGACATGACGATGATGACTCGAACGAATGAAGTCATCATCAAGAGCAGCGAGGGCAACAGCGTGAGCGCCGTCATCAGCGCCAGCAATTGGAGCGTGAGGCTGTATTGGCTGCCGCCCGGCGTGTTCGTCACATTGACGAGTGGGATGCCCTGTGCATGTGCGGCGGAGACACACAACCCAAAGCCCAAAAGGGCTGCAGCCGCCAACACTTTTTTAAGCGTCACGGGGAACCATTGCGTCATGGGTTGTCTTTCAGTTGCGCCAAGGTTTGCGCGAAATGGTTGGGGGGTGGTGCGCTATCGCCATCAAGCCAGCCCGTCAGCGCCTGCATGTGATTGGGACCAACGCCGATTAAAACTTCCCGATGACGGACACGGACCAGCATAAGCTTCTGGCGAACGCCGACACCCAAGGTTTCGATGACTTCGATCTGGCCGTCTTTACGGCCAAATCCACGGTTATTCTGGAGCCGCCGCAACCACCAAAGCAGGGCGAATAAAAGGCCTAGCACCAACGCAAAACTGGCTACGAATTGTAGCCAGTCAGCGACGCCGATCGTGCTGGTAAGGGGCGCTAATGGCGTCGTTGTGTTCATAGAGGAGGCGCCCATGGGTTGTTAGGGTCGGTTACAAGTTCTTCATACGCTCCGACGCAGGCACCACACGGGTCAAGCGAATGCCATAGCGGTCATTCACCAAAACCACCTCACCCTGCGCAACAACGGTGTTGTTGACCAGTAAATCAAGCGGCTCGCCCGCAATGCGGTCAAGCTCAACAACGCTGCCCTGTGTCAAACGCATCAAGTCTCGTATTTTAATGACAGCGCGCCCAACTTCAATGGACAACGTGACCGGGATGTTCTCGAGGACATCGGGATTTATCGTCTCTTTTTCGACCATTGCGTTTTCGCTATTCTCGTCGCTCATGGCTGTCTTCCTTCTGTAATGTTTCGCGTTGGCTTAAAGCAGGCTGGGGTTAACGGGGGCCACGATCTTGGCTGCAATGTTACTGCCAACACTGCCGATTTCAACATCAAACGACGGCAGATCACTGATGTACACCCGCGCCATATCCGGCTTCTTAAAGTACAAAACGTCGCCCTCTTTCATGCTTTCCAATTGGCTGAGCGCAATGTTCAGGTGGCCCAATAAAAACTGCATCTCAACGCTGGAGTCATTGACCGCATTTTCTAAATCGCTGCGCCACTGCTTGTCGGACTCCTCATTGCCATCACCCGACTGAACGCGGCTGCGCAACAGGTCGCGAATGGGCTTCAAGGCCGCATACGGATAAACCAAATCGATAAAGCCCTTGCCTTGGCTGGTCGGCTCGGCGTCGAATCGGCTCAGAATGACAAGGTCGTTTTCATCGGCGATTTGGGCAAACTGCGGGTTGATTTCAGAGCTGACATGCTCAAAATCGACCTCATAAATGGGTGCCCAAGCGTCTTTTAAGGAGCGCGTAAAAACGTCCAAAATCAAACGAATGATGCGGGTCTCGGTTGGTGTGAACATGCGCCCAGGAGGCAGATCGCCCACTCCGCGCCCGAAACCACCAAAAAAACTGTCCAGTGAGCTGAACACCACTGTGGGCTCGATGACAACCATGGTGTAACCCCTGAGTGGGTTGGCACGCATGATGTTGACCGACAGTGGCGCCTTCAGCATTTTTAAATAATCGCCAAACCGCAGAATTTGAACGCGGGTCGGATTGATGCGAGGGCTGGTTCGCAAAACCTCAAGCAAGCCCAAACGGAATTGCCGAATGAACCGCTCATTGATCATGTCGATCGATGAGATGTTCACACCCAGGCTGCTGTCCTCACTCGCCAAATCGTGCTTTCGCACTTTGGCTCCCGTATTGAAGCCCGTGTCCACCTCGATCGAGCCGCTGTCCAGGCTGGCAGCCAGGGCATCGAGCTCCTCGGGCGATAGAAGGGGTTTATCAGCCATTGATCCGTTTTCCAGTCTGCGTTTTATTGCACGACGAAGTTGGTGAAGTACACCTCTTCGATGCCGCCGAAGTCCTCATATTTTTCCAGAACAGCGTTCATCTCGGCCTTGAGGTTTGCAGCCAACTCCCGACGAAAGTTTGGTTTCGCCAAGTCAGCCTCCGTGACTTGACGCATCAAATCCAGCACAGCGTTACGCAACGCAAATTCGTGCTTGGTGACGTTGTCAAAGACGCGCTGGTCAAAGTTGGTCATCACCGCGAGTTGAAGCTGCATCACTTTTCGTGAATTGGTCAGGTTGGCCAAGAACTCCCGCTCGATCTCCATGTAGTGGTACTCGAAGCGCTGCAGTTCGGGACTGTCTTTGGTGACGCGTTTTGGCTCTGCTTTCGTTGGGTCGGCAGCCTCAGCGGCTGCAGCCTCAAGCGCTGCGACCTTCTCCTCCGCTGCCTTCTCGTCTGCTTTGTCGAAGAAGCCCGTGAAGAACAACGTGCCGAAGATGGCGCCCGCAATCAAGACGAGCACCAGCACCACGATCAAGATGATCTTGACCAAGCCGCCACCCTTTTTACCGCCTTCTTCTTCTTCAATTTCGTCAGCCATGTGTCTACCCTACTTTCTATTCATGTCGCCGCTTGGTGGTTAGACCAAGATATTCAGCGTGCCATCATCACGACTATTTTCTCTGACCGTGCCAGCCTGTGCCGACACGTCACCCGAATTCACTGCTTGCCCCCTGGGCTGCGCGGGGGCTTCCCCGCGCTGCGGTGTCGACTTTCCGTGCCCTTGCTGGCTTGAACCGCCGTCTACCGTGACTCTAGCAATATCTGTTCCAGCTTGACTCAACTGGTCTTTGAGGCGCTGTGCGTTGTCCTGCAAAAGGTCGCGCGTCAAGGGGTTTGCGGATACAAATCGTGCTTCCAACTCGCCATTGTGCATGCGCAAGTCGACGTCGATGCTCCCGAGGCTGGCGGGTCTTAATGTCAGTTGCATGGTCCACTGGCCTTTGGCGATTTGCCCCTGTATGCGTGCGCCCAAAGCGTCAACCACCCGCTGCGCAATGGCCTCATAGATCGCACTGCGGTGTGAGGCCGTGCTGGCGGTCGGATCCTGCGACAAGGCGATCCCCATGGGATTGGCCGAACGTGGTACCGCCAAAGCGGCGCGATCAAGACCCTGCCCCTCGAGACTGCCAACTTTACCGTCCGTCAGCAGTTGTTGAACCTCCTCGTCGGTCACGCCCGTAATCACCAAGGTCTGCGCCATGAGGACGGCTGTATCCATGCCCGCTTGGGTTATCGAGGGGGCTATTGACTGGGCCATTGACTGGGCCATTAGCTGGGCCATTGGCTGGGCTATTGGCGGGGCTATTGGCTGGGTTGTGGGCGCGTTTGCCGGGGTCGTTGTTGAACCCGCGGTCGGCGCGACGAGGGCGCGGGCATCCATGATCTGCCCCAACAGCTGGGCTGTGGTTTGTGGGCCTGATGGCGTTTGCAGCCCAGCTTTGTCACCAAGCAACAACTTCAGGGCTTGTGGACTCATGCCTTGGGCCTGGGCAAATGCCAGCACGCTGATGCTGTCTGGCCCTTGGGTTGGCGCGATGATTTGCATACCGCCTGCCAAAGGAACCGCCTGTAAATCGCCCGCCAACTGTGGCGCGCCTGCACCGACGAGCCAAGCAGCGGCGCTCATGGCCATGGGGTCAACAAGCGCCATTAAGGCCTCGGGCGGCCCTGACTTTTCGCCATCCCCCCCTTCGGCAGTCACAGCGGGTGTCGTTTCAGCGGCTAGTAGGCCATCGGGATTAAGTTCGGTATCTTTCGCCTCTCCCTCTGCGTGGGGTGTCGGAGCGGCAATTTTTTGCCTGTTATTGACAGCGGAGACCCGCTCAAAAAGTTGCCCGAAACTCGCGTTCGAGGGCGGTGTGTCCCGTTGCGTGGGGGCATTCAGCGCCCGGTTGTTCAATGGGTTGGGCGGGGCAATCTCGGGGGGCGCAAGGCTGAAGGTTGTGGTCGGTGACATGTCTGGGTGGGTGCCGTTCAAGTAATTAATGAGGCGGCTCACCGGCCACCCCACCGGCCATGTAGCAAGAACCGTGACCGGACAGTTCTTGCCGCTCGGCAGCGCAAACCCGATCAAACAGGACTGGCGTGGCACGTCCCTTGCTTACCTCAAAGCCATAGCGAGCAGATTGACGGAAATTTGCTACAAAAGAATTAACATCTGAATGGTTTCAACGCATGAGCACTCTTAGCCTGTCAACGATTCGACAAAACTTGTCGGCCTTTGACTTAGCCGGTCTGGGGATTCCCACGCTCGTGCTCATGATCATGGCCATGCTGGTGCTGCCCCTGCACCCGCTGATGCTGGACATTCTGTTCACCTTCAACATCGTGGTGGCCCTGGTGATCGTGATGATCTCCATTGGTACGCGCAAGCCACTTGAGTTCTCCTCTTTTCCGACGGTTTTGTTGTTCGCAACGATGCTTCGCCTGGCGCTGAACGTTGCGTCAACGCGCGTCATCCTGGTGAATGGTCATGAGGGCGGTACGGCTGCTGGCGAAGTGATTGCAGCTTTCGGTGAGTTTGTAATCGGTGGCAACTATTTGGTGGGTTTCATCATCTTCGGTATCTTGATGATCATCAACTTCATCGTCGTGACCAAAGGTGCAGGTCGCGTCTCGGAGGTGAATGCACGATTCACACTGGATGCCATGCCAGGTAAACAAATGGCGATCGACGCCGACTTGAATGCCGGCGTCATCGACCAAGACGAGGCGAAGAAGCGCCGCGAAGAATTGTCACAAGAGGCCGACTTTTTCGGCTCGATGGATGGTGCGTCAAAGTTCGTGAGCGGTGACGCCATGGCGGGCTTGCTGATTTTGATCATCAACATTGTGGGTGGCTTGGCGATTGGCTTGGCGCAACATGACCTGTCGTTCTCGGAAGCGGGTCGCATCTACGTGTTGCTAACCATTGGTGACGGCTTGGTTGCCCAAATCCCCTCACTGTTCCTGTCATTGGCGACGGCGATTATCGTGACCCGCGTCACGACCTCACAGTCGATGACCGAGCAGACAAAAACACAGCTGTCCAACCCCACCGCATTGTTTATCGCCGCTGGCATCATGACCCTGTTGGGTCTGGTACCCGGGATGCCCCATATGGTGTTTTTATCGCTGGCGGGTCTCACGGGCGGTATTGGTTACATGGTCGTACGTCGCCAAACCATCGACGATATTGCAGCCGCTGCACCCACGCCTGAAGCGGCAGCTGATGGCGCTCCCAAAGAGTTGGATTGGGACGACGTCGATCAAGTGGACTTGATCGGCTTGGAAATTGGTTATGGTCTGATTCCCTTGGTAAACCCCGAGACGGGCGGTCAACTGATGCCGCGCGTGAAAGGCGTGCGCAAAAAGCTCTCGGCTGAGTTGGGCTTTTTGGTTCAACCCGTGCGGATTCGTGACGCCCTGAACTTACCGCCTGACACCTATCACATCACCATGAACGGCGTGATGCGCGGTAAAGGTGAAGTGAAGGTTGGCAAAGAGCTGGCCATCAACCCTGGGCAGGTTTACGGCAAGATTGAAGGCATCGATACCAAGGAGCCTGCGTTCGGTTTGGATGCGGTTTGGATTGACCCCGCGCAGCGCGACACCGCACGCACCTTGGGCTATACCGTGGTGGACGCCAGTACCGCCATCGCGACCCACCTTAATAAAGTGTTGCGTGACAACGCTGCCGAGTTACTCAGCCATGACGAAACCCAGCAGTTGCTGGACAAACTGGCGGCCAAGTATCCCAAGCTCGTTGAAGATTTGGTACCAGGCAAGCTGGCCCTGGGCGTCTTGACCCGCACCATGCAAAACCTGTTGGTTGAGGGCGTCTCAATCCGTGACATGCGCACCATTGTCGAGTCGCTGACAGATGCCGCGACACGCACGCAAGACCCCGACCAATTGACCACCATGATTCGCCCCAAGCTGGGTCGCATGATCGTCCAGTCCCTGGTGGACGACGCGGACAGCTTATCGGTCATGACGCTCGACCCATCACTGGAGCAGCTGCTCCACAACGTCTTGCAGCAAAACCAAGGGACGGGGATGGTGCTGGAGCCGGGTTTGGCCGAGAGCTTGTTCAGCGCGTTGCGCCAAGGCACCCGTGAGGTTGAGGAAAAGGGGCATGCCGCCGTTTTGGTGGTCTCTCCCAGCATTCGCTCGTGGCTATCGAAGGCAGCTCGCCACCGCGTTGCTGATTTAACCGTGCTGTCGTACAGCGAGATTCCAGATGACCAAGGTGTCAATGTGATCCATACGGTTCAAGCACAACCAAAGACAGCGTAAAGCGCATTCAATTTAAAGCGTAATTGAGACGATCATGGAAATTCAACGCATACTCGCCCGCGATACCAAATCAGCCACCGATAAGGCGATTGCCCAATTTGGCCCGGATGTTTTGATCATTTCAAACAACCGCGTCAACGGACAAACGGAGCTGTTGGTAGCGGCTGACATTACCCTTGATGACCCGCTCGAGGACGCGTCTGTTCATTCAGAGGTGGCCATGGCACCCCGCAAACCTCAAGCTGGTCGCGCGCAGCTGCACCGCGCGGATAGCTTGCAGGCGCAAACCGCCAAGCCCATCAATTCTTTTGAGGCGGCTTTTGAAGAAACCATGCTGCAGCGTCAAAAGTCGCGCTTGGCAGGTCGCAAGCCCACACAAACGATGCAGTCGATTGAGCGCAGCAAGCAAAAGGCCCCGATACTCGAGCCCGTGGTGATGCCCGCGGAACCGGCTGCGCCGTCTGCCCCAGTGGTGCGCCAAGAGCCCGACGTTGACCTGGTGGCCCTTCAGGCGGAGCGGGATGCCGCGCGCAGTCGCGAGATCGTGAACTTGGTACGCGATGAGATTGCGGCGCTGCGACGAGAATTTTCAATCAGCCAGCGCATGAACCCGTGGCAGGACACCTTGCCGATTGCGCCGGCGGTCAAGCCCTTGATTGCTGCACTGAGCGATGCGGGCGTCCCTGCCGGATTGCGCGGGTTGTTAATTGACCGCATCCGCGAGGCACAGGATCTCGAAGAAGCGCTCTCCGCGCTGAGCAGCCATTTGCTCGAAGCGATGCCCAAGCGCGGCGCGGCCATGCCGGACGCCGGTGTCCATGTCATCTGCGGGCCAACGGGAGTTGGTAAATCCCTGATGGCCGCTCGCTTGGCACAAGCTGGCGCACTGGCTCACGGCACCCATAACGTCGCACTCATCAGCTTTGCAGACAGCCGCCCTGGTGCCTGGAGTCAAATGCAAATGCTGGCCGCCCAGACCGGCGTCGAATGCTACCGCGCCAACGATGCAAGCGCCCTCACCTTGTTGATTGATGAACTGGCTACCCGACAGCTTTTGGTGATTGATACGGCAGGGGTTCAGTTTGAGCGGACCACCGCCCAAATTCGTCAGATTGCGCCACAGGCACAGCAGCACGCCGTTTTGGCAGGCGACACGTCCAGCGTGACCATTCGCCGCGTTCGTGAGGCCCAACAATGGGCCTCCATCATGATCAGCAAACTGGACGAGGCATCACAGCCGTGGCCACTGATTCAGGCGCTGTGTGACAGTCCCTTCCCGATCTCAATGATGAGCCCAAGTGAGCGATTGAGTGAGGCGGCCTTGCCCTTTACGTCATCCCAAATTGTCACCCAAGCGCTGACCCATCTGCCGATTGGAAAAGACCTAGCGGTGGCGACAAATGGCGTTAGCATTGGAGACTCGTTGGCGGCTTCGAGCGTCCCGACGGCGGCGACTGAAATGGCGCCACCCGTTGATGTGAAGAGCATGACCGCACAGATTTTGCAATTGCGTGCTGCCCAAGAAAGAAACTTCAATGGCTAATACACACTGCCCCCGCGTCATTGGTGTTGCCAGTGGCAAAGGTGGCGTCGGTAAGACAACGGTCTCCGTGAACTTGGCGGCTGCATTGGCCGCTGGCGGGAAACGTGTCGCGTTGCTTGATGCCGACATGGGCCTGGCCAACGCGCAGATTGCGCTGGGTGGGCGCAGCCCGCTGAACATCAGCCACGTGCTCGCAGGGACCCACAGCGTTCGTGACGTGATGGTGAAGACCAGCGCTGGGGTGTTGCTGATTCCAGGTGCGTCGGGTCGCCGTGATCTGGCGGCGATCGGCGAGGCCGAGATTTCCGCAGTCATCCAGTCACTCGATGACATCGTCGACGATATCGATGTCTTGGTGGTGGATGTGGCCGCTGGCATTTCACCGTCAGTGATGTCGATTCTTTCGGCGTGCCATTACCGACTCATTGTTCTGCGCGACGAGCCGTCGAGCATCGCAGACGCCTACGGGACCATCAAGGTCATGACCACTGAGCTCGGCTTGGATCAGGTCTATCTGGTGCCCAACATGGTCCCCAGCCAGGGCAAGGGCTGGCAACTGTTTAAGCGGATGAACGAGGTATGTACCCGCTTTTTGGGTATCTCGGTCAATTACCTGACATCGATTGAGGCCGACGAGCTCATCATGGATGGCCTTCGCAAGAGCCAGTCGGTGCTGACCTTTGCGCCCGGTTCGAGTGGCGCACGTGATTTCCGTCGATTGGCTGAATTAACGACTGAGTTGTCAGATTTGACAGCCCCACAAGGCCAACGGCAGTTCTTTTTTCAGCGACTTTTAGAGTCGAGTCAGGGCGGGTGACGTATGGCTGTCGCACTTGATTTATATGAGTCAGTCCAAGGGGGTAGTCGCGATGACCTCGTGGTCGCCCACATGGGTATGGTCAAGCGTGTGGCGTTGCACCTGAAAGCGCGCTTACCGCCCTTCATGGAACTGGATGAACTGGTGCAGGTGGGCATGTTGGGCCTGATTGAAGCCGCTCGCGGTTTTGACGCGACCAAGGGCATTGGCTTTGAGAACTACGCGCACAGTCGTGTGCGCGGCGCCATCATTGATGAGGTGCGGCGGCTATCGGCCCTGCCCCGTTCAGCGGTGAGTTTCAACAAGAGCCACAGTGCCGCCACGCAATCCCTGGCTGCCGAGCTGGGACGCACGCCGACGCAGGCCGAGATGGCGGCTCATATGGGCATGGACAGCGATGCATTCCAAAAAGAACGGGGGCACGCCAAGCGCTTTGAAACGTACTCCATGGAGGTGGTCAGCGACGAGGTCATGAACATGGCTGACGAGAGCCATCGCCAACCAGACGCGATTGTCGAGCATGCCGAGTTCATGGGTGCCGTGACACATGCAATCGAGGGCTTGCCTGAGCGTGAGCAACTCATCATGCAGCTTTACTACGTTGAAGAGCTGAATTTGAAGGAGATCGGCGAGGTCCTTGAGGTGAGTGAGTCACGGGTCAGTCAACTATTGACCGCAACCGTGAAGAAATTGCGAGGCTCGCTTAACATCACCGTTGGGCATTGATATGAATTTCACAAGAGGGCTTCAGATCAGTGGCCTGCTGACGACTTAACAATTGATATGCTGCCCATCTTCAACACCACGAGCCCAGCTCTTCTGAAAAAGAAGGCCAAGGAGGCGTTTGATCAGGTCTCTGAACTTGAGTCGGACTCTCGGAACGCGCGCTCCATGCGCGCGCGTGCCGGCGTGATGGCGCGGGCCTTCATCGATAAAAGTTTCATTGATGGTGCGGAGAAGATGGCGATTTTCCAAGACGTGGCCATGGCGTGCCTGGCCCAGGGGCAGCCAATTCCTGATGAACCCACCGCCTCGGTGTTTCAACAGGTGGAAACCGCGGCAGGCAAGCTTGTTTGGGTTTATTTGCCAGAGGAATACGCCCAATCAGCTTTTCACCTGGGTGGACGGTATCAGCGCATGGATATCACCGCACAACAAGCGATCGAGGGGACACAAAACTTACTCGATCAGATTTGTCGATACGAGTTCAAGCTTGACGAGCCACTGAGTGCCCTGCAGTTTCTCCGCGATGAGATCGCTGAGGGCGACGGCAATGACGCGGGCGTTGGCGCCGACGAACCCGAAACTCAAGGCTGAAGCAGGTGAGTGCAATGGACGCTATTTTCCTCGGCATTCTGGCGATCGTCGTTTTGGGGATCATCGTTGTTCTCATTTATCTGCTGGATAAGGTCAACACGCTGGAGGGCCGGAATGCCATCGGTGTGCTAACCGAGGCCGTGGGCATTGCGCCCGCACAGGTCCCTGATAACGGCCTAAATGGTCTCGTGGGTAAGGCACTGTGGGATGCCGTTTGCGGTAAGGGCGCCGGCGCGAGCCTGGACGCCGAGGGTCTCGCGTCGCTACGCAAGCGCTACAGCGGTATCTTGCATAAACACATTTTGTCGCTGGTGGAAGATGGGGCTAAGGATGCGCAGGCGGGCACCGCAAGCAGCCCACCCGCCAACCGCGAAATCAGCACGTTGCGAGCCAAGGTGGATTCATGGTTACCGCCGCAGCACGTCAAAGCGATCTACACCGTGGGCTTTGAGGCGGCGAGTAACCCTGAAGAGATTCCCCGGCTTTCGCAGTCCTTGGATGAGACGTGCGCCACGCTCTATGCGCGGGCTGAGATTGACATGCCCGCCGCGCCGTACTCGGTCACCGTGTTCGGTGGCGGCGCAGACCCCAT
>Ga0102898_1000519_pt1 | contig 11675 bp, 10 predicted proteins | sample Colrivmeta1555A3_FD_78454 | JGI IMG/M metagenome (GOLD analysis project Ga0102898, IMG submission 78454) | Estuarine microbial communities from the Columbia River estuary - metaG 1555A-3 | ecosystem: Environmental > Aquatic > Marine > Intertidal zone > Estuary | place: USA: Columbia River...
CGCCATTCAAAACCAGCTGCTTTGAAAATTTCGTGCAACCCTTCCTGTTCAGCTTGTGCCTTCACCAAGCCTGAGCCGGGAACGACCATGGCGACCTTGATGTTGCGCGCGACGCGCTGTCCCAATTTTTTAACGACCGCAGCAGCCGCGCGCATATCCTCGATGCGGCTGTTGGTGCAAGAACCAATGAATACCTTGTCAACAAAGATGTCGTTGATGGGTTTGCCCGGTTCCAGGCCCATGTAAGCCAAAGCACGCTCCGCGGCATCGCGCTTGGTCGGGTCTTTGATCTTTTCAGGATCAGGCACATGGCCCGTGACGCCCGTGACCATCTCTGGCGATGTACCCCAGGTGACTTGAGGTTCGATGCTGGCCCCATCGATCACCACGGTTTCGTCGAAAACGGCTTGTGGGTCTGACTTGAGGGTCCGCCAATGCGCTTCGGCTTGATCCCATTCTGGACCCGTGGGGGCGAATGGTCGACCTTTGACGTACTGAATGGTCTTGTCATCAACGGCGACTAAACCGGCGCGCGCGCCAGCCTCGATCGCCATGTTGCAGACAGTCATACGGCCTTCGATCGAGAGTGACTGAATGACGCTGCCCGCAAACTCAATGGTGTAACCGGTACCACCCGCGGTTCCGATACGTCCGATGATCGCCAGAACCACATCCTTTGCGGTACAGCCGGTCGGCAGCTGACCATCCACGCGGACGATCATGTTCTTGGCTTTTTTGGCAAGCAAGGTTTGTGTAGCCATGACGTGCTCGACCTCGCTGGTGCCGATGCCATGCGCCAAAGCACCAAAAGCGCCGTGGGTTGACGTGTGAGAGTCGCCGCACACGACTGTCATGCCAGGGAGCGTCGCACCGTTTTCAGGACCAATCACGTGCACGATCCCTTGCCGCTTGGACATGAAGGGAAAGTAAGCCGCCGAACCAAACGCCGCCATGTTGTTGTCCAGTGTGACGATTTGCTCTTTGGAGATGGGGTCAGAGATGCCGTCGTAACCCTTTTCCCAGCCGGTCGTTGGCGTGTTGTGGTCAGCCGTTGCCACGATCGAGCTGGCGCGCCACAGGGGTCGGTTTGCCTGTCGCAGGCCCTCAAACGCCTGGGGGCTGGTGACCTCATGAACCAAATGGCGATCAATGTAGAGGATCGACGTGCCGTCCTCCTCGGTGTGTACAACGTGTTCGTCCCAAATTTTGTCGTAAAGCGTACGCTGCATGGCTATTCCTCGATGTGAACCCACTATTTTATTCGCTGTAGGGTCGTTTCCCACGCAACACGGCCTGTGCGCGTCAACCCAAATAAGTTTGATTTTATTTATTCTAAAAAATTACTTTTTTCCAATTACCTCTATTATTTTCGTATTTAAGAGTACTTAAATTGTATAAAGGCATAAGATTTGAGTTTGATTGGATTCGCCTTGGTGTCAATATGTTGGTAAACCGTTTAACTGCGTGGGTGATGGGGGGCGTTGGGTGTCGCTGGCATCCGACAGATCACTCGCGCTGGTGAGTCGAGGCCTCACCCTTTCCGGTGACTTGAAAATCAGCACAACCAGGCTGCAGATCGATGGTTGCGTGTTGGGAAATGTGATGGCGAAGTCGTCGATTGTCACCATCGGTCCCTCTGGCTCCGTGGTTGGGACTGTGCATGCGGACACGATTTTCCTAGCAGGCCAGGTCACGGGGAAGATGGTGGCCGCGGGTCAGATTGCGTGTGCGGCGTCAGCAAATTTTGATGGGCACATGCTGGCGACGCAACTGTCCATTCAGGCCGGCGCGCGCATCGTAGGGACCATGGCGCTGCGTAAGGTCGGGCTGCTACCCGTGCCCATGCAGGAGTGTGCGTAAGGCGTGATCAAAGGCCAAAAAAAACCCGCCAACGCGGTCGTCGGCGGGTTTTTACTGCGCAACCTGGAGTTGCCGTGCCGGCTTGATTAACGGTCTGCGATCGCTTTGACAGTGCGGGCGACGGGGCCAGTAAACAACTGGCGGGGACGACCGATCTTATATTCGGGATCGCCAATCATTTCGTTCAATTGGGCAATCCAGCCCGATGTGCGTGCCAGCGCGAAGATGCCCGTGAACAGGTTGACTGGAATACCAATCGCGCGCTGGACAATGCCAGAGTAGAAATCGACGTTGGGGTAAAGCTTGCGAGAGACAAAGTAGTCGTCTTCCAAAGCAATCTTCTCGAGCGCCATCGCCAGCTTGAACAACGGATCGTTCTCGAGCCCCATTTCCTGCAGTACCTCTTTGCAGGTCTCTTGCATGAGTTTGGCGCGGGGATCGTAATTTTTGTAGACGCGGTGACCAAAGCCCATCAGGCGCACGCCGGAGTTTTTGTCCTTCACCTGCTCCATGAATTCACCGACTTTGGCGAGACCGCCCATGCGCTGGATGTCTTCCAACATATTCAGGCAAGCCTCGTTCGCGCCGCCGTGCGCGGGACCCCACAAACACGCGACCCCGGCTGCGATGGCCGCAAATGGGTTGGTCCCAGACGAGCCGCACAAACGCACCGTCGATGTCGAGGCGTTTTGCTCGTGATCTGCATGCAAGATGAAAATACGATCAAGCGCGCGTTCAAGCACGGGGTTGACTTTGTATTCTTCACATGGCGTTGCGAACATCATGTGCAAGAAATTACCCGCATAGTTCAACGAGTTTTTGGGGTAGATGTAGGGCTGACCAATTTTGTATTTATAGGCCATTGCCACCAGCGTTGGCATCTTGGCAATCAAACGGATGGCCGCAATGTGGCGATGCTCAGGGTTCGTGATGTCGGTGCTGTCGTGGTAGAACGCAGACATACCGCCGACCAAGCCCGTCAAGACGGCCATCGGGTGCGCGTCACGGCGGAAACCACGCAGGAAAAACTGCATTTGGTCATTGACCATGGTGTGACTCGTCACCAAATAGTCAAAGTCCTTTTTTTGCTGCGCGTTGGGTAACTCGCCGTTTAGCAGCAGGTAGCAAGTATCCATGTAGTCGCACTTGGTCGCCAATTCGTCAATGGGGTAGCCGCGGTACAGCAATTCGCCCTTGTCACCGTCGATGTAGGTGATGGTGGACTGGCACGCCGCTGTCGACAAGAAACCAGGGTCATACGTGAACATGCCGGTTTGGCCGTAGAGCTTTCGGATGTCAACCACGTCTGGGCCGACGCTACCGCTGTAGACGGGCATTTCAATGCTCGGGCTGCCATCGCTGAAAGACAGCGTGGCTTTGTTGTCAGACAATTTCATGACACGGTTTCCTTGTTTCGGTTAATGGGTTGTTGCACGCATTTGTTTCAAAAGCGCCAGTACATCTGCAGTTGCCAATGCACCTTCAGGCTCTTTACGGCCCAGCAACAGGTCTAACAAATCGTTGTCGGATAAATCCATCAGATCGGTCATGGCCTGAGCCTGATCGACTGTCAACGCCGCTTCGTATTGCTTGAAAAAACGCTCGATGAAGAGGTCATTTTCGAGCAAGCCCCGACGACAACGCCACTTGAGCTTGCTCAACTCGCGTTCGCCAAGAAGGGGACTTGTTGGGGTCATAGCGCTACGGGCTTAGACGGCTCGCAGAACCATCATCTCTTTGATCTTGCCGATCGCCTTCGTGGGGTTCAATCCCTTGGGGCAGACATCAACACAGTTCATGATGGTGTGACAGCGGAACAAGCGGTAGGGGTCTTCCAAGTTATCCAAACGCTCGGCTGTCGCCTCATCGCGGCTATCCGCAATAAAACGATAGGCCTGTAGCAAGCCAGCGGGACCGACGAATTTGTCCGGGTTCCACCAGAAGCTGGGGCAGCTGGTTGAGCAGCTTGCGCACAAGATGCACTCATACAGGCCGTTCAGCTCATCACGTTCAACTGGGGATTGCAAACGCTCTTTATCAGGCGCTTGTGAGTGATTAACCAAGTAGGGCTTGATCGAGTTGTACTGCTTGAAAAACAGGGTCATGTCCACGATCAAATCGCGCACAACCGGCAGACCTGGCAGCGGCTTTAGGGTGATCGTGTCTGGCAGGGTGCGCAGGTTGGTCAGACACGCCAAGCCGTTTTTGCCGTTGATGTTCATGGCGTCTGAACCGCAAACCCCCTCACGACATGAGCGGCGGAAGGAGATGCTGGGGTCCATGGCCTTTAGCTTCATCAAAGCATCAAGCAACATGCGCTCAGAACCATCGAGTTCGATGGTGATGGTCTGCATGTAGGGTTTGGCGTCCTTTTCTGGATCGTAACGGTAGATCTTGAATGTGCGGGTATTCGACATGATGGGATGCTCCGTGGGTTAGAAAGTACGAACTTTGGGCGGCACTGACTCGACAGTCAGCGGCTTTAAGTTGACTGGTTTGTATGTCAAGCTGTTGTCGGCGCTGTGCCACAGGGTGTGCTTCATCCATTCGGCGTCGTTCCGACCTAATGGGAATTGCGCGTCGTCGGCAGGGCGCTCGTAATCGTTCACCGTGTGCGCACCACGGCACTCCGTGCGCGCAGCGGCCGAAGTCATGGTTGACTGGGCACATTCGATCAAATTGTCGACCTCGAGCGCTTCAATACGCGCGGTGTTGAAGGTCTTTGATTTATCCGCCAAGTGGATCGCATCGACACGCGCACGCATCCCATTAATCTTCTCCACGCCCTCGTCCATTGAGGCCTGGGTACGGAAAACGCCAGCGTGTTTTTGCATCGTGGCACGAATCTCATCAGCAACGTCTTGCGCGTACTCACCACCGGTTGATGATTCGAGTCGTGCCAAGCGCGCCATCGTCTTATCCGCTGCGTCGGCTGGGAGCGGCTTGTGCTCTTTGTTCTTGTCGTTGAACTCAACGATGTGGTTACCAGCCGCGCGGCCAAAGACCAACAGGTCCAGCAGCGAGTTGGTTCCCAAACGGTTTGCGCCATGGACGCTCACGCACGAGCACTCGCCAACAGCGTACAGTCCGTTCACCGGACGCTGTCCACCCTGACCGTCAGGTGCGACGACTTGGCCGTTGATGTTCGTGGGGATACCGCCCATCTGGTAATGGATGGTGGGCACAACCGGAATCGGCTCACGCGTGATGTCAACGTTTGCAAAGTTCACACCGATCTCGTAGACCGACGGCAGCCGCTTGTGGATGGTTTCAGCACCCAGATGGTCCAGCTTGAGCAAAACATAGTCTTTGTTGGGCCCGCAGCCTCGGCCTTCCTTAATTTCCTGGTCCATGCAGCGCGACACGAAGTCACGGGGCGCCAAGTCCTTCAGTGTTGGTGCGTAGCGCTCCATGAAGCGTTCGCCTTCACTGTTCAGAAGGATCGCTCCCTCACCGCGGCAGCCCTCTGTGAGCAACACGCCAGCGCCAGCGACGCCTGTGGGGTGGAACTGCCAAAATTCCATGTCTTGAAGCGGCAAGCCAGCGCGCGCTGCCATACCGAGGCCATCACCGGTGTTGATGAAGGCGTTGGTCGACGCCGCAAAGATACGGCCAGCGCCGCCTGTAGCGAGCAGCGTGGTTTTGGCTTCGAGGATGTAGACATCGCCCGTTTCCATTTCCATGGCGGTGACGCCGACGACGTCACCATCCGCGTCTCGAATGAGATCCAGCGCCATCCACTCAACAAAAAATGTGGTGCGCGCTTCAACGTTTTGTTGGTACAGGGTGTGCAACATCGCGTGCCCCGTCCGATCAGCGGCCGCGCAGGCACGTTGGACGGGCTTCTCACCGTAATTTGCCGTGTGGCCACCAAATGGACGTTGGTAAATGGTGCCGTCTGGGTTGCGGTCGAAGGGCATGCCCATGTGTTCCAGGTCATACACCACTTTTGGCGCTTCGCGGCACATGAACTCAATCGCGTCCTGGTCGCCCAGCCAGTCAGAGCCCTTGATGGTGTCGTAGAAGTGGTAGTGCCAATTGTCCTCAGACATGTTGCCCAAAGAGGCACCGATGCCGCCTTGCGCTGCAACAGTGTGTGAACGGGTTGGGAAAACTTTTGAAAGTACGGCGACATTCAAGCCTGCACGTGCCAATTGCAGTGATGCGCGCATGCCTGAACCGCCCGCACCAACGATGATCACGTCAAAACGACGCTTTGGCAGAGAAGAAGTGACTGTCATGGCTTAGAGTCTCCAAAGAGCTTGAATGGACCAACCCGCGCACGCCACGAGCCAGACCAAAGTGAACAAATGCAAGGTCAAGCGCAGACCCACCGGCTTAACGTAGTCCATCCAAATATCGCGCGTGCCAACCCATACGTGATACAGCAGGGCGAGGATCACGACGAAGGTCAAAACCTTCATCCATTGCGCTGCAAAAATGCCTGCCCACACTTCATAGGTAATGGGGCCACTGCTGAAGATGACTTGCGCCAACAAGATGACTGTGAATAACGCCATTAACAGCGCTGTGGCGCGTTGCGCCATCCAGTCACGGAGACCGTAGTGCGCGCCTGTCACGACGCGCTTGGAACCAAAATTTACCGACATGAAAAATCCTTGGTGATGAGGTGATCAGTAGACGCCAAAAAGTTTGGCGCCCAACACAACAGTCAAAACCACCCCTATCGCCAGCGTGGCGATAGCTGATGATTTGCCAAATTCTTTGCTCACGGCATGCGTCGCATCCATGTAGAGGTGCCGGACACCAGCAACGAAGTGGTGCAAGTAGGCCCAGATCAGTGCGAGGGCGACTAATTTCAGGAACCAACCAGGATAGATGCTCACGCCTTCCGAGAATGCAGAGGTGAGGTACTCATAAGACAGCTCAGAAGAGATTGATTTATCGAACATCCAAATGATGAAAGGCATGAAGATGAACATCAGTAAGCCGCTGACGCGATGCAGGATGGAAACCCATCCCGCGGGCGGCAGCCGGTACGTTGTGAGGTCTTTGAGTGCGTTGATGTTGCGGAACTCGGGCCGCTGCTTCTTCAACTGGGTCATGGTTGGGTGCTTCCTGTGTTTTAAACGCTTCGGTTCGTAACGTTTGGCGCGTGATGATTGCCTGTAACGGGTTTGTAACCACTCACCAACGTGACGATTCTATTGCAATGCAACATTCATTTCCCTGACAACCCTGAACATAGCTGACAGTTTTTGTCGCCGAGCTTTGTCAAGGGTCGCGCAGACGACTATTACGCTGTGATCGCTGGGATCGCTGTAATTTCAGTTCAATTCATTTTTGTAGTGGTGTGTGTCTGTCCTATACAGTGCGCGACGCAGTTCCATCGGCAGGTTGTTGTAGGTATATGCAATGCGTTCGACATTGAGTAACGGCGTCTGCGTTGCGACATCAAGCAGCGCTGCGGTTTCAGTGTCAGGCGTCGTCGCCTTGATGCGTTCCTCAGCGCGAACCATCCGAACACCGAACGTCGATTCAAATAGGCTGTACATGGCGCCCGGATAGGAGCTGAGTTGCTCGACCGTTAGCCCTTTGAAGGGCCCGGCGGGTAGCCACATGTCTTCGCAAATGGTGGGTACGCCGCCAAGTCGCAGCACGCGACGCACGTGGATCAGCGGTTCTGCGGTCCGCAGGCCCAACAATTTGGCGATTTCTGCAGTCGCGCGCACACGGCGGCACCAAATGATCTGCCGCTCTGCAGGCCCCTCGCTCTGCACCGTACCCACATCGGGGTGTAAACGCAGAAAGCGGTACTGCACTTGGTGCTCGGCGTGTGTGGCAACAAATGTTCCCTTGCCCTGTTTACGAACCAGCAGATTTTCTGCGGCGAGTTCATCGATAGCTTTACGAACGGTGCCCTGGCTCACGCCAAAGCGGGCGGCAAGATCGAACTCGCTGGGTATCACGTCGCCGGGTTGCCACTCGGCATTCTGCAGGCTTTGCAGAATCTGCGCTTTGATTTGCTGGTACAGCGGACTGAACGCTGGCGCACTCAGGCCACTACTGCCGTCAGCCGCGCTTGATTGGCCAAGCTGGCTGGCGTTATTGGGGGTGGTGTTTGAGGCGGTCATAAATGTGTTGCGGCAACAGTCGCTCGGCGCATCAAATGCGCTAGCGCGTCAATGCTCAAATTATATCTTATATAAGACACAAGACGTTGACTTTTAGGGTTTACCAGAGTAAACTCTCGCCCAGTTTTAGGTGGCTTTTTCAGTCCGGAGATCCGTTTGTCCGTGTTGGTTAGATTGCCGCAAATCCCCAAGCCAAGCCGCCCTCAATTTTTCACCTTTTCAAACTTCACTGGAGTCTCACCATGAGCAAGAAACCCGTTCGCGTTGCCGTCACTGGCGCTGCTGGCCAGATTGGTTACGCCCTCTTATTCCGTATTGCATCTGGCGAGATGCTTGGCAAGGACCAGCCAGTCATTCTCCAGTTGCTTGAAATCCCTGATGAAAAGGCACAGAAAGCCCTCAAGGGCGTGATGATGGAGTTGGAGGACTGCGCGTTCCCCTTGCTCGCTGGGATGGAAGCCCACGGCGACCCCATGACTGCTTTCAAAGACGCGGATTACGCGTTACTCGTCGGCTCACGCCCCCGCGGCCCCGGTATGGAGCGTGCGGAATTGTTGGCCATTAACGGTGCCATCTTCACGGCACAAGGTAAGGCGCTGAACGCGGTTGCCAGCCGTAACGTGAAGGTGTTGGTGGTGGGCAACCCCGCAAACACCAACGCTTACATTGCGATGAAGAGCGCACCTGACTTGAATCCTGCAAACTTTACCGCCATGCTGCGCTTAGACCACAACCGCGCTGCCAGCCAAATAGCGAGTAAGACAGGCAAAGCCGTCTCTGACATTCAGAAGCTCTGCGTTTGGGGCAACCATTCGCCCACCATGTATGCAGACTACCGCTTCGCAACCATCAACGGCGAGTCTGTCAAGACCATGATCAACGATCAAGACTGGAACGCCAACGTCTTCCTGCCCACCGTGGGCAAGCGTGGCGCCGCCATCATTGAGGCCCGTGGTTTGAGTTCAGCCGCATCAGCAGCAAATGCGGCGATTGACCACATGCGAGACTGGGCTCTGGGTACCAACGGCGCATGGGTCACCATGGGCGTGCCGTCGAAGGGTGAGTACGGTATCCCAGCAGGCGTGATGTTTGGTTTCCCCGTGACTTGTGCCAATGGCGAATACACGATCGTTGAAGGTCTCGATATCGACGCTTTCAGCCAGTCTTGCATCGATAAGACACTCAAAGAGCTGTTGGACGAGCAAGCCGGTGTGGCGCACTTGGTTTAAGCCAATCTAGCCTAATCGAACTGAAACAAACCGCCGTGCAGGTCATTACCAGCCAACACCCCCGAAGCATTTTGCTTGGGGCTCAGGCCGCCCAAGCCGGCTTGCCGGTGTGTGATCACTATTGCGGTGTGATGCCACGCATGCAAAAGAGTCTCGCTTTGCAGCGTGCGCTCTTTGAGACGCATGGCGCTTGTCTGTTCGATGTCACCCTTGACTGCGAGGATGGCGCCCCGGTGGGGCAAGAGTTAGCCCATGCGCATGCCATTGCTGACCTCTTAAACACCCACCAGCCTGCCAAGGACGGTCTGCGGGTGGGGGTGCGGTTTCACGCGACGCAAAGTGCAGGCGGTCATTTTGAAAATGACGCGCGCATCATCCTAAGCGCCGCTGCCTCTCAAGTGGCCTACGTGATGGTGCCCAAGGTCGAATGCACTGAAGATGTGGATTTGGCCTGTGCGGTGATTGATACGGCGCAGGCCTCTCACGAATCAGGCAACGTGTTTCAGCGGCGCCTGATGCCGATACACGTCTTGATTGAGTCGCCATCTGCTGTCAATCAGGTGCACGCCATTGCCGCGCATCCGCGCGTGCAATCGGTTAGCTTCGGCGTGATGGACTTCATCTCCAGCCACGGCGGTGCGATCCCTGATTCCGCGATGACGGTTGAGGGGCAATTCAGTCACCCGTTGGTGGTGCGTGCCAAGCTTGAAATCGCCAGCGCATGCCATGCGGCCGGTAAAGTACCGTCGCACTGTGTGGTGACCGAGTTTAAAGATGTGGAAGCGCTCAAGGGCGCCGCCAAAAAAGCGGGTGAATTATTTGGCTACACCCGCATGTGGAGCATCCATCCCGACCAGATTCGTCCCATCATCGATGCGTTTGCCCCAGATGCGTCCGCCGTGGCGCATGCCGGGCGCGTGATTCACGCGGCGATTGCTGCTGATTGGGCGCCTGTGGCCGTCGATAACCAATTACACGATCGTGCCAGTTACCGCTACTACTGGCACCTGATCGAGCGCGCGCACGCCACTGGCGTCGCGATACCGACCGAATTACAGCAATTTTTTTAAACGGAGAACAACATGACTGACTTTCTTAAAAACTACCAAGCCCATGTTGACGAACGCGCCGCAATGGGTATTCCTCCCTTGCCCTTGTCCGCAGAGCAAACTGCTGACCTGATTGAATTAATCAAGGCACCACCAGCGGGTCACGACGAAGATTTGGTTGAACTGTTATCGCACCGCGTGCCCCCTGGCGTTGATAACGCGGCCAAAGTGAAGGCGAGCTTTTTGTCCGCTGTTGCCCACGGCGATGTTCCTTGCGCGCTGATCTCAGAGGTCAAAGCCACGCAATTGCTGGGCACGATGCTCGGCGGTTACAACGTGAAGCCTTTGATTGATTTGCTCGACCGCCCTGCAGTTGCAGCAACGGCCGCTGATGCGCTGAAAAATACGTTGTTGATGTTCGATGCTTTCCATGACGTGGCTGAGAAAGTCAAAGCGGGCAACGCCAGCGCCAAGGCAGTGATGGAGAGCTGGGCAAATGCCGAGTGGTTCACGAGCCGTCCAAAGGTGGCTGAAAAAATTACTGTGACCGTTTTCAAGGTGCCCGGTGAGACCAATACCGACGACCTGTCCCCTGCGCCCGATGCATGGAGTCGTCCCGACATCCCATTGCACTATTTGGCGATGCTCAAGAATACCCGTCCGGACGCCGCATTCAAGCCCGAGGAAGATGGCAAGCGCGGCCCGATGGCTTTCATCAATGACTTGAAGGCAAAAGGCCATCTCGTGGCCTATGTGGGCGACGTGGTTGGTACGGGCTCATCCCGCAAATCGGCGACCAACAGCGTGGTTTGGGCAACGGGTAAAGATATTCCTTATGTGCCCAACAAGCGCTTCGGCGGTGTGACACTGGGCGGAAAAATCGCGCCTATCTTCTTCAATACCCAAGAGGATTCTGGCTCGCTGCCCATTGAGGTCAGCGTTGCCAAGCTCGAAATGGGTGATGTGATTGACATCTATCCCTACGCGGGCAAGATCGAGCGCAATGGTGAAGTTGTTGAGACTTTCAAACTGCGCAGTGAAGTGTTGTTGGACGAGGTGCAAGCGGGTGGTCGTATCAACCTCATCATCGGTCGTTCATTAACGGCAAAAGCGCGCGAATTCATGGGCCTGCCGGCTACCGACGTGTTCCGCTTGCCGGTTGCGCCTAAAGATACGGGTAAGGGCTTCACATTGGCGCAAAAGATGGTCGGTCGTGCCTGCGGTTTCCCCGTCAACAACGGCAACCAACAAGGCGTGCGCCCCGGTACCTATTGCGAGCCCAAGATGACCACGGTAGGCTCACAAGATACGACCGGCCCCATGACACGCGATGAATTGAAAGACTTGGCATGCTTGGGCTTTTCAAGCGACTTGGTGATGCAGTCCTTCTGCCACACCGCGGCATACCCTAAACCTGTTGATGTCAAGACCCACCACGAGCA
>Ga0102898_1000521_pt1 | contig 11635 bp, 10 predicted proteins | sample Colrivmeta1555A3_FD_78454 | JGI IMG/M metagenome (GOLD analysis project Ga0102898, IMG submission 78454) | Estuarine microbial communities from the Columbia River estuary - metaG 1555A-3 | ecosystem: Environmental > Aquatic > Marine > Intertidal zone > Estuary | place: USA: Columbia River...
AAAGTGCGGGACGTCGGACAGCGCGAGCAGCTCGCGCTCCTTGTAAAGGCTGTATACCCCCGCGCCAATGAGTGTGGGAATCGCGAGGTAGAACGAGAAGTCGGTTGCTGCGCGACGGCTCAACCCCAACAGCATGCCCCCGATGATGGTGGCACCGCTGCGGCTGGTGCCGGGGATCATAGCCAGGCATTGAATGAGGCCAACTTTCAACGCATCAGCGGGTGACATTTCATCCACTGTTTCAATGCGGACCGTGGTTTTCTGGCGGCGCTCTGCCCACCAAATGATTGCGCCGCCGACGATGAGAGCGATCGCCACCACATTCGCATTGAACAGGTGCGCTTTAATGGCCTTACCGAAAGCCAAGCCCAAAATCACGGCTGGAAAAAAAGCAATCAGCACGTTACGCGTGAATCGCTGCGCGCGGACCTCGCTGGTCATGCCGCGCAAGGTTTCTGCGATGCGCTGCCAGTAAACCAAGATCACAGCAAAAATCGCACCGGTCTGGATAGCGATGTCAAAGACCTTTGCCTTTTCATCATGGAAGCCGATTAGCGAGCCTGTAACGATCAGGTGCCCCGTGGATGAGATCGGTAAAAATTCCGTCAGGCCCTCGACGAGGCCCATGACCACGGCTTGCAAATAAAGGGTGATGTCCACAAATGACTTTCGGCCCCGCGAGGCAAAATCGGGGTCTTGAGAACGACCCGCGCACCGCCTCATTTTACGAAACAAAAAGACCCCCCCGAAAAGTGAAGCCGCCTTTCATACAATGCAGGCTGCGCCCTCGCTGAGGCGGGGGACTCTCCAATGACCCAAACCGATTGACGCTCGTGACCCAAGCCGACAAAACTGAAGCCGAAACCAGCAAGCCCAGCAATTTTTTGCGGCAAATTATCGAAGCCGATCTGAGCAAGGGCACCTACGCGCACCGCCGTTGGAGTGGTGCACCGGCTGACCACAAAACCCACCAACAAGGTGACCTTGATCCGGCCAAGATCCGTACCCGCTTCCCGCCTGAACCCAATGGCTATTTACATGTGGGGCACGCAAAAAGCATTTGCTTGAATTTTGGGTTGGCCAAAGACTACGGCGGCGTTTGCCACCTGCGATTTGACGATACCAACCCCGAGAAAGAGGATCAGCGTTATGTCGATGCCATCATCGACGCGGTGCAATGGCTGGGTTTTGATTGGGAAGCAAACGGCACCACGCACCGGTATCAAGCGAGCGATTACTTCGACTTCATGTACCGCTGCGCGGAATACCTCGTGTCAAACGATTTAGCCTATGTGGACGAGCAGTCTCCCGAAGACATGCGCATCAACCGCGGCGACTTCAGCACGCCTGGCAAAGACAGCCCATTTCGTGGCCGCACGATCGACGAGAACCTCGCGCGCTTCAGAGCCATGCGAGCGGGTGAATTACCAGATGGTGCCGCGGTGTTACGTGCCAAGATCGATATGGCCAGCCCCAACATCAACCTGCGCGATCCAGCGATCTATCGCATACGCCACGCCACGCATCACCACACCGGAGACCGTTGGTGCATCTACCCGATGTATACCTTTGCCCATCCCATCGAGGATGCGCTGGAGAACATCACACACAGCATTTGTACGCTCGAATTTGAGGACCAGCGACCTTTCTACGACTGGTTGCTCGCGCGCCTCGAAGCGGGTGGTCTCATCAACACGCCTGCGCCTAAGCAGTACGAATTTGCGCGGCTGAATCTCACGTATGTCGTCACAAGCAAGCGCAAACTGGCGCAACTCGTCAACGAGAAACACGTGGCCGGCTGGGATGACCCGCGTATGCCAACCATCGTGGGCCTGCGCCGCCGTGGCTACACCCCTGACGCCATGCGTTTGTTTGCCGAACGCATCGGTGTGACGAAGTCGGATTCTTGGATTGATTACAGCACCCTAGAAGGATGCCTGCGCGACACGCTGGATGCAGAGGCGGCCCGTGCCATGGCCGTGCTCGATCCCATCCCGTTGCATATTGAAAATTGGGATGCCCTCATGGGTACGGGTCATTTGGAGCCCTGCACAGCACCGGTCCATCCCCACCACCCTGAGCGTGGCAACCGCCACTTCAACTTCGGTGCCGACCTGTTCATCGAACGCGCTGACTACGAGGAGTCGCCGCCGAAGGGCTACTTCCGCTTGTACCCGGGCAACAGCGTCCGACTCAAGTACGGCTTCGTTGTCACCTGCGTCGGCGCAGAGCGTGACGCCGCCGGCAACATCACGCGTGTCATTGCACAAGTGATCCCGGATACAAAAAGCGGAACACCCGGCGCTTCCAGCGTGAAAGTGAAAGGCGTCATCACTTGGGTGGGTGCCAGCGATGGCATCAAAGCGCCTGTCAACCTTTACGATCGCCTGTTTATGGACGCCCAACCGGATGCGGGTGGTAAAGATTTCACTGCGGTCTTGAACCCCGACAGCTTGCGAGTGATCGAGGCCATGCTCGAGCCCAGCTTGGCGCATGCCGCACCCGGCACCAACTTCCAATTTGAACGCTTGGGTTATTTCGTATCGGACCGTGAAACGCATCAACCTGGTCACCCCGTTTTCAACCGCAGCGTTGGTTTGAAAGACAGCTGGACACCCGGCTCATGAACCCCGGCGACATGGTGGTTTTTGAAAACCGCGACATGATCGTCATCAACAAACCAAGTGGCCTTTTATCGGTGCCAGGGCGGGGTGACGACAAACAGGACTGCGCCATCACCCGCGTTCAGACGTTGGCGCCCAGCGCGCTGGTGGTCCATCGATTGGACATGTCAACCTCTGGCTTGTTGCTTTTTGCGAAGGGTGCGCGGATGCAACGGCTGTTGAGTCAAGCCTTTCAAAACCGCGAGACAAACAAACAATACCGGGCAATCGTGTTGGGGATCCCCGCTCCAAAAGACCACGCATGGCAGACGATCAACGAGCCCCTCATCGTTGACTGGCCCAACCGCCCCAAGTCAAAGGTTTGCTATGAAACAGGCAAGCCGAGCGTCACTGAATGGCGGGTGTCCGACACCCCGTTTAAGCCGCGAGCCGAGCTGGCGAATTGGCAGGTCGATAACGCCGCACTGACAGCGCTTGACCTGCGCCCGGTCACAGGGCGCTCACATCAACTGCGTGTTCACCTGGCTCATGTCGGATTTCCCATCGCAGGCGATGCGCTTTATGGGCCTGACGATAACGCGCAACGCGCGCCGCGTTTGCTCTTACATGCCAGCGACCTCGCACTGACGTGCCCGCGAACCGGTGAGCACATGGTGTGGCACGCGCCCTCACCGTTCTAGACGGCAGACGGGGCCGTGTCAGCTTCCGAACAGGCAGTACCGTCATACTTGGGTGAGCGTTTTTAATTTTTAGGAGTCCCTATGAGCCGCGAAGTCTACGTTGTCAGCGCTGTCAGAACCGCCATCGGTACCTTTGGTGGCGCCTTAAAGGACACCCCACCAACGCAATTGGGCGCGCTGGTCGTAAAAACATCCATCGAACGTGCTGGGGTTGCTGCAGACCAAGTGGGCCACGTCGTCTTTGGTCATGTTGTGAACACCGAGCCACGCGACATGTATCTGTCACGCGTCGCGGCCATCGATGGCGGTTGCTCGCAGGGCACGCCCGCATTCAACGTCAACCGACTCTGCGGCTCAGGCCTTCAGGCCATCGTCTCTGCCAGTCAGGCGATCCTTTTGGGCGACACCGATGTGGCGATCGGCGCTGGCGCGGAAAACATGAGCCGAGCGCCCTATGCCAGCTTGGCGACACGCTTCGGCGCCCGCATGGGCGATACCAAACTCGTCGACATGATGGTGGGTGCGCTACACGACCCATTTGAGACCATCCACATGGGTGTGACCGCCGAGAACATCGCTGAAAAGTGGGGCATCAGTCGTGAAACGCAAGATGCGTTGGCTGTTGAGAGTCACCGCCGGGCCGAGGCGGCGACAAAAGCCGGGCACTTCAAAGCGCAGATCGTACCCGTGATGCTAAAAAGCCGAAAAGGCGAGGTTGCGTTTGAGACCGATGAGCACTTCCGACCCGATTGCCAAATCGGCGATATGTCTAAACTAAAACCCGTCTTCAAGAAGGAAGGCGGCACCGTAACCGCGGGTAACGCCTCCGGTATCAACGACGCCGCTGCCGCTGTGGTGTTGATGGAGGGGCAGGCCATGAGAGCACAAGGCGTCCAGCCATTGGCGCGATTGGTGGCTTACGCGCATGCGGGCGTTGACCCACGCTACATGGGTATTGGCCCCGTACCAGCGACAAAAATAGCGTTGGAAAAAGCTGGCCTTACCATCGCTGACCTTGACGTCATTGAGGCCAATGAAGCCTTTGCCGCCCAAGCCTGCGCCGTCACGCAAGACCTCGGCCTTGACCCAGCAAAGGTGAATCCCAATGGTTCAGGCATTTCGCTGGGGCACCCGATTGGCGCCACTGGCGCGCTGATCACCGTTAAAGCAATCCACGAACTGCAGCGGATCAAAGGTCGTTACGCGCTGGTCACCATGTGCATTGGTGGCGGACAGGGTATCGCAGCGATTTTCGAGCGCACCTGACCCGCCGGCGTCATCGAGAGACCGCGTCAGCGCCTTGGAAAGCGTTGGCGCGAAAGGTCAAAACCAAGGTGTCACGCCACCCCATGTCGCCCTCCGGCTGAATCGGGGTTGTTTCGTGAATCATCCGGGCATCATCGAGTAACAGCGTGGTCCAAGGGGCCATCATGGTGAACCGCTGGCCGTGCGGGGTATTGGCCTCAAACACCCGGCTCTCCCCCCCCTTCACCCCCGCGCGGCCGACGAGGGCCACCATCACCAAATCCACACCGTCGCGGTGCGCCCCTTCAGGGGTCGGCCGCCCAATGCCGTCGCTGGTGTCAATCCGAAATTGATGGGCCTCAACATACCAAGGCTGGGCGCCACGAAGGGCATCAGCAGCGGCCGCACCCGTCTTCAGCAGCGCCTGAAACGCGGGCGTCGCCACAGCGTCAGCCTGCATGGGCTCAAATAAACGCTCCATGCCACCATGAAGTGCGTTGTATTCAACCGGTTGCCAATGAGGGCGGTGTGGCACCTGAACGACCTCGCCCCCTGTCACGACAAAGCAACTGTGACGACGCCGGCGGTAGTTACCGCCGTCTTTCAAATAAGCGTCTGAGGGCAGGTCATGCCAAAAGGACTGAAACGCGTCAAGCGCGGCGGGCGTCACGTCCAGCCACGTTGGCGCGCTTTCGGCGTCAATGATTGCAAACCCACTGACGGTTAAATGCGCATCAAGCTGGGTAACGGGTATCGCAGGCGGACTGAATTGTTGGGTCATATGGTCTTAATTATCGACCCGGCATGGTGGTTTACAAGGGAAAACCATGAGGATTTTCAACTTTGTCGCCCGATGAGCTGACACGCAGAGGTCGGATAATCCCACTTGACCTAGACAAACACGACCCTAAAGCTTTTCATGCCCGCCACACGCCACCCGTCCCCGTCGCCACCGAATGGCGATCAGGCGCCTGAACCAGAAAGCTGGTTAGCGCTAACGGCGCCGATCCAGACGCTGCGGCTCGACGATCCACTCGAGTGGTTGAGCTTGGGTTGGCGTGACTTCACGCGTGCACCTGGGGTCGGCTTGTTTTTCGGCGCATGCTTTTTTCTAATGGGCCATGCCCTTTTACAAGTCTTCGAGAAAGCACCAGCCTACGTGCTCGCCCTGAGCGCTGGATTCTTGTTGATGGGGCCCCTTCTGTGCCTTGGCTTATATGACGTCAGCCGCCAATTGAGGGCGGGTGGGAAACCCAGTCTGCGAAAAGCACTTGTCGCGTGGTTTCCCACAAAAGGCACCATCGGCATTTTTGCGGGGATTTTGCTTATCCTCGAAATGTTGTGGGGTCGCGCGTCTTTGATTGTCTTTGCCGTCAGCTTTGACAGCATGCCCACGGCTCAAAGCACCATGAGTGCCATCTTCAGCTTTGACAACATCGATTTCATCATTGGCTATTTGATCGTGGGGGCCATCTTTGCCGGCCTCATTTTTGTGACCAGCGTCATCGCCATTCCCATGATCTTAGACAAGCATACCGACGCCATTTCAGCGAGCCTGACCAGCGTTCGCGCGTGCGCGCACAATCCCCTCACCATGGCGATCTGGGCCGCACTCATCACGCTGCTCATCGTGATCGCGATGCTGCCCTTCTTTGTTGGCTTGTTGGTCATTGGCCCGGTGCTGGGCCATGCCACTTGGCACGCTTACCGAGCCGTTATTTACGGCAGCCCAAAACCCGTCGGCCGCTTTTAAGCGTTCACGTCAACAACAACCCGACCCCGTACTTGACCTTTCAGGATCGCGGTTGCGGTATCGATTGCACCTGCCAAAGGCACAACCGTCGTGAGCGCTTCCAGCCAATCGGTTGCCAGTGATTCGGCCAATCGGCCCCAAGCTGCTTCACGCAACGCCAATGGTGCCATGACACTGTCAACACCACAAAGCGTCACACCACGCAAGATGAAGGGGGCGACCGTTGCCGGAAAGTCCATGCCCTGCGCCAAACCACAAGCTGCCACCACCGCACCGTAGCGCGCACTGGCGCAGGCATTTGCCAAAGTATGGCTGCCGACGGAGTCAACGACACCGGCCCAGCGCTCTTTCTGCAGGGGCTTACCGGGCTCACTTAGGGATTGACGCGGCATGATTTCAGCGGCGCCCAATTGCGTCAGATACGCGTGCTCGTTTTCCTTACCGGTGGCGGCCACAACCCGGTAGCCCGCTTGCGCCAGCAAGGCCACGGCGACTGAGCCGACACCGCCCGAGGCGCCTGTGACTAAAATTTCACCAGCATCTGGCCGGACGCCATGCGTCTGCAGTGCCATAACGCACAGCATTGCCGTATAGCCAGCCGTACCAATGGCCATGGCTTGCTTGGGCGTGATCCCGGCAGGCTTGGCGATCAACCAATCACCCTTCACGCGGGCTTGTTGCGCCAAGCCACCGCTGTGCACTTCACCCACGCCCCAGCCGTTCAGAATGACGGCATCGCCCACCTGCCATCGCGGGTGCTCGCTTTTGCAAACCTGCCCCACGAAGTCGATTCCGGGAATCAAGGTGGGTTTACGAACCACTGGCGACTTGCCCGTGATCGCCAAGCCGTCCTTGTAGTTGATGGATGAATAGGCAACATCAACCCACACATCCCCCTCGGTGGACAAATCTGTGTTGAACGTGGCCTCATCAACATCGACCAATTGACATTGATAGTGCGGTTCTTTGTCAATTCTCAGCGCTTTCATGCTTCACTTTCGGTGGGTTGATATCGATGCAACTCTATCAGACCGTGGTTTGCAAGCGCCCCACGCTTGGCGTAAACCCCGATGAGAAGATGCGCGGCGTTCGGTATAGTATTGCCATTCTGTTGACGCGCTGGTGACACCGGTGTGATGCAGAGTGTTTTCATTTTTATAACTTCCTGCACTGGAGACCCTATGCAAAAAGCAAAACTCGTGGCCGCTGCTGTCGTGGCCGCTACCGCCGCTTTATCAATGCCCGCACACGCCGGCAAAACATTGGACGCCATCAAGGCACGTGACGCTGTTGTTTGCGGTGTGAATACTGGCTTGGCCGGTTTTTCAGCGGCTGACTCAAAAGGCGAGTGGAACGGCTTGGACGTCGATATCTGTAAAGCTGTCGCCGCTGCCACGCTGGGCGATGCCAACAAAGTCAAGTACGTTCCCTTGACCGCGCAACAGCGCTTCACTGCGCTGCAATCTGGCGAAATCGACATGCTGTCGCGTAACACCACGTTCACCCTGTCACGCGACGCATCGCTGGGCTTGCACGTGACTGGCGTGACCTACTACGACGGTCAGGGTTTTATGGTCCCAACAAAGACCAAAATGAAGAGCGCCAAGCAGCTCAAGAACCAAACCGTTTGCGTGCAGTCTGGCACCACGACTGAGAAGAACCTGACCGACTTCTCCAAGGCCAACAACCTGAATATCAAGCCTGTTGTGTTTGAAGATTTCAACGCATCGGTTGCCGCCTTCTTCGCGGGTCGTTGCATCGCCTACACAACGGACGCGTCAGGCTTGGCATCGATTCGCAACAAGGAAGCAAAAGATCCAAAAGACTACACCATCCTCCCCGAGCTGATCTCTAAAGAGCCTTTGGGCCCCATGGTTCGCCGTGGTGACGACGAGTGGTTTGCCATCGTCAAGTGGACCATTCACGGTTTGCTCGAGTCAGAGGAGTTGGGCATCACCAAAGCCAACGTTGAAGCCATGAAGAACGATCCAAGCCCAGCGATTGGTCGTATCTTGGGTTCGAAGGACGACACAGGCAAATTGCTTGGGTTGGACGCTGCATGGATGGCCCGCGCAATCGCCGCGACCGGCAACTACGGTGAGATCTTCGAACGCAACGTTGGTCCCAAGTCACCTTTGGGCTTGCCACGTGGCACCAACAACCTGTGGAACAATGGCGGCCTGATGTACGGCTACCCATTGCGTTAAGCAGTAACCACCAAGACTGGGCTTAACGGCCCAGTCACCAGCCGCATATCAAGTCGCCAGGCCCAATGGCTTTGCCACTTGATAAGCGGCTTTTTGTTTTAGGGCGATCGCGGTTCGCAGTCCTAACAACCACCACCGAATGACACTATGAGCTCTCAATCAGCGCCTCCCAAAAGAAGCCGTTGGTCTTGGCGAAGTCAGGCCTTCCGAGGTCTGGTGTACCAACTGCTGGCGATCACCGTCATCGGCAGCGCCCTATGGCTGCTTGCACGCAATACCATGACCAACATGGAGGCCCGCGGCATTCAAAGCGGCTTCGATTTTTTAACCCAAGCCGCCGGTTTCGATATTGGCGAAACGCCGATCCCTTACGACTCTGGCCAAGGTTATTGGCGCGCGTTTTTGGTCGGTTTGGCCAATACCTTGCGCGTCGCGGTCGTGGGTATTTTTCTAACAACAATCCTCGGCACTTTGCTGGGAGTCGGTCGATTCTCGCGTAACGCTTTGGTCCGTGGGATTTGTACAGCGTACGTGGAGTTATTCCGTAACATTCCCGTTTTGTTGCAGCTGTTCCTCTGGTACATCCTGCTGACAGAGTTTCTCCCAGACAGCTGGGAGCCCATGCAAGCGGGCAGCTTCTTCCTGAGCAAAGGTGGCTTGAGTTTTCCCGCCCCCATCTGGGCCTTCGGACACTTGACAGGCCTGCTTGGCATCGTGCTGGGCTGTGTGGTCGCGGCCGCCTACCGCCGCCGAAACCAACGGCATTTTGAGGCCACGGGTGAGTTGCGCGGCTCTTTATGGGTTGTCATCGTGCTCGTTCTGGGTGGTGGGGCGCTGGGATGGCTGTTGGGCGGTGCCCCAGCGTCGTTCGACGTCCCGGTGAAAGGGGACTTTGCTATTGAGCACGGCGCTGCCGTCACCCCCGAGTTCCTGACGGTCTTATTGGGCCTCACCATGTACACCGCCGCTTTTGTGGCCGAGGTTGTGCGCGCGGGTATCTCATCCGTTTCTGCAGGTCAAAGCGAGGCAGCGTCCGCGCTGGGGCTTAGCAAAGGTCAAACGATGCGCTTGGTGATGCTGCCGCAAGCCCTGCGCGTCATCATCCCGCCCCTGACCAATCAATACCTGAACCTGACCAAAAACTCATCGCTGGCGGTGGCTGTCGGTTACCCAGACATCGTCTCGGTCACCAACACGGCCCTGAACCAAACGGGTCGTGCTGTCGAGTGCATCGCCATCGTGATGGCAATCTACCTCACGACGTCGTTGGCAACATCGCTTCTGATGAACTGGTACAACACGCGTTCAGCGATCAAAGAGCGATAGGTCTTAACATGACAAATAAAATATTCGTACCCATCGCAGCAAGGCGGGCACCAGTCAATACGGAAGGGCTGGTGCCTTGGATTCGCGCCAACCTATTTGGCGACCTGCGGACCTCCATTGCCACCCTGTTTTTTGGTGCATTTCTGGTTTACGCCGGTAGCAACTTCTTGAGCTGGGGTCTTTTCTCAGCCTACTGGCTACCCGACCACGAGGCCTGCCGAGCAGACGGCGTGGGCGCCTGCTGGGGCGTGATCACAGAAAAATACCGCCTCATCATCTTTGGGCGTTACCCGTTTGAAGAACAATGGCGTCCCCTGGTCGCCACACTGTTAATGGTTGCCCTTTTGGTTGCCAGTTGCACGCGTACCTTTTGGAAGCCATGGCTGGTAGGGGCCTGGGTTATCGTCATGGCCGCATTTTTCGCGCTCATGGGCGGCGGCATCATGGGTTTGACACCCGTGGAGACTGGCCGCTGGGGGGGGCTGCCGTTAACCATCATGTTGGCAACGATCTCCATTGCCTTGGCGTTCCCCTTGTCACTCTTGGTGGCGTTGGGTCGGCGTTCTGACCTCCCGGCTATCCGGAGTTTGTGTACGATCTTTGTCGAGTTGATTCGGGGCGTGCCCCTGATCTCCGTGTTGTTCATGGCCTCGTTCATGTTCCCGCTATTCATGCCAGTGGGCGTGAGCATTGACGTACTGGTCAGGGTGTTAGTGGGCATCACGTTGTTCCAAACCGCTTACATGGCTGAGGTCATCCGAGGCGGTTTACAGGCGATTCCCAAAGGACAAGTTGAGGCGGCCGCGACACTGGGCCTGTCTTATTGGCAAACACAACGAAAAATTGTTTTGCCACAGGCCCTTGCGATGGTTGTGCCGGGCATCATGAACAGCTTCATTGCGATTTTCAAAGACACCTCATTGGTGATCATCGTGAGCCTCTACGAGCTAACGGGCTCCCTGAAAATCGCCCTCAGCTCTGACTCAGATTGGCGCGCCTTCCACATTGAGGGCTACCTTTTTATTGCGGCCATTTATTTCTTGTTCTGCTTCTCCATGTCGCGCTACAGCGCATGGGTTGAGCGCCAAGTGAACAAAGGCAAGCAGCGCTAACAGCGCCCCGAAAACATTTTTGTGAGACACACAACATGACTCAACCCATCATTACCTTTAACAAAGTCAACAAGTGGTACGGCAATAATTTTCACGTCTTGCGCGACATTAACTTGTCAGTCGCCAAAGGCGAACGAATTGTGATTTGTGGTCCCTCCGGTTCTGGAAAGTCAACGCTGATCCGTTGTATCAATCGTTTGGAGGAGCACCAGGAAGGTCAGCTCATCGTCGATGGCGTCGAACTGGGTGACGACGTGAAGGCCATTGACCAAGTTCGCAAACAAGTTGGTATGGTGTTCCAACAATTCAACCTGTTTCCGCACCTGACCGTTCTTGAGAACCTCACCCTGTCCCCCATGTGGGTCGGGAAGTTGCCGAAGAAGGAGGCAGAGGAGCGCGCCATGCAACAGCTGGAGCGCGTCCGTATCGCCGAACAGGCCAGCAAATACCCGCTGCAGTTGTCGGGCGGCCAGCAACAACGTGTTGCCATTGCGCGTGCCCTTTGCTTGACACCCAAGATCATGCTGTTTGATGAGCCAACATCTGCGCTCGATCCCGAAATGATCAAAGAAGTGTTGGACGTCATGGTTGAGATGGCTGACCAGGGCATCACCATGATTTGCGTCACGCATGAGATGGGCTTTGCCAAGGCGGTCGCCGATCGTGTGATCTTCATGGATCAAGGGCA
>Ga0102898_1000621_pt1 | contig 10519 bp, 10 predicted proteins | sample Colrivmeta1555A3_FD_78454 | JGI IMG/M metagenome (GOLD analysis project Ga0102898, IMG submission 78454) | Estuarine microbial communities from the Columbia River estuary - metaG 1555A-3 | ecosystem: Environmental > Aquatic > Marine > Intertidal zone > Estuary | place: USA: Columbia River...
ACGCGCGCCCTCAGGCGCACCCGTTCCTGGCTGTCCCACTTCCATATGAATGATATGACGCCCAGCAGCCTCCGCCTTGCGGGCTGCCTCCATCACATCCATCACAATAAAGGGATCAACATCGCCACGGGTTGAATGTTTCATGCACTGCCTCTTATAAGTTTTGACACTTGTGCCTCTTGGCATAGGGGCGCGTCAACATCCGACCTTGGCAGCCCCGCGCAGATGTGATCTGCATCTGGGAAATTTGCAGATGAAAGAGACCACTATGAAGTCAGTAGCCCTTCTTGTCGCCATGTCCTTGGCCACACCCGCACTTGCCCAAGAGGCCATGTCAGACGCCGAGCGCACAGCATTTCGTGCAGAAGTCCGCGCCTATCTGATGGAAAACCCCGAAGTCATCATGGAAGCCGTCGCCGTCTTGGAACAGCGCGATCAGGCGGCCAAGGCCAATAACGATGTCACTCTTGCTCAGAACCACGCAGGACAATTGCATGACGACCCAAATTCATGGGTTGGCGGCAATCTTGAGGGCGACATCATCATCGTCGAGTTCATGGATTACAAATGCGGCTACTGCAAAAAGGCCTATCCAGAGGTCGCACACCTGCTGACAACAGACGGTAATATCCGTTATATCGTGAAAGAGTTCCCGATCTTGGGCGACCAATCCATGCTGGCCGCACAATTCGCCATCGCCACGAAATTGGTTGCAGGCGACGAGGCTTATGAGACCGTGCACAACACCCTCATGGAATTCCGCGGCGACATCACACCTGACATGCTGACCAAACTCGGCGAGAGCCTTGATCTCGATACTGCCGCGATCACCGTTGAAATGGAAGGCGCCGAAGTCGCCAAGGTCATCAACGACAACCGTCTCTTGGGCCAAGCCATGCAGATCAGCGGCACGCCAACCTTTGTCGTCCAAGATCAAATGCTGCGCGGCTATGTGCCATTCGACCAAATGGTGCAAATCGTCGAACAAATCCGCGACGCAGGTTAACGTCTTATGGGGACGCCGCCACGATTGGCGGCGTCCCACCCCTGCGCACGCAAAGTTGCTTGCCATCCGTCCAGCGCCCCCTAGCATTTTGGTAGATACCGCAAACTGCTTAAGGAGCCGCCTCATGTGCTTTTCCGCTTCAGCCAGTTTCACGACAGCCGTCGTCCTAACACCGGTCGGCATTTATACAGTCAAAACCGCGCTGCAAAATGACCGCCGATTTCTGGGATTTGCGTTATTTCCGCTTTTGTTTGGCGTGCAACAAGCCTTCGAAGGCGGCCTTTGGATGGCGATCGGCAATGGAAACGCGCAACAATCACACACACTGGCCTTAGGGTTCTTGTTCTTTGCCTATTTGGTATGGCCGTTTCTAGTCCCGTTTTCGACCTCGATGGTCGAACCGCGCAGCAATCGCAGAACGATGTTTCTGGGTTTGACGGTTTTTGGCGGCGCCTTGGGGCTGTCGCTCTATCTCCCCTTGCTGGTGAACCCAGATTGGGTTCCACTCACACTTGAGCGGCATTCTATCGACTATAACTCCCACCTGATCTGGGACGGTATCTTACCTCAGGCCGTGCTGCGCGTCGTTTATGCGGGCATTGTCTGCATCCCTTTGCTGTTGTCCTCCAAGAGATCCATTCGGACCTTCGGCGTGCTGATCACCCTCTCGGTGATCATCGGTTTTCTATTCGCGCAATACGCCTTCACGTCGGTTTGGTGTTTCATGGCTGCGATCATATCGGCCTATATTCTCATCGTGATGCGGCAGGTCGCGGCGCGTTGACTTCAAAGAATACGGCAAATAACGTCACTTTCTTGGACGTAGCACTATCTGGAGGAATCAAAACAACCCCAGGAGTGAAACCATGCAAACACGTCGACATTTTCTCACAAGTTCCGCAGCACTTGGCACTATCACCTTGCTGCCCTACGCCGCGATGGCTGCCGCTCACAGCTCTGACACCTACGAGACCGCCATTGGCACCGTGACGGTGCATCCGATCTCCCACGCCTCTATCGTGATCGAAACACCCGCAGGCGTGATCTACGTCGACCCTGTGGGCGAAGCGTCACTTTATGCCGATTTGCCCGCCGCCGACCTGATCCTGATCACCCACGAGCATGGCGATCACTATAACGCCGACACGCTTGCAGCACTCACAGGCGATGCGACAACACTGATTACCAACCCCGCTGTTTTGGACATGCTGCCAGAGGCGCTCAAAACCAAAGCCAGCGCGATTGCCAACGGCGAAAACACGGTTTGGAACGACGTCGCCATCGACGCGATCCCCGCCTATAACACGACAGAAGACCGCCTGAATTTCCACCCGCAAGGGCGGGACAACGGCTATGTTTTGGCAGTTGACGGCCTGCGTATCTATATCTCTGGCGACACCGAAGGCACGCCCGAAATGCGCGCGCTTGAAAACATCGACGTGGCCTTTGTCTGCATGAACCTGCCCTTTACAATGAGTGCCGAAGTAGCAGCAGAAGCCGTCTCTGAGTTCGCGCCAAAATACATCTACCCCTACCACTACCGTGGACGCGACAACGGGACCCAAGACCCCGCCGAATTCGCGGGAATGGTCAAAGGCGCGATCGAAACCAAATACGGCAATTGGTACGAAGCCTCCTAAGCGGAAAATGGCACTGCGCCACAGCGTGCAGTGCCACATCCACAAAACCTGTCTATAAAGCGCCAACAATTCTAAACCTGATGGGCTTTACCAGTATGACACTTACCAAACCGCGCATGAAAACTGCGATCACAATCTTGGCCGCGCTCTCCGTGTTGTCGGGCTGTTCCATGTTCAGAAAAGACGACGCGGACACATCTGACAGGGTCAGAGGTCCCAGAGGTGCGCAAGAAGCCTGCATGGCCCGCGCGATGTACTTCGAATCGAACCGCTCCAGCCGCGACGGCATGATTGCCGTTGGCACCGTTGTGATGAACCGCGTCAATTCCCCGGATTTCCCCAACACGGTCTGCAAAGTTGTCGGGCAGAAAAACCAGTTCGCGCCAGGGATCATGCGCAAACCGATGAATGACAGCGGCCTGCCACTTGTCCTTGAGGCCGCATCTGCCGTTATGCATGGCGAACGGCATCCGCTGGTGCAGAACGCACGGTTCTTCCATGTTGCGGGCCATACGTTCACCTATGACAACATGCATTACGTCGTCACCGCTGGTGGAAACGCATTCTACGAGAAACGCAAAAGCAATCTGGTCACGCAACCTGTGCCGCTGGCCCCTACCGAAGGGATAACGCCAGTTCGGTGATCAGCTTTCCGCGGCGGCTGCCGCATCAAGCTGAGCTGCCTTTTTCTCAACCTGTTCAACGATATGATCGACCATCTGGTCGTTGGACAGCTTGTGACTTTGCTTGCCCGCCAGATACACCATCCCAGAGCCAGCACCGCCGCCCGTAAAGCCAACGTCAGTCATCAGCGCCTCACCAGGGCCATTGACCACGCAGCCGATGATCGACAGGCTCATTGGCGTTTTGATGTGCTCCAGACGCTTTTCCAGCGCCTCGACGGTCTTGATCACGTCAAACCCTTGCCGGGCACATGACGGGCAAGAAATGATGTTTACACCGCGGTGACGCAGGCCCAGAGATTTCAAAATTTCAAAGCCCATCTTCACTTCTTCCACAGGATCAGCCGACAAAGACACACGGATCGTATCCCCGATCCCCGCCCAAAGCAGGTTTCCCATGCCAATCGCCGACTTCACGGTACCAGATATCAAGCCACCAGCCTCGGTGATCCCAAGATGGATCGGCGCGTCTGTGGCCTCTGCCAACTGCTGATAAGCCGCCGCCGCCATAAACACATCCGACGCCTTCACCGAAATCTTGAATTCGTGGAAATCATTGTCCTGCAAAATGCGGATGTGATCCATACCGCTCTCGACCATCGCATCAGGGCAAGGCTCGCCGTATTTCTCAAGTAAATGCCGCTCCAATGATCCCGCGTTCACACCAATCCGAATGGAACAATTGTGATCGCGCGCCGCCTGAATGACCTCTTTCACGCGCTTGGCATCACCAATATTACCCGGATTAATGCGCAGACAAGCAGCCCCCGCCTCCGCCGCTTCAATCCCGCGCTTATAGTGGAAATGGATGTCGGCCACGATTGGCACAGACACCTCAGGCACGATCAACTTGAGCGCCTTGCTCGATGCCTCGTCAGGCACAGAGACCCGCACAATATCCGCACCCGCATCCGCCGCTGCTTGGATCTGGGCAATCGTGCCCTTCACATCCGTCGTCAGCGTATTGGTCATCGTCTGCACCGAAATCGGGGCATCGCCACCGACTGGCACATTGCCCACCATGATCTGACGGGATTTACGGCGCTCAATATTGCGCCAAGGACGGATGTGATTAAGCGACATCAAACAGGCCTCTTCAGGACAAGGAAACTCACCCCCTACCTATGCAGGCAAGGCGACATCAGCAACCAGCAACTTGGGATTATTCGGTCGCAGGACCCGCAGTTTCAACTGGCAAAACGGCTTCGGCCACAAGACTTACCGCATCGGCAAGACCCTGATCCGCAGTCAAATCAGCCACTTGATAAGCATCTGTCAAATGCGCGGCCGACAATGGCAGGTTATTTGTCACAGACCCGTTTGGACCAGCAGGACCATACGCCGTGCCATTCACCGCAAAATAAACCGCGCCACTTTCGCCAACGCGCAATGTCGCAGGCTCTTCGGTCGCTGGCAGTGCAAACTTATCGCCTGCGTCCATGATGCCTTCAAAGATCACCGAACCATCGGCCGAACGGACGCGCACCCAAGCAGGACGCGCTGCGACCAATTGGACTTCTGGTACAGGGCCTTCGTTCACTTGAATTGCAGGCACATCGCTATTTGGCACGACACCAGCAACAAGCAGCGCCTCTTGCACAACAGCTGTCACGGTCTCGCCGCGATTTGGGTTCAAGCTTGAAATCGGGCCATCACGCGCCACCAAAACAGGCACATCAAGTGCCTGAGGGCGATACAAACGGTCAAAGGCTTCTGGTGTTGGCGCATCAAACGTAGCAATCACGTCGGTGCCAACTGTTTCATCAATGCTATTGGTCGCACCCGCAAGTGGATCAAGATCAGAGACGACGACAGGGGTTTGCTCAACGGGGGCAAACTGCACCTTTTGCACTTCTTGCAAAACGGTCCAACCGCCGTAACCAAGTCCACTGACCAAAGCTATCAGAACAGCAACCGAGCCAATTGCACCCGGTTCAATACACGACAACATTGCCTCACCTGCAGGGATGAAAGGCGTGGTTGACGACGAGAAAATATCTTTGCCAGCACCAAGCGCGCTTGCGCCTTTTGGCGTTGGACGTGTTGAGGACGCCTTTGCAGACATGCCATGCGCTGTGGCAAAACCACTTTCACGGCAAAACGTATCAAACGCCCAATCCGGGTCCATGTTCAGATACCGTGCATAAGACCGCACATAACCTGCAATAAAACCGGGGGTGTCAAAGCTCGAAGGATCAGCATTTTCAATCGCAGCAATATAGGCAGCTTTGATCTTAAGCTCGCGCTGCACATCAAGAAGGCTTTTACCCAAAGTTGCGCGCTCACCGCGCATCAAGTCGCCAAGGCGCAAGTCGAAGCCATCAAAACCCTTAGTTTTGACGTCATCAGCTGCTTTTGTGCGTCTGAAGCTTTTACCAATCATGCCGTGTCCCGAAACCTGCGTGCCCAAATTATACCGCCGAATCGAACCGACGACGTGCATTACTGATTGCTTACCATAGGGTAAAGCCCATGGCGAACACTCTTAGTTTATCCAGTTAATTCGGCACGATTCAGCGCACAATGGGACCAAAGCCCATCCAAGGCACCCACCAAAGCATCAATTTCACGCGGGCCGTGAACAGGCGATGGCGTGAACCGCAAACGCTCTGTGCCGCGCGGAACCGTCGGGAAATTGATCGGCTGCACATAGATGCCAAACTCCGAAAGCAGCATATCGGACAGCTTTTTCGTGTGCTTTGGGTCACCCACGATCAGGGGCACAATATGCGAGCCGTGATCAATGATTGGCAAACCCAGCCCCTTGAGGCGCAGCTTGAGTATCTTCGCTTGCGTCTGGTGATCATCACGCAGCTTTTGATCAGTCTTCAAATGCCGCACCGACGCCGCCGCCCCTGCGGCCACTGCTGGCGGCAAAGATGTCGTAAAAATGAAACCGGGCGCATAAGAGCGGATCGCATCACACATCTTAGGCGATGCCGCGATATAACCGCCCATCACACCATACGCCTTGGCCAATGTGCCGTTGATGATATCCACACGGCCCATCAACCCGTCACGCTCGGCAATACCACCACCGCGCGGGCCATACATGCCAACGGCGTGGACTTCGTCCAAGTAAGTCAGCGCGCCAAATTCATCAGCCGCATCACAAATCTCTTTGATAGGCCCAAAATCGCCATCCATCGAATAGACGCTCTCAAACGCGATCAGCTTAGGTGCCGCAGGATCATCAGCCGCCATCAACTCACGTAAATGTGCCACGTCATTATGACGGAAAATCCGCTTCGCCCCGCCATTACGGCGCACGCCCTCAATCATCGAGGCATGGTTCAAAGAGTCAGAATAGATAATCAGCCCCGGAAACAGCTTTGGCAGCGTGCTCAGCGTCGCATCATTGGCGATATAGGCGGAGGTAAACAACAACGCCGCGTCCTTGCCATGCAAATCCGCAAGCTCGGCCTCAAGGCGCTTATGATAAACTGTCGTGCCAGAAATATTGCGCGTACCACCAGACCCTGCACCCGTCGCATCAATCGCCTCATGCATCGCGGCAAGCACAACAGGGTGCTGGCCCATGCCGAGGTAATCGTTGCCACACCAGACAGTTACGGGCGTCTCCGCTCCATCAGGGCGGGTCCACACAGCATGGGGGAATTGACCGCGCTTACGCTCAATATCAATAAATGTACGATAGCGCCCCTCAGTATGAAGGTTCTCAATCGCAGTGTTCAGCATCAGATCGTAATCCAAAAGACTTCCTTTCGTCTCTCGCCCACGTATCGACACGCGGATTAGAATTATTCTAGCCCCCATATAGAGCCAAAGGCCAGCGGGCAATACGCTACAATCTGTCGCCCCCCTGCTTGGCCTTATGCACATGTCGCGCTAGGCTTTGCATGATCCATATCAATAACGCGTAAAAAGGCACAAAAACATGACCCTTGACCCCGTCCTCGCGAGAATCGACGAAAACCTAGATGCCGCAACGGCAAGGCTTCTTGACCTGCTGCGCATCCCGTCCATTTCAACTGACCCCGCCTATAAGGCCGATTGCGACCGCGCTGCCGATTGGCTCGTCGAAGACCTTAAATCCATAGGGTTTGAAGCCTCTAAACGCCCCACCCCCGGTCACCCGATGGTCGTGGCACACTCAGACGGTGACGGCCCGCACATTCTTTTTTACGGCCACTACGACGTGCAGCCTGTCGATCCGCTCGACCTGTGGGACAATGATCCCTTTGATCCGCAAATCCAAGACACCGCCAAAGGTAAGGTCATCCGTGGGCGCGGCTCGTCGGACGATAAAGGCCAGCTCATGACCTTTGTCGAGGCATGCCGGTCATGGAAAGAAATCCACGGCACCCTGCCCGCCAACATCACGATCTTTTTCGAAGGCGAAGAAGAATCAGGCTCCCCGTCGCTCACCCCCTTCATGCGTGACAATGCCGAAGAGCTGACCGCCGAGATTGCGCTGATCTGCGACACAGGCCTGTACGGCGAACACACACCCGCGATCATCACACAATTACGCGGCCTCTTGGGCGAAGAACTCACCATCACAGGACCGAACAAAGACCTGCACTCTGGTATGTACGGTGGCCTCGCCATGAACCCCGCCCGCGTGCTGGCCAAGATCATCGCGAGCCTGCACGATGAAGACGGACGGATCACCGTGCCAAACTTCTATGACGGCGTGCCTGAACTCTCCAATGAACTCGCCGCCGCATGGGACGACCTCAAATTCGACGAGAAAGATTTCCTCGGCGCCGTAGGCCTTTCCCTTCCCGCAGGCGAAAAAGGGCGCCGCCCGCTAGAAATGATCTGGTCGCGCCCCACTTGCGAAGTCAACGGCATGACATCGGGCTACACAGGCGACGGGTTCAAAACCGTGCTGCCCTCCAAAGCCTCCGCAAAAATCAGCTTCCGTCTAGTGGGCACCCAAGACCCGCTGAAAATCCGTGAAGACTTCCGCAAATTGGTCTCCGCCATGGTGCCTGCCGACTGCACCGTCACCTTCAAAGACCATGGCGCAGGGCCGGTTGGGCAAATGTCCACCGAAGACCCCGCCTTTGCGAAAGCACGCAGCGCGCTCACCGACGAGTTCGAAAAAACCGCAGCCTACGTCGGCTGTGGCGGCTCGATCCCGATCGCAGGGTACTTCAAAACCATTCTCGGCATGGATGCGATGCTGATCGGATTCGGCAAAGACGACGACCAGATCCACTCGCCCAACGAAAAATACGACCTGTCGTCCTTCCACAAAGGCACACGGTCATGGGCGCGCATTCTGCACAACCTGACAAAATAAAGCCGCGCGGCCCCCTTCTTCTGATCTGAAATATCTCGGGGGAATTGGCCCGTAAGGGCCAAGGGGGCAGCGCCCCTCTCAAAAACCGGTGCAGGGCCCAAGGCCCTGCCCTGTTTGATTACCCGCGAATGCTCATGCGGATCAAACGGATCGCCAGCAACACCCATGGCGTGGCGTGCAGCAGCAAATCAAACCAGTCGACAGCACGGCGCAAATCACCAGCCGCCAGCATCTTCAGCTTTTCCCAGATATGCGGCTCCGGCACAAACGGAGCCAGCCCAAGGGTCAGCGCCATCGCGACCAATAATGCCAGCGGAATTTCATCAATAAACTGCATCAGTCACCTCACATTTCGTCGCAGACCACCCTAGCGCATCGCGCGGAGGAAATACATTCCAAAAATGAGATGTGTAAGCACAAAGAAAAGCAGGGCCGAAGCCCTGCTCATTCCGAACATCGCCTCAAGTGAAGTGGCGCGGTTGACGGGGCTCGAACCCGCGACCCCCGGCGTGACAGGCCGGTACTCTAACCAACTGAGCTACAACCGCGCATCTTAGAAATCAGTCTTTCGACGTGACGTGAGGGGCTTCTATGCGGCCTCAATTGCAGCGTCAAGCAGTCTAACGCGGAAAATTTCACATCTGCCCAATATCTGCAAAACGGATTCCACATTGCGTCAGTAAATCACGGCCCAAAAGCCGCTTCAAAGTTTTAGATATAAAAGTTTACGGCGAAGGATTGGCAGAGGCTAAACCACACAAAACAGATACTCGCAACAATTCGCCCCTGCCGATCGACTAGACCAAAGTCTAGACTCCATTTCAGTGTGGTTTGCGCTTAAGAACGTACAAACGACACGGAATGCTACGTTTAGGATTTGACTAAAAAATGCTTAAAAGAGAAACACTTTGTCATGAAGTGCACTTCCGTGACGTGTTTTGCAGGCCATTTTTTTTCACCTTGGCCGAATACGAGCTATGCGTGTCCCACCCCAACACCTATCAATTCTCCGCATTGATAGTCGTGATATTATTTGGCGTTGACCCGCATGGTTTCCGAGACGTTATGCCCGCATGGGAGGCACTACCGATCTGGATTGCTGCGGTCGTCGCGTTCATGACAACCTCATGCACCGTGTTCTTGCTACTCGCTTCGTTTACATTTCGGGTGGGCAAAATCAGGGTGTTTAGCTGGATGATCTCACTTGTGGGGTTCCTTGCGGCAACAGTCGTCGTAGAATATCTTGCAGGTATTCACTCGGACGGTGCCTACGTGAATAACACGTGGCAGCAGAAGTGCTTTTTTGCGTTAACCGTCATCATGATCGAAACCATCTATTTCCGCTTTGTGATGCCGCCAATTCAAATGAAGGTCGCCCCCCCTAAAACGGTCGGCCCCTCTGAACCCGCAGGAGCGATCAAAATTGGACCGCGCGAGGTGAGGCTAGAGACCTTGCTGTATATCGTGTCAGAAGAACACTACGTCCGTGTCGTCATGCGCCATGACAAATTCATACATCGCGCGCGCCTGTTGGACCTCACGGCACAAACTGGCCCAGAACACGGCTTTCAGCCGCATCGTTCATGGTGGATCTCGATCAACGCCAAGCCACGTATCGATCGCTCAGGCATCAAGCCCGTGCTGATCCTATCAGATGGCACTACCTCCCCCATCGCACGCGGTCGGTTCAAAGAGACCCAAGACTGGATCGATGCCCATGCAAATTGGGACAGTCATGCGGAAAACCAAGACCAAACTGGCGAGCCTACCAAACACGCTTTGCCACGTTAGCGGGCGTAAACTACCGCGTCATGAGAGAGTAATGGGTGATTAGAGGTGAGAGCCCCCGACACAGGGTGGCTTGCCGCAGGCAAACGCCCACCGTCAAGATTGTGGAACGAACAACAATTGATGGGGA
>Ga0102898_1000699_pt1 | contig 9733 bp, 10 predicted proteins | sample Colrivmeta1555A3_FD_78454 | JGI IMG/M metagenome (GOLD analysis project Ga0102898, IMG submission 78454) | Estuarine microbial communities from the Columbia River estuary - metaG 1555A-3 | ecosystem: Environmental > Aquatic > Marine > Intertidal zone > Estuary | place: USA: Columbia River Estuary...
ACTACGAAGTTGTGCGCTTCGAAGGTTTGGTGCACGGGAGGCGGCTGATGCACTCGGCCTGTGATGGGCTCAAAGTTGAGGGCCGAGAAAATATAGGGGTAGCAATAGCCGTCCCAGCCCACCACGTCAAAAGGATGGCTGCTGTAGGTAACGTGGTGCAAGACCCCCTGCTTTTTAATTTTTATCACGAATTCTCCGCGCGCGTCGATGGGCGCCACGTACGTGGGAAGGCGGAAATCCCGCTCACAATAGGGACTATGCTCGAGCATTTGGCCAAACTCATTTCGGTACCGCTTGGGCGAAACCACGGGGGAATGGCTCTCGACCACCAGCACCCGGTTGTCGGGTCCATCAAAGGTCAGTTGGTAGATGGTGCCACGGGGAATCACAATGTAATCCGCGTACTCAAAGCGAAGCTCGCCAAACATGGACCGCATCACCCCACTTCCTTGGTGAATGAAGAGGAGTTCATCGCTGTCGGCATTCTTGTAGAAATAGTCTTGAATTCCTTTGCGCGGGGCGGCCACATCAATCTGGACATCCGAGTTAAAAAGTACAGCCGTGCGGGCTTCCAGGAAGTCATCTGCGGGCAGGGCTTGAAATCCCTGGAGCATGCGCGAATGGATATTTCGCTCCACGGCCGCGGTGGGCCGAAGATCTTTGGACGCGCCGATATGGCTCACCATGGTGGGGCGGTGCGTATGGTAGAGCAAACTGCTCACACCGTGGAAGCCTTCCGTTCCAAAGAGTTGCTCGTAGTAGAGTCCGCCTTCGGGCTTTTCGTGGATGGTGTGGCGCTTGGGAGGCACAGAGCCAAGTTGGTGGTAGTAGGCCATAGCTAGGAGGTTTTGGCGCGGTGAAAACGCTTCGCCCGCGTTTGGGCGGCGTGTTCTTTGCGGATTTTGGCTTGTTCGTCTTCCGGTAGGTGAATAATCGCTTGACATTCGGGGCTGCAGGTCCCTTCGTGGGTGCTTTGGCAGGCCGAACATTGTATAAACAAGAGATTGCAGGCTTTGTTGGCACAGTTGACGTGCACATCGGCTGGCTCCCCACATTGGTGGCAGTGCGCAATCACATCGTCGGAAATATGTTCTCCCAAACGCTCATCAAAGACAAAGTTTTTGCCCTTGAATTTGTTGGGGAGCTGGGCTTCTTGGATTTGGCGGGCATAGTCGATGATGCCCCCGTGCAACTGATTGACATTCTGAAAGCCATGATGCTTGAGGTAGGCCGAGGTTTTCTCACAGCGAATACCCCCAGTGCAATACAGGAGCACCGGCTTGTCTTCTTGGCCTTCAAGCATTTGCAGCACCTCGGGCAATTCCTCGCGGAAGGTTTCGGCTTGGGGGAGGAGTGCCCCTTCAAAATGACCAATTTCCGACTCGTAGTAATTGCGCATGTCCACAACAATAGCCTCTCCCGACTCCATCAGGGCATTCCATTCCGCGGCATTCAGGTGGCGTCCGACATTGGTGACGTCGTAGTCCTCCATGGTCAATCCGTCTGCGACAATTTGGGCCCGAACCTTGACGGTGAGCTTGAAGAAGGACTTTCCATCATCCTCCACAGCGATCTTGAAGGGGACATCCCGGAAGGCCTCCCAGGCATAGAGTTCTTGGACAAAGGCCTCCCAATGGTGTTCGGGCACACTCATCTGCGCATTGATGCCTTCAGTGGCCACATAAATTCGGCCAAAGCATTGGTGGGCATCCCATTGTAGAAAGAGCTGATCCCGAACGGCTTGTGGATCTTCAAGGCGCACATAACGGTAGAAGGAAACGGTCCGGCGCGCAAAAGACTCGTCCGCGAGGCGCTGCATCAGCGTTTCGCGGTCGTACTGGTTGTACAGAACGGGTTTTGGCGTCTTCGGGGGCATAGAACAAAGGTAAGTTACCCGCCCTTCCGGGAGGTTATGTGGCAAAGGACGGCCGGGGAACTTGGGAAGAGGATGATTTTCGTCAGGGTCTTGGTCGATACATTTGCTTCATGGAAAAGGCATTGGTGCTTGGCGCAGCTGGGCAGATTGGAACCGAGTTAGTGGCCGCATTGCGTGCCGAGTTAGGCCATGAAAACGTGGTGGCTACGGATCTACATCCAGAAAAGCTCGAAGCACCGTGCTTTGCCCTCAATGCGATGGATGGCGAAGCCCTGCGCGCCCTGGTGATCGAGCACGAGATTACCCAAGTCTACCACTTGGTCGCGATGTTGAGCGCCACGGGGGAAAAGATGCCCGAGAAAGCCTGGGATCTCAACATGACCACCCTTTTTCATGTACTGAACCTCGCCAAAGAGGGGCTACTGAAGCGTGTTTTTTGGCCGAGCTCCATCGCCGCCTTTGGTCCCAATACCCCGGCACTGGACACCCCGCAATACAGCCCGATGGACCCCTCCACCGTGTATGGCATCTCCAAACTTGCCGGAGAGCTGTGGTGCCAATATTACCACGAGAAATTTGGGGTGGATGTGCGCAGCCTCCGCTATCCCGGATTAATCTCCTGGAAGACCCTTCCGGGCGGTGGAACCACTGATTATGCCATCGATATTTTTCATGCAGCCCGTCGCGAGAATGCGTACACGAGCTTTTTGGGTGCCGATACCCGCTTGCCCATGATGCACATGGACGATGCGATCCGCGCGACGCTGATGCTGATGCACGCGCCGACCGAATGCGTCAAAGTGCGAACGAGCTACAATGTTTCGGGGGTGGACTTTACGCCGTCCGAATTGGCCGACTCCATGAGGCGGCATTACCCGACTTTGTCCATGGACTATGCGCCCGATTTTCGCCAAGCCATTGCTGCCAGTTGGCCACAGCGCATGGATGATGCTCAAGCACGTGCCGATTGGGGATGGACGCCACGCTACAGCCTGGATGCCATGGTCGATGACATGGTGGCCCACATCTAATCTCAGCCCCTCCGGGCGTCCTGCCAATGCCAATTGATCGCATTGGGGACGAGACGACGCTGGACCAAAATATTGATGATTTGCAAATCACGATTCAGGATGTAGGTCCTGAGGTAGGAATACCGCTTGAGGCGCCCGTCTTCAATAAAACTTTCATAATCAAAGACCAGGATCACATGGTTTTCTTGGCATTCTTGGTAGAAAGGGATGACCGAGATGGGATCAACCCCAACGAAGGGGTCATTCGCTTGGGTGCTAGATGCCAAGTCCTCTTTGGACCATCGGGTATTCAGACCGCAAGAAGGAGTGAATTGCACCGTGTCTGCGAGATACTGCATCATCTGCTCCCTATCCAAGGAAAAAAGGGCTTGGGTGGTCGAAACGGCACGAACGGCCGCTTCCATCGAACCTGGCTTCGGGTGGCAGTAAAAATGAAAGTGGGTGGGATTAGGATCGGGAGTGAGAGCAAGCGTGGAATTTTCTGGCCAGCACATAGCCCATTCCGTTACTGCCGTCAAGGATCCCGTGCTATCGGTCGAGAACAGGACGGTGGTATAGCGGTCTACGACCTCCCCGTCAACGGCATGGAATTGCCAACGCCCAAAACAGAAGTAAACGGTTGTTTGATAGGCTTCATTAAATATGGCTCGAACATTGAATGCCTCGTACCGGACTTCGGCATGTTTCCCATGCCAAGCTTTGAAGAAGGATTGAAATTCCTGGGCATTGACCACCGTAATGGGCCAATCACAAAAACTGATTTTGACGCTATCACTTAACGGGAAAGGAATGCCCTCTGGACGGTCATCCGCGAGACAAGCTAGGGCTTGGCTGGCCAAATGGTATGAGCTGCTGTCAACCTCTGAATAGGGGCCGGGATACGCAACGCGAAAAGACGGGTCAGTCCATTCAAAGAGAGGTTTTTCGGGCAACGCCGTCGGTTCCTCCGGGGATTGACAACTAAAAGTCAATCCGAGAAGGGGCAAGAACCATCGAATCTTTTGAAGAATGGGCATGGACCTATAAAGGTCGGCATTTCTCGGAAATAGTGAGAAGGTCAGCGCACATCAGGAGTTATCTGCCTAAAAGTGAGGCTGATTCGGGGCAAATCTACACGCAATCGCTTGGGCAAGGCATGCTCAAACATCTGCTGGCAAGGTGGCTGCATCCAAAGCAAGTCGCCCGAATGCAGGGCCAGCATAAAGCGCTTTTTCGTGGCGTCTTTGGATCGAAAAACAAAGTCACGAGAAGCCCCAAGACTCAGGCTGGCCACATGGGGATGCGGACCAAGCTCCGGTTCATTGTCCTGGTGATAGCCCATGTAGTCGTGCCCATTTAGGTAGGCATTGACGAGCACGGAATTGAACTGCGTGCCTAATTCTGCCTCAATGTCAGAACGCAATCCGGCCAAATCGGGATGCCAACCCATGCCCCGAAGGGTGCGGCCAGCATAGCGGTAATTACAGCCCTCGTCCGCCTGGTAAAAGCTCCTCCGAGGCTCCAAATGCAGGCGCCCAAAAAGGCTCACCGTGCCTTGTTCCCAGGGCCAATTTTCCCATCCCGTGCGCAGAAGGTGCCGGGCGCGTTCAGCATCCAGCCATTGTGGAAAATAGGTCCAAGGGGGACTAGCCATGCAGCGCGCGGTGCATCTGGGCCACCCAGGCGGTCGTTTCCTCGAGAGGGCGGGTGAGGTAGCCTTGTTGAAAGGCCTTTTCCCCGCTGTATTTCACCGAGTTGTAAGCGGCCCGAACACTGTCCTGGGTCAACAAGGGGCGTGAACCCAAAACACGTTCACGAACACGTTCTACACGCCACGCGATTTCGAGCAAAGCCCGGGGAGCCGTGCGCTTTGGGACCGGAACCCCAAGACCATTTGCAAGAAGGCTGAAAACCGATTTAAACGAGGCATTGGCGCCATTGAGAATGAAGCGCTCGCCCACTGGGGGTTGATCAAGGGCCTTCAACACTGCCTCGGCCACGTCCCGAACATCGACCCATCCCGTGGCCCCCGGCGATACGACCGGTAAACCCTTGGCAATGGTTTTTGGAAAGAGGCTGCTTCCGTCCGGCCAGGCGGAGGGCCCCAAAATGACGCTGGGGTGAAACACAGCCAAGGGAAGCCCTTCTTCGTGGTAGCGCCAGGCGACGAGTTCCGCGTCCAATTTGGATTTACCATAGGCGGACAGGCTGGCGCGCTTGCTTTCATTGGCTTCGGTGACGGTCGGCTCTCTCAAGTCCACACTTAGTGTCGCGATGCTGCTGATGTGCAGACCAAATTGCACCCCACGGTCCAAGGCGGCGAGCCATAAGTTTTCGCTCATTTGCGGGTTGGCCTGGAACATGAAGGATTCATCCTTCTTGCGAAAGGAGACGATGGCCGCGGCATGGACCACCTGGGTCGCCCCTTCCAAGGCGTCCGCCGTATCTAGGGCGTCGAGCAAATCCACTTGGCGCCATGTGACGCGGTCAAAGACCTCGGCATGCCCTTGCACAGACCAGCTGGCCTTCACGGATGTGAGGGCTGAAGGGCTTCGGTACAGGCCACAAACGGGCTTTTGTGCTAACGCCGCGGTAAGCACGATTTGCGAACCCAGCATTCCAGAGGCACCCGTGACGACAATCATGCTTTAAAGGTACGGCCCGCCTCGAGCCCCTGCTATACCTTTGTAGCATGAGTCCCTCCTTTGTTGAAGAATTGCGCTGGCGCCGAATGCTGCACGACAGCATGCCTGGCACGGAAGAGTTTTTGGCATCTGGCCCCCAAAAAGCCTACATCGGTTTTGACCCCACGGCCGATTCCTTGGGCGTGGGCAACTTGGTGCAGGTGATGATGCTCGTGCACTTCCAACGTGCGGGCCACCAGCCCTACGCTTTGGTGGGCGGCGCAACCGGCATGGTGGGCGATCCGTCCTTCAAGTCCGCCGAACGCCAATTGCTCGACGCCGAAACGCTAGAGAAGAACTTGGCAGGCCAGAAGGCTCAGCTCATGAAGTTTCTCGACTTTGACGGCCCCCACGGCGCCAAGATTGTCAACAACTACGATTGGTTTAAGGACTTCGGCTTTTTGGACTTCATCCGCGACGTCGGCAAGCACATCACCGTCAACTACATGTTGGCCAAGGATTCGGTGAAGAGCCGTCAAGAAAGCGGTATCAGCTTTACCGAATTCAGCTACCAGCTCATTCAGGGCTACGACTTTTACCACCTCTGGAAAAAGGAAGGCATCCATTTGCAAATGGGAGGTAGCGACCAGTGGGGCAATATCACCACCGGTACGGAGCTCATTCGCCGAATGGGCGGAGGCGAGGCCTTTGCCCTCACGACGCCCCTGATTAAGAAGGCGGACGGCACCAAGTTTGGCAAAACGGAGGGAGGCAATGTGTGGCTGGATCCCAACCGTACGAGTCCCTACCAATTCTACCAGTTTTGGCTCAATGCGGCGGACGAAGATGCAGGCAACTACATCCGCATTTTCACTACCAAGACCCGCGAAGAAATTGAGGCCCTGGAGGCCGAACATGCCCAGGCCCCGCACTTACGCATTGTGCAAAAGGCCCTCGCGGCGGACATTACGGCGCGGGTTCACTCCGAAGAAGAACTAGATAAAGCCCTGAAAGCGAGCCAAATTCTCTTTGGCCAATCAACCGCGGAAGCCTTGAAAGCCCTGGATGCCCGCACGTTGCTGGACGTATTTGAAGGCGTTCCGCAAATGACGGTGTCCAAAGATGCCTTGGCGGCAGGCATGACTATACTAGACATAGCTTGTGCTGATACGGCCCTCTTTGCATCGCGCGGAGAGGCCAAAAAGCTCCTCGCGGCGGGCGGCGTTTCGCTGAACAAGAACAAAGTGGAGGGCGACTACACGGTCACCTTGGACGATGTCATCGGCGGCGGCTACTTGCTCGTTCAGAAGGGCAAGAAGAACTATGCGCTAGTTGTAGTCAGCTAATCGGCTGAATCAAATCCCAGCGGTTGCCGTAGCGGTCGGCGACAACACAGACCTTCCCAAACTCCTCCTGGCGCACCGGAGCTTCCGGGTAGCAGCCATGTTCGGCTAAGCGTGCGACGTCTGCATCGAGGTCTTCACAGTGCATAAAGAGAAAGACGCGTCCCCCAGCCTGCTGTCCAATCGCGGCTTCTTGATCCGGAGTGGCGGCTTTGGCGAGAAGCAGGGCGCAAGGGCTTCCGGGGGGAGCGACCCGCACCCAACGTTTTTCGGGGGTTCGGACGCTGTCTTCCAAGAGCACAAAACCCCATGCCTGGGTGTAGTGGGCGATGGCTTCGTCGTAGTCTGGCACGACTACGGCCACCATAAAGAGCTGCTTATTCACTTTCGAGCGGAATGCAAGCGTAGGCCGCGTATTCGTAGCCCGTGGATTGGGCGGCGGTGGGCTTGGCCAAGTGGTGCAGCTGGCCGTAGGCCTTGTCCTCGTGCAGTTTGAGCTTGGGAATGTCCAAGACCTCCGCGTCGGTGAGGATGCATTGAATGCCCACTTCGCCGCGGGTGAAAATAAGGATGCGAAAGCGCTGCTCGTCTTGGTTCTTGGCGTCTTGGTAGCGCAAGACCCAGGCGTTAAGTCCGGCATCGTCTAATTCATCGGGAAGGGGCTTGAGCTCCTCAAAGCCAAAGTTTTGGAGGTAGCCGGAGAAGGCTTCCCAAAAAGGGCCGCTGCGCTTTTCCGTGAGGAATTCCACGAGGGAACGCTCTGGCCAAGAATTGCTGATAAAGGCGGAGGAACGCACGTGGCCGTGGATCAGGCCCGTCATGTATTTTTTGGCCATTCGGCGGTCTGAGGGGGTGCCGGGCTCATTCAAGTGGAGGGCCTTTTGGGTTTGGCCGATGGGTTGGCCCTTGGCGTTGTACAAGGTGGCTTCTGCCGCGAGCTCACCGTCACGCACGGCGGCCTTCTCGACCCAAACGCGCTTGGTAATGTCGTAGCCTCCGTCAGCGGCACGCACGGCGTGCACGGCGGTGCTGTCGGACAACGTGAACGCGGGTTCTTTGTCCACGGTAATGCTGGTCCATGCGTTGACCCACTGGGCGGACAAGGGTGACGCGAGAAGAATAAGGGTTGTTATCCACCACGATAATTGCAGGCTGCGGGTAGTAGGGGCGGGGTTGGGCGTAGTATCCGGTTCCATAAGGACGTCGATGAGTGTAAGGACGATGAGGGTGGTGATCGGCGGAGACCTGTAGGCTAACACCGAGTACGAGCAAGGTAGCAATCAGTAGGCGCATATTCGAGTCTTTAGGTTAAACGGTCATCAGTGAGCAGCCGCGGAGGTCGGAGCCTTCCAATCGGCCTAGCACTTCAAATGAACCATTTCCAAAGACCTTGCCAAGATCCGCTGTGGCCAAAAAAGCACAGGAATCCGCGTTGGCCAAATCGACAATGTTTAGTGCGGCATGCGATTCAAGGGCGGCCCATTCGAGGGGGTTCTCGGGACTGCGGGGCAGGACGCGCATTTGGGGTGGAGGGATGAAGCGTCCTTCGCCAAAGCTGTAGGCTTGGGACATCAGTTCGGTCATACCGTATTCGGAGTGGATGCGGTCTACGCCGAACGCCTGCTGAAGCTGCGCGTGCACGGCTTCGCGGACGGGCTCTATGCGTCGGCCCTTCATGCCGCCCGTTTCCATGATAAGGGTAGATTTCAGAGAAAGCGGTTTTTCTAAGCTTTCTGCCCAATCGAGCAAGGCAAAGGTTACACCCAGAATAACGGTGGGAACACCGTTGAGTTCCAAGGTTTCCAATCGGTAGCGCAGCTCGTCCAGGCCTTTGAGGAAGAAGCCCGACTCCTCCGCGGGGGACTGTTTCACGAAGTGCTCCGCCATGGCAATAAGGGAGGACCCTTCGCGCTCCATGTAACTCGGGAGCAGGCAAAGCCAAGCGTATTGATCAACCGGGCCATAAAAATGCTCAAAGCAGGCCTGAGCGTTGCGCAAGTAGGCATCCCTGGAGGCCACGTGGTGCTTTGAAGTCACCTGTCCGGTCGTGCCACTGGACGTGTAGATGGCCCCGGGCTCAAAGTCGCCCGTTTTGACTGTATGCGTTTTAAACGTTTCAATCGGCAAGAAGGGGATTTCCCGCAGGGATTGAACGGCCTCTTGCCGCGCTAGATCCACCCCTAGGTGTTGGAGCCATGCCCCGTACACGGGGTTGTGCTGCGCTTGAAATCGAAAGAGCCGAAGGGCTACCTCTTCAAAGGTGGGTGAGATGAATGGGAACATCTCACTCATCGTCAGACAATGAAGTTGGGGCACTCAAAACCTGGACATCGGCCCTCAGGCTGTCAATGATCCACTGGTAGTACCGCGCCATACGTTCGGCATCGCCATGGTAGTAGGCAAAGCTCCGCTGCACTTGCTCAGCTGTTACACCAAAGTCGCGGTATAGGGTCTCGTAATACTGTCCCAAGGGGAGGGAATCGCCGAGCAGGGTCTTTCCCGTTCGAGCACCCTCCAGCAAATTCATTTCATAGACCAAGCGCACAAAGGTCTCTTCGGGAAGCAAATCCTTCGGGGCCTCCATGGGGTTGACGGCTTCCTCCGTTCCTGTGAATGAACAGGCACTAAAGCTCAACAGGGCGCACAGGAGGAGGATCGGTTTCATGTTCGTTGGAAGAGCAAGCGCTGCCCAGCGGCCTCGCCTCGAATTTTACCTTGTTTGTAGACTAAATGGCCATTGACAAAGGTGTGGGTCACGCGCGAAGCGAAGGTGCGCCCCTCGAAGGGGGACCAGCCACATTTACTGAGGACGTTTTCGGAAGTCACATTCCAAGGGCGGGAAGGGTCGACAATAACCACATCGGCATGGTAGCCCTCGCG
>Ga0102898_1000713_pt1 | contig 9637 bp, 10 predicted proteins | sample Colrivmeta1555A3_FD_78454 | JGI IMG/M metagenome (GOLD analysis project Ga0102898, IMG submission 78454) | Estuarine microbial communities from the Columbia River estuary - metaG 1555A-3 | ecosystem: Environmental > Aquatic > Marine > Intertidal zone > Estuary | place: USA: Columbia River Estuary...
ATGCCGGTTTCTGTACTAGGTATTAACGGAGCACCTTCAGCGGGAGACAAATTCTATGTTATGGCTGATGAGCGTGAAGCAAAATCAATCGCAGCGAAACGTGAGCAATTGCATAGAGAACAAGGATTAAGAACTACGAAACATATTACATTAGATGAAATTGGACGTCGTTTAGCAATTGGTGACTTTAAAGAGTTGAACTTGATCGTTAAAGGGGATGTTGATGGATCTATCGAGGCATTGTCTGATTCATTAATTCAATTATCTACGGATGAAATCCAAGTGAATATCGTTCACAAAGGTGTTGGAGCAATTTCTGAGGCTGATGTGAATTTAGCATCTGCATCTGATGCAATTATTCTTGGTTTCCAAGTAAGACCATCTTTAAGTGCGCGTAAGCTTGCTGAAGCAGAACAAATTGATATTCGTCTATACTCTGTAATTTACAAAGCAATCGAAGAAATTAAATCTGCAATGGAAGGAATGCTTTCTCCAGACATTGAAGAGAAAATCATTGGTTCTGCTGAAATTAGAGAAACGTTTAACATTACTAAAGTTGGTACAATTGCTGGATGTTATGTTACAGAAGGTATCATCAAACGTAGTTCTAACATTAGAATTATTAGAGACGGAATTGTTGTTCATACAGGTAAACTTGGTTCATTGAAACGATTCAAAGATGATGTGAAAGAAGTTAAGAACAACTATGAGTGTGGTTTAAATATAGAACGTTATAACGACATTAAAGAAGGTGACATTGTTGAGGCCTTTGAAGAAGTTGAAGTAGCAAGAAAACTATAATAATTTAAGATTTGAAAGAGAAGCCATTCATAATCATATGAATGGCTTTTGTTTTACTTTCTAAAAATTTAACAGATTAAAATTAATGGGCTTAAAAGTTTGCCCAATATTGAGTAACTTTGCTCATATTATATAAAATAAAAACGATGATATTAGGAGTTTTTGGACCATGGCAGGTTATAGCAATTTTAGTAGTAGCTCTGTTGCTTTTTGGAGGTAAAAAAATACCAGAACTAATGAAAGGGCTTGGTAAAGGCGTAAAAGAGTTTAAAGATGCTTCAAAACCAGAAGAAGTAGCAGAACCAAAAGAAGAAAAAGAATAAATTATAATGAAGTTGCGAACTTTTACTGAAGTACAAGAGTCTCTTGCTTCGGGTAATTCTGTTATGAATATACTCGAAGGATACTTGAATGCCATTGAAGAGAATAAAAATCTTAATGCATTTTTAGAAGTGTTTGCAGATTCTGCAAAAGAAAGCGCAAAAATAGTAGATGCTAAAATAGCAAACGGTACCGCTGGAAAATTAGCGGGAATGGTTGTCGGAATAAAAGACAATTTGTGCTATAAAGACCATAAAGTATCTGCTGCATCAAAAATTTTAGAGGGATTTGAATCCCTGTTTACGGGTACCGCAGTTCAACGTTTAATCGATGAAGATGCAATTATCATAGGAAGACTTAATTGTGATGAATTTGCAATGGGTAGTTCCAATGAAAATTCTGCATTCGGTCCGGTTCTAAATCCTGTAAACAACAAATTTGTTCCTGGTGGTTCATCTGGAGGTTCGGCAGCAGCAGTTGCTGCGGGAATGTGCACTGTAGCTTTAGGAAGCGACACGGGTGGCTCCATAAGACAGCCAGCAAGTTTTACAGGAACAATTGGGTACAAACCAACTTATGGTAGAATTAGTCGCCATGGTTTAATCGCCTATGCTTCATCATTCGACCAAATTGGACCGTTTACAAATTCAATAGACGACGCTGCTCTTTTACTTGAAGTAATGGCGGGTCCAGATGAGTTTGATTCTACTGCTTCCACAAAAGAAGTAGAAAAATATACGCAGGTTGATCCAGTTCAAAAATTAAAAATTGCCGTCATAAAAGAGGGCATTGAAATGGAAGGATTAGATCCAGAAATTCAAAATGGATTGAATGAAACAATCGAAGCGTTAAAAAAACAAGGACACGAAGTTGAACTAGTATCTTTTCCATATTTGGATTACATGGTGCCTGTTTATTATGTTTTAACAACTGCTGAGGCATCATCTAATTTGGCTCGTTTTGACGGAGTTCATTATGGATATCAAGATAAATCAGCACAAGGTGTAGAGGAAACGTATAAAAAATCGAGAAGTGTTGGTTTTGGACCTGAAGTTCAAAGAAGAATAATGACGGGTACGTTTGTTCTTTCTCATGGCTATTACGATGCCTATTATACAAAAGGGCAAAAAGTAAGAAGGGTTTTACAAGATAAAACGAATGAAATTTTAAACGATTTCGATTTTATTTTGCTTCCAACAACACCAACAACACCTTTTGAAATTAACTCTGTGAAGGATCCAATTTCAATGTATTTGCAAGACATTTATACTGTTCACGCTAATCTAACAGGAAATCCTGCAATTTCAATTCCATTAGGTACGCATTCAAATGGGTTACCGATGGGAATTCAAATAATTGCGAATCACTTTGAAGAAAAACAAATGTTTAATTTTTCTAGAGTCATAGAAAACATTCTTAAAAAATAATGAAGATTTTATCATCCATATTATTCCTTTTAATAGGAACAGTCGCTTTGGCTCAACCTAAAAAATGGACGGCAGAAGATAGCCTAAGAGGAGAAGCTATGATAAAAACGATAGAACAAAGTCTTGATTTGTTCTATGCTGAAATGTCTGAAGGAGATAATTATGATTCGATAATAGATGCGTTGAATTTTGAAGCAAACGACATTCCTGAATATTCAAATGAGGTTTATTGCGAACGTTTAAATGTAATGAACGAAATGAGTCCGTTTCATTTAGATTGTAACGATGCTACGTTGTCAACAATTAATTTTTTCGTTACAAAAAGAAGGGGATTTGCAAGGGTTGTTTTAGGGCGATCTGCTTTGTATTTTGATATGTTTGAAGAGAAATTGGCAAAACATGGTTTACCAATTGAATTAAAATATTTGTCTGTTATTGAAAGTGGTTTAAGACCTCAAGTAAAATCAAGAGCAGGCGCGCTTGGTCTTTGGCAATTTATGTATGCTACAGGTAGAATGTTTGGCCTTACCGAAAACTCATACGTTGATGAGCGTATGGATCCTGAAATGGCTACTGAAGCAGCATGCTTGTATCTTAAGAAATTATACGGAATCTACAACGATTGGAATTTAGCTTTGGCTGCATACAACGCTGGACCTGGGAATGTAAACAAAGCAATTAGAAGGTCAGGAAATAAATTGACTTATTGGGAAGTACGTCCATTTTTACCGAGAGAAACGCAAGGATATGTGCCTAATTTTATTGCTGCGGCATATTTGTTAACATATCATGCAGAGCACAACATCATTCCTATGGAAGCGAAGGTTCAGTATTATCAGTTAGATACAATGTGCCTAAACAAAGGAATTCATTTTGCTACAATCAGTAAATTAACGGGATTAGACGAAGAAACAATCGGGGAGTTAAATCCAATTTTTAAGCAAAATTACATTCCAAAGGGAGTTCCAAATTATTGTGTTACGTTACCGTTAAAGGAAATCGGAATTTTAGTTGGGTTGGAAGACAGTCTTTACCAATTAGAACACAGTATTTACATCGCTAAAAATGAGCCTGTAATTCAAACGCCAGATCCTGAAATAATTCCTGATACAAATTCTGGAACCCAAGAAACGGGAAATAATACAACAACTTACGACTATCACAAAGTGCAAGCGGGTGAATCATTGGGTACGATCGCTACCAAATATGGAACGTCTGTATCTGAGTTGCAGAGAATAAACGGTTTAAACTCAACAAAAATTTATGTTGGTCAACGTTTAAAAGTAAAAGCTGGTTCGGGTCAAGTTGTTCAAGAAAACACAGCACCTGTTGCAACTAAAAAATATTATTCTGTTCGCAGTGGTGATACGTTTGGAAAAATTGCACAACGTCACCGTTTAAGCATTACGCAGTTAAAAAGATTGAACCCTGGAGTCAATATTGACAGAATCACAGTAGGACAAAGATTAAGAGTAAAATAAATTGTCCGATTTTTGATGGTTCTTACAAAAAAACGAAGTATGAAATTGTATGGATTATTAATTGGTTTAACCATTTTTGTTGGAAGTATTACTTTATCAAGTTGCGAATCAACTCATGGTAGAAATACAACAAACGGACTCTCTGTTACAGGTAAAATCGGCGAAATTTTAGTTGTTTGTGATGATGGAATTTGGGAGTCTGAATTAAAAGACTGCTTGGATTCAAATCTAACGCAATGGATCATGCCTTATTTTCCAGATGTTGCAACTTTCACATTGGTACATAGATCCCCAAATCAATTTACACAAGGAATAAAGCGCTACAGAAACACCTTATTTATCAATATCGATCCAACTTTTCAAGGTAAAAAAGGATCCATCGTAAAGCGTTTGGATGTTTGGGCAAAAGGTCAGTTGGTTGTTGATATTACCGGTAAAGACTTTAATCAAGTTGTTGAAACGTGCAAGTATGGACTCGATGAGGTTCATGATGAATTTGACAACATTGAATGGAGACGAATCATTCGTCACTTTGAGCGAAGTAAAAACAAAGTGCTAAAAGAAAGAATCAAGAAAAACTTTGGAATTAAAGTGGAACTTCCATCCAATGCTTCTCTTGTTACATCTCGAAAGAATTTTTTCAGAATTGAATTTCCACCAGCATCTAGACCGATTGAATTTGTAGGTTCTGGAACGGAAGATGTTGGTTCGGTGTTTTCAGGTTTAATGATCTATCAATACGATTACAAAGACACAACGCAATATGGTGTAAATCAATTATTGAAGGATAGAGATACGATGTTGAAATACAACGTTCCTCATGAAATTGAAGGATTATACATGGGTACGCAGTACGACAAAAGAATTTATCCGGAAGCAAAGTATGTTTCAAATGAATCTGCAACGATTGATGGAATTGAAATTCGCGGAATGTTTATGTTTACAGGGAAACCAATTCATAGTACTGGTGGAGCATTTTGGGCATTTCATTTTGTGCATCCAAAAACCAAGAAAATGGTTTGTTTAAGTGGATATGTAGACGCACCTCCAACTACTAGCTGGACGCATCCATTAAGAGAAGTACAAGCAATTTTAAGAAGTGTGGAATTTGTTAAATGAAGATTTCAGCAACAATCATAACATTAAACGAGGAGCGAAACATTGAAAGATGTATTTTGTCTTTAAAAAATGTGGCGGATGAAATTATTGTGTTGGACTCGTTCTCAACGGATAAAACAGAAGCCATTTGTAAGGAACAAGGGGTTACTTTTGTTCAGCGAAAATGGGAAGGATATTCTCAAAGTAAAAATCATTTAAATGGTTTAGCACAACACGATTACATCCTTTCAATTGATGCAGATGAGTGCTTAGATCAAGAATTGGAAAGTGCAATCTTAGCCATTAAAGAGGAAGATAGCCCGCAAATTTACAGTCTTTCTAGAATTACGAATTACTGTGGTAAGTGGATTAAACACTCAGGTTGGTACCCGGATGTTAAAACAAGGTTGTTTCCGAAAAAGGATGTGTATTGGGATGGTGAATTTGTGCATGAAGAATTGGTTTATCCAGCAGACTTTAAAGTGATTAATCTTCAAGGTCATTTGGAGCATTACTCGTATTATTCGTACAAAGACCATAGAGCTCGAGCAGATAAATACTCCACCCTTACGGCATTAAAAATGTACAAAAAAGGAAAGCGCGCCGGTGTTTTAAAACCTTGGTTAAGTGGTTTAGGAAGATTTGTAGCCATGTATTTTATCAAAGCGGGATTCTTAGATGGTTGGATGGGCTTCAAAATTGCCCAAATCAGTGCGCAGTCTAATGTTTTTAAATACAAAGAGTTAATTCGATTACAAAATGAAAAACATCCAGCCTAAATCGATCTTAATTAGTAGAACGGATAGCATTGGTGATGTTATGCTCACTTTGCCGATTTGTGCTTGGATAAAAAGCAAGTTCCCTGAATCCAAAATCATCTTCTTAGGAAAGAACTACACACAACCCATTATTAATCGTTATCAATGCATTGATGCTTTTGAAAATTGGGACGATTATACTTCTTTGTCTGACGACGAAAAAACAAAAAAAATGAGTGCGCTGAATGTTGATTGCATCATTCATGTTTTTCCCAACAAAGAAATAGCCAGATTAGCAAAGAAGTGTAAAATAGTAAACAGGATTGGTACATCGCATCGCTTGTTTCATTTATTAACGTGTAATGTAAGGGTTAATTTTACGAGAAAAAATTCTGAATTGCATGAGTCTCAATTAAATCATGAGTTACTTCGACCGCTGGGATTAGAGAAAATTCCATCAATGGAAGCAATTAATGATACGACGGTTCATTTTCAAAAGAAACAGGTCGATTTGCCGCTGAAATTTAATGCGATAGACAATTATGTCGTTTTACACCCAAAGTCTCAAGGAAGCGCAAAAGAATGGCCAATTGAGAAGTATTTTCAATTAGCGATTGAACTAGCGCAGCAAGATTACCTTGTTTTGTTTACCGGTACAGAGAAAGAAGGATTGTTATTTAGAGATAACATTCCTCAAAAGGATGGAATTATTGACACAACAGGACAGCTAACGCTCGATCAACTGATTAAGCTAATTGCCAATGCGAAGGGATTTGTTTCATGTTCCACCGGTCCACTGCACATTGCAGGTTACATGGGTGTGCAAGCAATCGGACTTTTTTCACCTAAAAAACCAATTCACCCAGGTCGTTGGAAATCTTTGGGTAAGTATGTTAACATTCTTGTTTTAGATGAAAAATGTCCAGCCTGCAAAGCAGGGAAAGACTGCTATTGCATCGAAGATATTTCTATTGAGAAGGTATTAACAGCTTTGTTAAACAAGTAAGGTTGAAGAATTTCGCATTAAAAATTATCTATTTAAATGTTATTGTAGCAATTTCTGCAGGTTTGTTTACTGCAGGTCTTTGCAACCTGTTTGAGTTAGAAAAGGGCTTATTGTATGGTGTTTTTTCGGCATTAGCCACATTCAGTATTTACAATTTACAACGTCTTTATAAAGTCATTGATTTAAGTCAAACACCTTGGTTAAAATGGGTGAAACAGAACCAAAAATTGATTTTTATTCTTTCTATAGTGTCTGGTATTGGCGCTTTTTGGGTGTTAATAAGCGTAATTCAGTTGTGGGATAAGCGGGCTTGGTTGTTAATCATTACCTCATCCATTGTTTCTGTTTTTTATGTTTTAAAAATTGGCGGTAAAAACATTCGAAGCATACCTTTTCTTAAAATACATGCCATTGCATTTACGTGGTTAATTGTTGTTTGTGTCTTTCCACATTTTGTTGAGCGAGGAGTGCTACCGTCAGTATCGAGCATTGCTTTTGTGTATTGCTTCCTCATTGCTGTTACAATTCCTTTCGATATACGAGATTTAAAGTATGACGAGGATTACCACAACACAATTCCACAGTTGGTAGGTGCGTGGTGGGCAAAAATTATCGCATTGACCTTATTTTGTATTTCTGTCTTTTTCTTTTGGTTAAGCTTTGGCGATGACTTAATGTTTGCCCCAATATTATTAGCGTTTGCAACAGTGTTACTATTATTAGCCTTGCTTAATAAGGAACCTTCAGACATGTATTGTGCCGGCGCAATTGATGGCGCAATAGGCATTGTTGGCCTAGGATTTTTACTCTGTTAGTTGTGAGTCAATTATGAACAGAGATGGCCTTTACTTTGAAAGTTAAAAAGAACCCTTATTCTTCTTGCATGGAAGGACATTTATGCGTCCCGTAGGTACAAAACACACAACAATCACCATCTTTTGGTGTTAGTTCAGTTTTACATTTTTCACAGGTATATTTAATTGCACAAACATCTGTGGGAAGCACTTCGGTTTTTTTGTGCCCGCATTCAGGACACGTTATTTCAGAGCTTTCGGAAGTTTTTGTACTGCTTTCTTTTACACAGCAAGCTTCTTTATGGGTGTTATCGATTTCTTTATTTACTGTGCCTGAAGAACATGACATGAAAAGCAATGCAATTGAGAGTGTTACTAATTTTAAGCAATTCATTTTGGTTGGTTTCTGTAAATCTACTATGCTTCGTTTCATTTTGTTTAAGGTTGCTGTTTTTATCTCTCCAGAACTATTTCTCTTTGTTTTTACCAAAATCTAAGGTGTAGCGCAAAGATGCATCTAAACTTAGGCCATTGTAACCACTTAGTTCTTTTTCTTCTATGGTAAAACCAACAACTTCATATGAAGAATAGATAGGGTCTAAATCATACTCTTCATAGGTAAATTTGGTATATCCGGCACCAATTAAAAAGTTAAAGTCTTTGTACTTAAAATCTGCTTGTAGCTTCGCTTTTAAGAAAAGCTTACCTTTATCGTATAATGTTGTTGGTTCTCCTCCATAATCTTCAATATCGTATATGTTGAAGTAGTTTATAAGTTTACCTCTGGCATTTGATGTGATTTCTTCCCCAACTTCAAATGTAACACTTGGACTTATCCATTTTTTATCACCCAGAAAGCGACAAGCTGTTGAAAAGGTAAGTACTTGATTGAAATAGAAATCATTTGTATTAGATAATATATGGCTCTTCACAATATCTTTTGATTGAATAAAATTAACTTGAAAATAAAAACGGTCATTCAATTTTATACCACCACCGGCAAACAAAACATTAGTAAGATAAAAACCATCCATTAAATTTTTACCATACCCAGCTTCAACTATTGGACGCACTTTAATTTGGCAAAAAGCGGTTTGTGCGTATAATAGAAAAACAATTAAAAGTGCTCTCATAATGATAGTGGTGTTATTTTTCCTTGTTTTTACCAAAATCTAGCGTGTAGCGCAAAGATGCATCTAAACTAAGGCCATTGTAACCACTTAGTTCTTTTTCTTCTATGGTAAAACCAACAACTTCATAATTTATTGAAACAGGGTCTAAGTCATACCTTTCATAAGTAAATTTGGTATATCCGGCACCAATTAAAAAGTTAAAGTCTTTGTACTTAAAATCTGCTTGTAGCTTCGCTTTTAAGAAAAGCTTACCTCTTATGTATTTTGTTAATGGCTGATCATAGTGTTCGTCTTCGTATATATTAAAATTGTTAATTAGTTTCCCCCTTGCATTGGATGCTATTTCATTACCAATATCAAAGGTTGCGCTTGGGCTTATCCAGTTTTTATTACCCAGAAAACGACAAGAAGTTGAAAAACTAACAACATGATTGAAGTAATAATCATTGGGATTGTTAGGATAAGTCCTTTTCTGGGTTTCTTTTGATTGAATGAAATTGATTTGAAAATAAAAACGTTCATTTAATTTTATACCGGTACCAGCCGATAAAACGTTTGTAGAATAAAAATTCTCCATTAAATTTTTACCATACCCAGCTTCAACTACTGGACGCACTTTAATTTGGCAAAAAGCGGTTTGTGCGTATAATAGAAAAACAATTAAAGGTGCTCTCATAATGTAGTGGTGTTATTTCTCTTTGTTTTTACCAAAATCTAAAGTGTAGCGCAAAGATGCATCTAAACTTAGGCCATTGTAACCACTTAGTTCTTTTTCTTCTATGGTAAAACCAACAACTTCATATGAAGAATAGATAGGG
>Ga0102898_1000781_pt1 | contig 9113 bp, 10 predicted proteins | sample Colrivmeta1555A3_FD_78454 | JGI IMG/M metagenome (GOLD analysis project Ga0102898, IMG submission 78454) | Estuarine microbial communities from the Columbia River estuary - metaG 1555A-3 | ecosystem: Environmental > Aquatic > Marine > Intertidal zone > Estuary | place: USA: Columbia River Estuary...
GAATATAATGTCGCTACTTTTGTTGTAGAGTCATAATCCTTTATTCTCCTAGTCTGTCCTGCTCCTGTACCAGAAGATAATCTAATCCACCAACCATTATAGTAATCATTAGTGGCACTAGCAGATGCCCCTAGATTAATTGCTGTAAAAGTACTCCCTGTTGTATTCGCTGTACCAGTTTCATCTGGAGTGTCTAATATAAGGTCTCCTGTATTTGTATCATTGGCTGGTTGATACCTCTTTATAGCTACACCTCCATCACCTGTAGTCCCTGGGGCATTATTTACTACTATAATATTATCATCTATAGTGACTAGAGTAGATTCTATAGTAGTTGTTACCCCCTTTACGTCAAGATTTCCGTTAATTGTTGTAGTACTGTTACTTGTACCTATTGTTACTGGAACACCAGAAGTTCCTGTAGCAATTTTTACACCGTCTACAGAATTGGTTGTTTGAATTTCGACTTTTCCTTGTCCTTGTAAAAGTATACCTCCACTGTTTGTAGTGGTTTCAACTCTTATTGCATCTGTCCCTGTACCTTGACTGTTTATATATACACTTGAATTAGTCTGTCCCAAGACTTGAATGTTAATATCTTGAGAATCTAGTGTAGTGTAATTTGTTATACTAGTTTGTGCACCGTATGTACTCAAGACCATAGGGCCACCTGTTAGTGTTGTAACTTCAAATCCACCACTTCCAGTAAACGTACTAACTTTACCACTTCCTTCTGTCTGTCTAGTGATTATATTACCACTAGTCGAACTAGTACTCAAAACTATGGCGTCACCATTTCCTTGACTAGTAAGTAGTATTCCTGACGATACACCTGTAAGATTTAATTCAAGATTGTGGCCTGGTGCAGTCGAAATTACATTCAATTGTGTAGGCGCAGCATTACTTGTCATGACTATTTCTCCGCCTGTATTTGTTGTAGCATGAAGACCACCAGCTCCTGGGTATATTTTCACACTCCCTTCTCCAAGACCTCCAAAATTACAAATATGTATATTTCCCGCTGAATTAGTAGTACATATTTCAATAGCGTCCCTAGTTACATTTGTACCAGAACTTTCAATCCTAAGTTTTGAGTCAGTATCACCATTGAGTGAAAATATTAGATTTTGATTTGCAGATAAGGAATTGACTGTAAAACTTCCGTTTGCATTATTACTTGTAAGTGAAATATTTCCACTACTAGTGACTCCAATTATTCCTCCAGACCCAGATGTCAATTTGATTTTACCCAGACCAGACCCAGATAACAAATTTATACCACCATCATTATGTGTAGAATTTATAGTGATAGCATCTTGGGAGTTTTCTCCAGCGTAAATTAAAGTTCTATCATTAATTGCTTCCAATGTAAGATTTCCACCAGTTGTTTTAAAATTACTTGCTGCACCAACCTGGATGTTTACTGCATTCCCACCAGATACGGTTGTAGGTCCTAGATTAGTATTAATAAATGTAGTTGCTAGATATGTCGAATCATAAATAACGTACAACTGACTCTGTAAATTGGCAACCTTTTGTAAACCAAACCCACCATATACAACCAAACTACCAGTAGTAGAGTTTACGCTTTCCTCTGTACCATAAATCAATGTATTATGCCCGACAAATAGGTCTGGGAATCCAAATTGGACTGGGTCATTCGACTCTTCTATATGCACTTCTCCTTCAAATATTACGGATTTGGGGAATGACATTAGTATTACTTGAAAAAAGAATTACGGTATTTAGACAACTTTTAACTTTATCTCAATGTAAAGAATGTCACTTAGTAATACACACAGTTACATATTTAAAAATTCTATATCCATTCTTGGTCTCAGACCAATCTGGTGGTTGCGAATCATTTTGGGTTTCAAAAGTGTCTTCTTCCACGAAAGACTTTTTGAATTTGAAATGAAATCTTTTTTGTATAATTTTAAACCAATATTAAAACTGAATTACATATTCAGAAAAGATTATTGAAACATCATGATGAAACATTATTCTACATGTTTAGAAGGCCTAAGTGAAATGAATTGCCCAGACTCCATTGATTATTATGATTGTGGCGCTAACAGAATTACGAAAATTGAAAATCTACCTAAAGGTTTGGTAACTTTAGAATGTCAAAATAACCAAATTCGGAAAATCGAGAGTTTACCAAAGTCTTTAAAAAAATTGAATTGTGGTAATAACAATATAGAAAAAATAGAGAACTTGCCAAAAAAATTAATTGATTTGGTTTGCCATGATAATCCAATATCAGAAATTGAAAATCTACCAATTTTTTTACAGAATTTGGAATGTGGCAATTCTAACATAATGTTTATAAGAAATTTACCTAGTACATTAAGGTCACTTGACTTATGCAATTCATTTATTACCAGAGTTGAAAACATACCGGATTCTGTAAAATATCTCGACTGTGATAGAAATTGTATTACAGTCATTCAAAATTTACCATCAACCCTTATAAAATTCAGAATATCAGATAATATAGTCCATAAGATTGAAAATCTTCCAATGAAACTTGAGATATTTGATTGTTCATTAAATCTTGTATCAAAAATTGAAAATTTACCAGACTCGCTTGTAGAGTTTGATTGCGAGAACAATAACATAACTGTACTGGAAAATTTACCAAAATGTCTAGAGAGATTGTACTGTGAAGAGAATAGGATAAGACGAATTGAAAACCTTCCAATGTCGTTAAAGATTTTCAATTATACAAAACGGTATGTAGAGTACATTGATAATGTACACTACTGGAGTGTAAATTTTTCATTAAAAGGATATCAGGCCATTAAAAGACTTCAAAAGAAAACATGTAGAAATATTTTGAATGATACAAATCTAATCCAAGAACATGTCAGAGAATGGATTTGGAAACCTGTAGGAAATGACAATATCATCGGTGTGAGTCCAAGATTAGATATACAAGAAATGGGAATTTTAATATTAGTATAGAATAAATAATGGATGAGTTTACAGACTACGTCTTATCACTTCCTACTAATTTAAAACAGATTCTAATAGATTATACAAATGATTATGGTATAACCAAGGACGAAGAAAAAATTATCCATAAAATCTTTAAAAAAGGCCCAAGAGTGATGAAAACATATACTTTATATAGAGGACTTGGAGACCAATATGTCGAAAATATAGACAAGTTTATGTCTGCAACACTTGATTTAGATATAGCTAAAGATTTTATATATAAAGATTGTTGTATATATGTTATTACACTTACACCAGGTGATTATTCGGTATTACCACTAGAAAAGATATCAGTGTACCCAAAAGAAATGGAAGTGTTGTTACCACCTGGAAAATTGTCTATTCAGATGACGAAAATTATAGATGATATCAAGACAGTATATTGCACATATATTCCAAGTAATGCTACAATAATCAATACAGATGATTGTCTAGGATGCAATACTTGAATCAAAACTGATTTTTGAATAATATAGTCACTTTCACATGAGAAATCTGACTAGAAAAGCAAGCAAGATTTTAAAAACAGATGATACCAATGCTGTTTTTAAAAGTACAAATACAGATGAAGAAATAAAGAGAATGAATAGGTGGTCAGATTCAGGTATATTCTTTAAAAGAGATATACATATTATAAAAAAATATCACTCTTGCGAATCTGTGATGACATGGGAATTAACATTGTGTCACTACCTTAGAAGTCAAGACCAAAAGATAGTACCTGAATTCAAACAAGATGGAAAATACATTGAATATAATGTAGAAGGCATGGTGTCTATACGGACATTACTTTCAAAGTATAAAGTCAATTTTACACTATTTATATATGAATTATACTCTTTTGTATCTTTATTTAAAGTGTATAACTTCATTCATGGAAATTTATCAATAGACACTATTTTTGTTAATCCAAGAGATACCAAGTACAAATTTTTCGTCGTGGACCTTGGAAATAACACAAACGAATATCAGAGTGATTGGGACATTATATGCTTGAAAAAATCTCTTAGAGATATGTACCCAGATTGCCCAGATAAAGTAAGAATTATTGAATGTCAATGATTCTAGTATTCACCCAACTCGAACTGTCGTCGTCCTTGTCCTGGAGCTTGTTCATATGAACTATGATTCCATTCTCCTACGTCTTGTTTTGGAATTGGTGGAAGTGAGCGAATATCTAAATAAGGAATCTTGTTTGACTGTAATACAGTATTGATTCCAGTTGGGTAACCTCCAATAATAAAATTTTGCTCTTTTAACAAATCTGTAACATTATTGTCTTTACCGAATTTCTTTGATGTTTCGTAAATAGGTAAGAGTTCGTTAGCACTTTGATTTGTTACATTTGTTGGGTTATAAATGGCTGCAGAAACTGGTACAATGGCTGGTTGTGGAAGCTTATTTCCAGATATATCATTCAACTTTTCGGCTATTTTAGTGACAATGGTTGTCATCGGAGCTTGCATAAAGTATGCGTAGTAGACGACAGCTAGAGTTAGAATTAGTAATACGGCACCAATGATGTATTTTGTATTATCCATTATATACTATTACTGAAATAAAAAAAATAATTTTAAGACATTCTTGTCTTTATTCGCTTCGTCTTTAATGTATTCCTCAATTCTCATCATAGTTTTCAACGTCTGCTTCAACTTCGTCGTCTTCATCAACGTCTTCATAATTTTCGATATGATTGTCTCCACACATTTTCTCTGTTGGTTTCGTAGTACCTTCAGAGTCTTTAGAGTCTTTAGAGTCTTTAGAGTCTTTAGAGTCTTTAGAGTCTTTAAGATAGACAAAATAATAAAATCCAACTGCTATAATTAACAGAATTACAGCCAAGGTAGCAACATAGTTTGATTTTGCAAATTCCACGACAGAGTTCATTGTTATAATGATGTAATAGAAATAAAAAATTTGGTTTGAGCGAAATTGTTAAACAACGAACAGCGTAGATATGTGGTAGTAAAGTCTTGACTTGATATTTAAAGACATTCTTTGATACAAGTAGCTAGTGTTATGAACTTTGATTTAGATTATGACTATGACAATTCGTCTGATAATGAAGACTTTGAATATCAACAATTTTCACTGTCTTCTCTTGATACCCTTGACCATTTCCTAGACATTAAGGGTAAGGCTTATCATACGCATTTTATAGATAATCTTACTAGTGGTATTCTATATGAATTTATTACACAATTATCAGAAGGATTATTCTCGTCGAATTCATGCCCAGATTGGTTCATTGAAGAGTATAATGACCTTCTTATCAGTACATTAAGTATAACGGAAAGATATCTTCAATATGTGTATAGACTTGAAGTAGGTGACGTCACTGACACGTGGTATAATTTTTGTTATATTCATACACCAATCAATAAGAATGCGAGAGTTGGGCGTTAGTCAACATTTTTAATACAGAATAGTTATGACAATTCTGACACACAGAAACACAATGAATCTGCCATGTCATTCTTTTTGGACATTTTCTCAAAATGACATATCCAAAAGTCTTTATTTACAATCAATGAATTCGTCAAGAAATCTTTGGTATATGTTACAGACAAATTTTTTCTATTCGAATACCCTTTCGCACCTTTTAGTATCCCTTTAAAGATTGTCACACAGTCTATCTTTGGTCCTATTTTCAATTTTTTACTAGCTGATATGAATCTTACCTTTGCTGTAGGTAATAGTTCTACTAATTTTGTAAAAATAACATTCGATACCAATTGCATCTTGTTGTTTATCCTTGGTTGTTTTTCTATACATACTTTGTCAATTGACTGAAATAATTCAGTATCCATTTTATACAAACTTGTAATCTTATCTAGGACTATCAATACAATCTCTTGTAAAGTATAACTGGATATCAACTTCTTTTTTACTACAATTATAGCTTCAGTGAGTCCCTTACCATGGGTCTTACAATAATACTTACCTGAACTTTTCAATGAACTGACCTTACAACAAATCCCTCCAGACTTCTTTATTCCTTCACATGCTCGTATGTTTGATGGCATAAGGTCATAATTGTCCCATAAATGTATAGAATATTCATTGATATGCTTTGTCATTATACATAATGATAAATTCCGCAGACCTACATCGATGCATAACAACATTAAAATTATGATTTAAAAAAATCTGGGAAATGTACATATTTTGTTCAAGTAAATAACGCACTGTAAATTTTGCAGTCTGATTGGTATGTAAAACGACACATTATATGATATTTTTTATTTTATATAATAATACATCTATCAGTATGAGTATAATTCCAGATGACATCAAGATGGAAATTGTATTAAAGACAAGACTTGAAAATTTACAAACACTCTGTAGTGCCAATAGGGAATGGAGTACATTTTGTAAAGTAAACAAGAAATACATTCAACGAAAATTTGTAGAGACTTATATTCCAGATTACCTAGACCCTACGAATGTTATCTATGTAGATGGAGGAGCAGAATACAAAGACTTTTCAAGTATATGGAAAACATATTTCATTGAATATTACCATGTAGAGGCTCTAGAAATAACAGGAGATTTCACTTCATTTATGATTTTACCAAACATGATTGAATTCGAAGGAAGCGACATTATAGGGTTAAAAACATTCCCGATTCAACCTAATATGATAGATTTTCGTATCAACGATAGCCAATTGACTTCATTCCCTATCCAGCCTAAAATGGAATCATTTTATGCCGATAACAATCAATTGACTTCATTCCCTATCCAGCCTAAAATGGAATCATTTTATGCCGATAACAATCAATTGACTTCATTCCCTATTCAACCTAAAATGATAACTTGTATAGTCGCCAACAATCAATTAACTTCATTCCCTATCCAACCTAAAATGACACATTTCTACGCCGTCAACAATCAATTGACTTCATTCCCTATCCAACCTAAAATGATGAATTTCAACGCTGGTAACAATCAATTGACTTCATTCCCTATCCAACCTGAAATGACTCATTTCAACGCTGGTGACAATCAATTGACTTCATTTCCAATTCAACCTAAAATGATAGAGTTTCTAGGCCACAATAACCAATTGACTTCATTTCCAATTCAACCTGAAATGATAACTTGCATAGTCAACAATAACCAATTGACTTCATTCCCTATCCAGCCTAAAATGGAATCATTTTATGCCGATAACAATCATCTGACTTCATTCCCTATCCAGCCTAAAATGGAATCATTTTATGCCGATAACAATCAATTGACTTCATTTCCAATTCAACCTAAAATGACACATTTCTACGCCGTCAACAATCAATTAACTTCATTCCCTATCCAACCCAACATGCAAAGTTTCAAAGGCAACAATAACCAATTGACTTCATTCCCTACTCAACCTGAAATGGAAAGCTTTTATGCTTTGGGAAATCCTTTGCCTCTTGAATCTATAGATGACCAACCAGACATGTTTGATACAGATATAATTGGCTTAGAGACTGTTGAAAATCCATATGACGATTATAAAAGTGATGATTATGACTAATCTGTGCAATCATTGTTATTTTTTGTTGCGTTGGTATTAAGTTGATTAAAAAATACAAATAGTGATTTAAAGAGAATCATTATACTATATAATGCATAAAGTATTAGTAACTGGTGGTTGTGGATTTATAGGGTCACATTTTGTTAAATTACTTATGGACTCTAATAATTACATAGTGTATAACCTAGATTGTTTAAATTATGCTTCAAACAAGTACATAAACGATTTGTTTGAGGGCAACCCAAATTATAAATTTATATACGGTAATGTATGCAACAAATCATTAGTTTTATCAGTCTTACATAATGATATAGATGTCGTCGTTCATTTTGCTGCACAAAGCCATGTAGACTCTAGTTTTACAAACTCTTGTGATTTTATTACAGACAACGTAATGGCTACAAATATACTCTTGGAATCTTGTAAAGAATATGGTAAATTGTCTTTATTCCTTTATATTTCAACAGATGAAGTTTATGGTGATTCTGACGTCCCAAGAACAGAAGCTGATAAATTAAGACCAACTAATCCTTATTCTGCTACGAAAGCTGCTGCAGAAATGTTATGCTCTAGTTACAAACATTCATTCAAACTACCTATAATTATAACTAGAAGTAATAATGTATATGGCGCATTACAATATCGTGAAAAGTTGATTCCTAAGTTTATACATTTATTAAAAAACTCAAAAAAGTGCACTATTCATGGGACAGGGGAATGTATTAGAACCTTTATACATGTTTCAGACTTATGTAATGCACTTTTTATTGTAATGACTAAAGGAGAGATTGGGGAAGTGTACAATATTGGGTCTGAAGCAGAATATTCTGTGCTTGAAATCACTAAATTACTTGTGAGATTTATTAAAAAGACCGAATTGTATCGGGACTATATTACCTTTGTATCAGATAGATATTATAATGACACTAGATATAGTATAGATTATTCTAAAATAAAGTCACTTGGTTGGTCAAATACCATAAATTTCGAAACGGGACTGTTGGAATTATGTGAATACAGTGAAAAATCTAGTCTATTGTAGCAATCCAATTGTTTCTTCTATTTTAAAGACGCTTTTCGTTATTATGCTATAAATACCATGTAGTATATTCTAAAAAATTCACAGTCACAATCCACCATTATTTTTTTATAAATTAATATAAATGAGTGACAGTGTGTATGATTACAATAGGCGATGCTTTGAACTTTTGAAAAAGAAGAATATATATGTAGAGGGAGAAGATAATGAATTCACTCCGTTTTACAAAAGATATAAAAGATACGCTATTCAAAATCACCCTGATAAAAAAACTTTAATTGATGAAGAATATGATGTATATAAACGGATAACATCCTGTAGGAATCTATTCTTAAATGAAGACATGTACAACGATTTTATACGATTCAATACAAAACCAGTCAAGACAGAACCAGACCAGTCAGAACCGAAATATCGTAGAAGAAGGAATTTAAACTTTTTTACCATTCCAATCGTCGCTACTAGACAATGTGACAAGCAACGTTGTAAAGATTCCGATACATCAATAGTTAACTAATACTACAAGTGATAGTTAACCAAGCAACTTATAAA
>Ga0102898_1000797_pt1 | contig 9049 bp, 5 predicted proteins | sample Colrivmeta1555A3_FD_78454 | JGI IMG/M metagenome (GOLD analysis project Ga0102898, IMG submission 78454) | Estuarine microbial communities from the Columbia River estuary - metaG 1555A-3 | ecosystem: Environmental > Aquatic > Marine > Intertidal zone > Estuary | place: USA: Columbia River Estuary...
ACTCTGTCAACAATTTTATCAATCGCATTACCGAATTGCTTAAACATTTCAACATCTCTAAATTGCATCAACGTTTTTGCCGCAAACGTAATCGATTCAATATCTGCTTCTGTTAAAGGAATATCATTGATAGAAAAATCAGGATCCTCGTAATAATAGCCACGTTCTAGCTTGCTATACTTAATAGGAGCGTCATGTTCCATTCGCATTGCAAACATATCTTTTTCAATCGTTGAGTCACAGATATGATTTCCATCAATGCTTCCGAACAAAGATTCTTCGCAGGCCTCTCTTAAATCTCTTTTTGTAGGAAAAGGATTGTATTTATTTCGAATGCATTTATCAATAATTCGATAACGTATTAGAGCATTCTTTATGTGAGGCATTTTATACTTTTAAACAGTTTCTTTATTCGCGTAACCGAATAATTCATAAAACTTAATTGCTTTTACAACCGCTTCAGGAACGTCTTCTTCCCAAATGGATGCACCTGCATTAATTTTCTCAAGTACATCATCAGACATAATACCAAGTAATCTACCATCGTATTCTTCTATAGGAGCCAATTTATTATTGTCTTTCATATACTGCAATAAACCGACTAGGTTTTCAGGAACTACGAAATTATCCAACCCATATAAATTACCGTTTTCGACATTGTTCGCAGGATACACATACATTTTCACTTTGTGTCCGAACCCTCTACCGAAAGCTTCTAATAAACCGCCTCGTAGATTTTCATAATAGCGCTGGTCAAATATTGTTTGAAGATTGTAAATCCCAACAATAACTCCCATCTGCCTTCCACGAGCAATGGTAGAAAGATAATCCACCATTTTATAATGTTTCAAATAATTTGAAATCATTACCGTATATCCAAGTGTACCAAGTAGCTCTGCTCTATCAACAAAATCTTTATCTGAAATCTTTCCGTCTGCCGTTAAATCTTTCAAAGTCAATTCTACAACAACACTTACATTCTCAGCATCAACTTCTTTTTCTTTTAAAAATTGAGCAGTACCTTGTTCAATCATATCGATGTGAACTTTCGTTACAGGTCTAAAGCGGCCTCTCATTAACAAGATGTTCTTCTTATACAAGGCGCTCGCTGGCTGTAAGACACTACCGCTTAAATCAAACATTGTTGCATCAGTAATCCCCCTCTTCACCAAGTTCAAGGCAATAATTCGGTTGTCTACGTTTTCAAAATCAGGCCCAGAAACGCGTATCATATCAATTTCCATCTTATCACGCGGCAATCTATGAACTAAACTAGTAAGAAACTCATCTAAATCATGATGTGCAAAATAACAAGCATAGATTAAATTAACCCCTAAAATTCCAAGAGTTTCTTGCTGTGCTTTGTGACTATTATCATGCATTTTAATATGCAAAATTACTTCATTTGGTGGCTGATCCAGACCCAATTGAAATTTCATACCAACCCAACCTTGTCCTTGATTTGTTTTATGGTAATTCAACGACTCAACTGTATTACAAAAGGCGAAAAAACGAGCCTCTTTGTATTTCCCAGGAAGACGTCTTTTAAGTGATTCATATTCAATGTCAAGCATTGTAGTTAATCGCTCTTCACAAACATATCTTTGTGCTTCACCATACATTGAGTCAGAAACTTTCATATCATATGCAGACTGCGAATGAGCAATCGTTCCAGAACTCCCTCCAGCCTTAAAAAAATTAGCTGCCACTTCCTGTCCAGCACCAATCTCAGCAAAACATCCATAAATATCTGGAGTTAAGTTAATTTTAAGCGCCTTTTCTTCTGTTGTTAATCGTCTTTCGTTTGTCATATAATATAGCTATTCCACAAAATAAAGTAAATAATCTTTTATGGTTCTCTAAAATCTGGATTATTAATGAAATTATAATCCGTCAAAGTAAGTAAAAATTGTTTTAATAAGTCTTTCTCCATTGCGTCCAATTGTACTCCCCCTTGAGCAGAGTACTCTATTAAAGGGTCTAAAGATGGACTTTGCTGAATACCAAAAGAATAATGATCGATAACTTCATCTAATGTTGTAAATCTTCCATCATGCATATATGGAGCACTCAAAGCAATATTTCGAAGCGTTGGGATTTTAAACTTACCGTTGTCTCCGACTAAACCAGTAATTGCCCCCCGACCTAAATCTGAAAAAGATGCATCTAAACCATTATTACTAAACCCATTAACCTGCATCATTGTTCCTTTATGGCAATGAAAACAATCTGCTCCGTTCAAACTTTTAAACAAATCATAACCAGCCCATTCTGAAGGAGTAATTGTTGTATAAATAGATTGCTCCTCTGAATTTAAGGAAAGATTATTTTCATACTTATACATTACATCATACTTTGACGATCCCGAAATCATTGTTCTTAAAAACTGAGCAATAGACTTCGCCACTTTAATAGAATCTATACCCGCCTCACCAAATGCCATAAAGAATAAATTTCTGTACTCCACTGAACCATTCAATTTAGCAACTGCATCTTTCCAACTTTGGTGCATTTCTATTGGGTTTGGTACAGGACCTAATATTTGCTCTTCCAAGGTTTTTGCACGACCGTCCCAAAAAAAGGAAGTTTGCCACCCTAAATTTATCAAAGCCATTGAGTTTCGATTTCCTTGTATACCATCTATCCCTGTTGAAAATTGATTTGGGTCAGAAAATGAACTTTCAGGACCATGACAAGAACCACATGACATGGTGTTATCTCCACTTAACTGCTTTTCGTAAAATAATTTTCTACCCAGAGCAACACCTTGAACCGACATGGGATTGTCATCTGGAATTATCATATCCGGAAAATGACTTGGAATTTTCAGCTCGTATGGTGTTTGTTCAAATCCAACTTTGTCCTTTTTACATGAAAAGAATACTGTTAGAATAATAAATACTACTAATAGATACTTCATCAAAAAGGAGTTAATGAATGTTTGAAATTATTAGCAATTTTCTGAGTCAATAATAACTCACTTGATCCTGAATGAGTGAAATCTTCATCTTTAACATTAATAGACTCTGTTTCTCCAATTAAAAATTGCTCAAAATCAAACTTAAGAGGTAACTGATAAAAATGATCTGCTGATTTTTGCCAATTCACATTTGAAACTGAAAAGGATCTTACATTATCATCCAATCCAACATGATAAGCGATATTGTGATCAAAAAGAGGAGTTCCATCAGGAATTGTATCAACTTTCCCTTCAATTTTAACAAAAATGTATCCTGAGCTCCATCCCCAATGCATATCATTGGCATTCATAATATTCAAAACACAATTATTATTGAATGCTGAAGGGTCTAAATGATTAACACTTGACTCTACTCCAATATTTGCACTCAGATTCTGAAAATCTGCGGGTGTCCCCAATCCAATTAATGCCTTAATTCCTTTTAATCTGTAATCAAATAAACCATCTTCTAAAAGCATATTTGAACCATTATTTACATTTTGCAAAAAGAATTTGAGTTCTGTCAATTTCATATCATACCCTTCAGGTGTAACAATGACTGAATCAAGGTAAAGAATATCTGAACCATAAGTTGGCTGAACTGTTACCTCTAGAACATCGGCGTATTTGATTTTTAATTCCTTAGAATTTTTATCACACGATTGAACTATTACAAGTAACATCAAAACGACTATTGAAATTGTCTTTTTTACCATACACTCAAATTTAATGAAAAATTCGCTTTTTTTGTTATTTACTCTGATTTACATTCTCATTTTCATGTTAGCTTGTATTGTTTCATTAACTTAGAATTAAATATTGACACAAGATTTGAATAATAAAACTCTACAAATTGTAAATGCTTCTGCTGGTAGCGGTAAAACCTTTCATTTAGTAAAGGAATATATCACACTATTAATCCAAGACAAAGAAGACTTCACCTCCTTTAACGCTATACTAGCTATGACGTTTACAAATAAGGCCGCGTTGGAAATGAAGGAAAGAATTCTTAAAGCACTTGATGAAATTAGCTCTCCTCTCTTCTTCCAAAACAGCGCTCAAGATTTAACCAATCTTATTGCTGAGGAGACAAACCTTAAGCCAAATGAAGTAATTGCAAGATGTAAAAGGGTTTTAACAGCCATACTTCACCAATTTGAAGAATTTCATGTGATGACAATTGACAAATTCAATCTTCGGCTCATCAAATCATTTTCTCGTGACCTTGATTTACCTTCTGATTTTGAAATCGTTATGGATGAAACAGAAATAATTGAGAAAATTGTTGATGATTTATTAAACCAAATTGGTACTGCAGGAAATGATAAGTTAACGAAACTTTTATTTAAATACGCTCAAACAAATATAGATGAAGGACTTTCTTGGAATTTCCGAAGGAATCTAATCGAGTTTGGAAAAATATTAAAATCCGAGAGAAACACCGAATACATTAAACGCTTGATGGAATTAAATCTATCCACAGACGCTTTTGGTGAGTTGATAGCTTCAAATAAAAAGATTGATACAAGTTATTTCAAAATTGCATTAAAACTAAAGAAAAGTATTGAATCCAGTGGTCTTACTAAAAGTGATATTTCTCATGGGACACATGCATGGAATGCATTGCAAAGATTAATATCAGAACGCCTCCCTGTTTCAGACAATATTCTTGGAGCAACACTAAACAAAGCCATTGCTACACCAACAAGTGGCAAAGAACTACCGGCAGAGTGGATTTCAATCATTAATGAAATTGAAGTTTTCCATAATGATAACTGCCAACAGTACGAAGCAACAAATCTTTTTTTAAAGAATTTCTTCAATATGGCTCTGCTACAATATATGGCTGCATCTCTGGATGAAATAAAAAAGAGCGAACAAATAATCAGAATATCTGAATTCAACACGTTAATATCAACGTTAATTCAAGAGGAAAATGCACCATTTATTTACGAAAGGCTTGGTAATAAATTTAAGCACTATTTATTAGATGAATTTCAAGATACATCCCATTTACAATGGCTCAATCTGGTGCCCTTAATTCATGAATCTATTTCAAAAGGGCATTTAAATCTAATTGTTGGCGATCCTAAACAATCCATTTATCGTTTTAAGAACGGTATCGCTGAGCAATTTATTGAACTTCCTGGTATTTACAATCCAGATAACAATGCTAAAATCACAGAAAAATCGAACTACTTCAGAAGTGCTGGTAACATTCAAGAGCTTGACAACAATTGGCGCTCTAGTCCAACAATTGTGAATTTCAACAATCAGTTTTTCGACTCATTTAAAAAAGCGATCCCTCCTAGAGGTCAATCATTTTATTCTTCTACTTTTCAGCATGCAAAATCAAAAAGCAGAGGAAAAATTTCAATAAGCTCATTTCCTAAAGAAGATGATTTTGATGTTTTGAATGTAATTCGCGCCCAAATAGAAGAAGCAAAATCACTTGGATTTAAGTTAGGTGACATCTGCATCTTAGGTGGTAGAAATAATCAATGCAACCAATGGGCGATTGGATTAACTGAAAATGGAATCAAAGTTGTCTCATCTGATTCATTGCTCATTTATTCTGATTTGAAAGTCAAACTCTCAATTGCTTATCTAAAATGGCGATTTAGGCCTTTTGGTGAAAATGAAATGAAGCGCTTCGCTGAACTCTTCTTTAGAATTTCCGAAAAATCATATAATGAGTACCAGAATTACATCGAAACAAAAGTAAGTTCAAACGGGAAAAATTATAAAGTCTTCAACTATCATTTGTTTTTAAACACCTTTTTTGGAGGCTCAGATCAGTTTTTCTTCAAATACGAAAACCTTTATGATTTAATTCAAGGTTTCTTTAGTTTGATGAATTATAATGAATTAGACAATTCATATTTACATCATTTGGCAGATGTAATTTATGAATTCGGTCAAAAAAGAGGCCCCGATTTAAAACAATTTATAAAGCAATTCGAAGCAACAAAAGGAAACATCGCTGTTCAAATACCTGAAAGTGATGATGCTGTAAAAATCATGACCATCCACAAATCAAAAGGGCTTGAATTTCCAGTAGTGATTATTCCATCGTTGAATTTTAGTTTAGATTTAAAATCAAACTTATTGGTAGATGTACAAGATTACATTTTGTATGAAAAACCATCAAAAAACTCAATTATTCATCCACTTCATGATTTGTACAATTCAGAAACCGAACAAGTTTTAATCGATTGTTTAAATTTATGTTACGTCGGACTTACAAGACCTAAAGACTGTTTATTCATTACAAATACCTTCGATAAAAAAAAGGATTTTAGCGGACTTTTTCACTCCGTATTAGGTAAAATGGAGGGAGTTGTTACAAATGGTGATAGAATAGATTATTTTAAGGATGATGGAGTTGTTGTAAATAAACAGCATGATAAATCATTTGGAGAACTTTTTGAACCAAAACCAAATGAGAACCGATTGTGGTTTCCAGATATTGCATTGCAAGACAATCAAGAATTAAATTCAGAAAACATTCTAAGTGTTGAGCAACAATTAGGAAATCAATTTCACTATTTAACAAGTGTTGCGAATAACATTTCTGAACTCGAAAGTGAACTTTCCAAAGGAATACTTTCTGGTGTGATTTCAATTGAAAATAAAGACACTCTTTTCAAAGCACTCTCCAAATTGTTTGATCACGAAGAATTTCAAAACTTTGTTAAAGATTCAATTGAAATACTTGATGAGCAATCAATTATTCTTGATACTTCAACCATATTAAGGCCAGACAAAATCATCATAAAAAACATGGAGACGATAATTATTGACTTCAAAACAGGGATTCCAAATCAAAAAGACATTAAACAAATAGCTCTTTACAAATCTACTCTAGAATCTATGGGGTACCCAAATGTTAATTCGTATTTGTATTACTCATCTTTGAACGAATTTCGAATTGTCTAGAATTCAATTCAATAAAAGCATCCAATTTTGAGTTGAAATATTTTTGGTTAAAAAAAACGAGCCTTTCGTAAAACGTAATGAAATTCCTGGGATTCTCATTTATACTTTTGAAGTATAACTTAATGAATTCACAATGAAAATAATTTTACTATCACTTTCACTAATCTCAAGCATATCTATTTTTGGACAGGCTGATTTAGAATGGGCGAAAAGCACAGGAGGAACTTCGTTCGACATTTTAAGAGATGTTGCAACTGACAATTTAGGAAACACCATATCTGTAGGTGATTTTTACGAAACAATTGACTTAGATCCAGGAACTGGTGTCCAAAATGTGACTTCTGCTGGAGCTTCTGATATTGTAGTCCGTAAATTAGACCCAAGCGGAAATTTGGTTTGGGCGCATACATTTGGTAATTATGATGGTGACATCGGAAATGGAGTTGCTTGCGATAACTTTGGAAACATATATGTTACCGGCTCTTTTAGGGCTGAAGTAGACTTCGATCCTGGAGCAGGTTCACTTATACTAGGAACGGACGGAGCGAGTGCTTCTCAAGCGTTTATATTAAAATTGTCAGCTACTGGAGATCTTGTTTGGGCTATTGAATATGGAAACACAAGTGGTAGTGATGCTGGTAATGAGATTGATTCAGATCTATCAGGAAACATTGTAGCTACGGGTACATTCCGAGGAACAGTTGATTTTGATCCAGGAGCAGGAGTATTTAATTTAGATGCTAATCCTGGAAATAATTACGGGACATATATTGTAAAATTAAATTCACTAGGAGGATTTGAATGGGCAGGGACAACAGGAGGAGAAAGTGGGAACAATCGTGCCCATGATATAGATTTTGACAATTCAGGGAACGTATTAATAACTGGTTCTTATGGTGGAACATCTGACCTTGACCCAACAACTGGTGTTCAGTTAGTTTCAACAATTGGATTAGATGATATATATGTAATTAAACTAGATCCTTCCGGTAATTTCCTTTGGGGACATTCTTTCGGAGGAGCTTGGGGAGATTATGGAAACTCAATCATCAATGATGAAAATGGATTTATCTATGTTACTGGTCAATTTAGACAAACGGTAGATTTTGATCCAGGAGCAGGATCAGTAAATCTTGTAGCAGGGAGTTATGTTAATACTTTCATTCAAAAATTAAGTCCAACCGGAGACTTGATTTGGGCGAAACAATTCGAAGGTAACGGCGTTGAAGCATACTCAATGAAACATGACGCAAACAATAACTTATATTTAACTGGTTACATGAATGGAACAGTTGATTTAGATCCAGGGGCTGGAGTTGAATCTTTCACATCATTTAATGGATCTTCAGATATCTTCGTTGCTAAATTAGATTCTGATGGCAATTATCTATGGGCCTCACAATTTGGAGGAGATGGAGCTGATTTTGGTCGAGCAATTGCAGTATTTGATGAAAATAACATTTATGTTTCAGGTGATTTTGAATCAATTTCAGATTTTAATCCAAGCGCTGACATCTATAATTTAACCTCCAATGGATCCGCAGATCAGTATACTTTTAAATTGGGAGTTTGTTCAAATGACTTAACTGTTGATTTGGGAACAGATGGAGTAACTTTATCATCAAACACAATGAACGCAGAATATCAGTGGGTTGATTGTAATGATAATTACTCGTTCATTAATGGTGCAACATCTCAACAATATACAGCAACATCAAATGGAAACTACGCTGTAATAATTACAAGTGGTGCGTGTATCGACACTTCTTCTTGTACGTTATTAAGTAATGTAGGTGTCCAATTATTGAATAAGTCAAATGTTTCAATTTATCCGAACCCCGTAAAAGATGTTGTATTTATAAAATCAGATTTAAAAATTCAGGAAATTTTATTTACAAACATGATGGGTGAGATTGTACTTTTTTCAAAATCAAAAGAAATTAACACTCAATCTTTAAAGGCAGGCGTTTATTTAGTTACAATTAATACTGATCAAGGTGTAATTCATGACAGAATTATAAAATATTAAATCAGCAATTAAACGATATCTACACAAATACTGTCTGTGTAATTACATTAAAATTATGAAAGGGAAGCAATTGCTTCCCTTTTTGAATAGTGAAACTTGAATGGCGTATATTTGTATACAAT
>Ga0102898_1000810_pt1 | contig 8999 bp, 8 predicted proteins | sample Colrivmeta1555A3_FD_78454 | JGI IMG/M metagenome (GOLD analysis project Ga0102898, IMG submission 78454) | Estuarine microbial communities from the Columbia River estuary - metaG 1555A-3 | ecosystem: Environmental > Aquatic > Marine > Intertidal zone > Estuary | place: USA: Columbia River Estuary...
ATCAGGGCCACTTGGTCCTTGAAATTAAAATCTGAAAGTGTTTTCATGGGGTTTTTTAAAAATTGTACAAAAACAAATATACCTAAAATAAGCCCTTTAAATAGGGCTAAAAGATAAAAATTGTCGTAAAAAGAAAGGCAAATAGATGGACTGTAGACGTGAAAAATCAGCCGCTTTATGTAGTCAATGGTAAAACCTTAGAAAAGGGTGCTGATATAAAAGATATTGATCCAGACCGTATTAAAAGCATCAATGTAATTAAAGGCCAAGCTGCTAAAGAAAAATATGGAGATAAAGGAGTAAATGGCGTGATTGAAATTACCACAAAAAAGCAATAGGCTTAGCCCGGCCTTTACAAGGGGCTTGTTTTTTTAGTAATACCACTTAAATTTCATTTTAAAGCCACCGCTAGCGGTGGCTTTTTGTATATTTGAAACATGCATTTTTCTGATGTTTTAGGGCAAGAAGGGATTAAAAGCCGTTTGCAAACTGCTATTGACAGCAATCGTTTGGCGCATGCACAATTGTTTGTGGGTGCAGAGGGAAGCGGCACCTTACCTATGGCATTGGCTTTGGCCAGGGAAGTGCTCTGCGGCGCAGAAAATTTAACAGAAGAACAGAAAAGAGCGGGCCATTTAAAAATGGACCATCTAAACCATCCAGACCTTCATTTTGTGTATCCCGTTGCCGCTTCAGACCTCGCTAAAACAAAACCCATTAGTGATCATTATGCAGTACCCTGGAGGGCGTTTATTCAAACACAGGTTTACGGCAACCTCTTTGACTGGTACCAGCTTATGGGTACTGAAAAAAAACAGGGAAATATCTCTGTAGAAGAAGCGAGAGACCTCAGTCAGAAACTTTCTTTAAAATCTTATGAAGGAGGGTATAAAGTCATGGTCATTTGGGGGATAGAAAAAATGAATACTGCAGCGGCAAACAAAATCTTAAAACTTCTTGAAGAGCCCCCTGAAAAAACCCTGTTTATTCTCATTGCAGAAGAGGAAGAACAATTAATAGCCACCATTACGTCTCGTTGTCAGATTACCTATTTTAAAAAGCTTCAGGAAAAAGATATTATTAAAGGCTTGCTAGCGGAGGGCGCGGTAGAACAAAATGCCAAACAGATCGCTATTATGGCAGAGGGCAACTACAATAAAGCATTAGACCTATTTAGACAAGATTCAGAGGAATTGCGTTTTGGCGAATGGTTTGTATTTTGGGTAAGGGCCGCATTTAAAGCCAAGGGGAATAAAAGCGCTATAAACGAACTACTCAATTGGAGTGGAGAAGTGGCAAAATCTGGCAGAGAGATACAGAAAAACTTCCTGTTATACTGTTTGTCTTTGTTTAGAGAAGCGGTTTTAATGGAATATGGTTTGGACCAATTGCAACACACACAAATTGAAGTTTCTAATTTTGACTTTAAGAAATTTGCCCCTTTTGTACACGAGGGAAATATAGAACAAATCTCCACGGCTTTAGAAAGTGCTGTTTATGAAATTGAAAGAAATGGAAACGCTAAAATGGTCTTCACTGATCTGGCTATTTCGCTCACTCGATTACTGCACATGACAAAAGCTGTTACTAATTAAAATAATTATGCTGCATTTTGAAGACAACTTAACGGTATTAATCCTACTGGTATTTCTTTGTATTACATTTTTACAAAGTGCTTTAGACAAACTCATTGATTGGAAAGGAAACTTAGGGTGGCTCAAAGGTCATTTTGAAAAGAGTTTTCTAAAAAACACTGTCCCATTTTTACTTGTGACCATTATAATCATGGAAGTCATTAGTGGTGTGTTGGGTATTTGGGGTATTATGGACATTGTTCACTATAACAAACCTAATATAGCCCTAAATGCAGCAGTGGTAAGTTGCCTCACTTTGCTTATGTTGTTATTCGGGCAAAGAGTTGCCAAAGACTATGATGGCGCTAGGACAATTGTAATTTATTTGGTGCCCGCGGTCTTACTTCTTTTCTTTTTAGAAATGTCTATGTGGTAATTTACATTCATAAATACCCTTAGAACAAGCCATAAGATTAATTTATAAAACAGCGGGGGTACTATAGGTTTTTGAAATGAAAAGCGGCCTCCATAGGCTGGATTTAAGGCTGTTTTTAAAAACCCTGAGCTTGTGTTGCCGGAAGGCTTAAAAAAACGCACTAAAGCTTTTATAAGGGCTTATTCTGGTTTTTTTAGTACATAAATGATAGAAGAATACTCTTTGGTCCTTATAGCTGATAGGTTGGCATAAAAACCTTTAAAAAAGGCGCTAAACAGAGAGGCCTTTTTTTGAGCGTACCTTTCAGATAACAGAGACACATAAAAAGCATCCAGTAGCATTGGTTTGGTTTCCTCTAAAGACAATCCGTATTTTTCTGCCAACTGCTTTATGGCTTTTTGTGAAAAATGCCACAAATGCCTGGGCACGTCATAAGCAGCCCAGAAGGCGCCATAGTGTTTTGCATCCCAAGAGTTATAATTGGGTACAGCAATAAGGAGTTTGCCTCCAGGCGCCAAAGCGCCTAATAATTCTTTTAAGGTGTGTTCATAATTAGGCAAGTGTTCTAAAACATGCCAAAGGGATATGACAGAAAATTCTTGCTTTGGAATGGATTCTAAAGAGGGGTGTAGCACACAGTTATTCTCTAAAGCAATGGATCTAGCGTTTGGGTTGGGCTCCACGCCCAAAGAATGCCACTGTCTGTTTTTAAGAAAGGAAACTAACGCGCCGGATCCTGCGCCAAAGTCTAAAAATTTCTTTGACCCATTACAGTGTCGTTCCAATAAAACAGCCTTCTTTTTTAATTGATAATTTTTAGCAATACTGTATAATCTGTCTGTTAAAGTGCGTTGGTTGTTCTGATGAGAGATGTAATTATCTTCAGGATAATAGGCCGCTATTTCTGCTGGAACAGGGGTGGTCTGTAATACATCTAAACCTGGCACATAGGACAAACTAAATACTTCCTTGCTGTAAACGTGGTCTAAAACTTTTAAGGGAAACCTATCTTTATTCTCTAACATTTTGGGTACTAAAATAATATTGTTCCACGTGGAACAAAGAAAAACTATCTTCCTAAAAACACCAATAAAACAGAAATGTCTGAGGGGGAAACTCCAGAAATTCTTGACGCTTGTGCAATACTCACAGGCTGTATTTCTTGCAGCTTTTCCCTAGCTTCGTAGGACAAAGACTTTAGTAAGCTGTAGTCAAAATCAGAAGGAATTTTTACATGCTCTAAACGCTGCAATTTGTCTGCATTGTTTTTTTCTTTTTCTATATAACCCGCATACTTAATTTGAATTTCTGCCTGTTCTAAGACTTCTCTTGCGAAGTTGTTTTCACTCACAAAAGACCCAACACTGTCCACAGAAAGCATGTGATCCATAGTTACATTAGGTCTAGAAAAAACCTTAAAAAGTTTTCCTGACTGAGAAATGGGCGCAGAGCCCACAGAAGCCAATTGGTCATTGATCTCTGCTGGTTTTACGGAAGTTTCTCTAAAAAAAGACACTAGGTTTTCAGAAGCAGAGGCTTTAAGCTCCATAGCCTTGAGCCTATCTTCAGATGCCAAGCCTATGGCGTGACCCATTGGGGTTAACCTAAAATCTGCGTTGTCTTGTCTAAGTAAGGTTCTGTACTCTGCCCTAGAAGTAAACATTCTATAGGGCTCGTCTGTGCCTTTTGTAATTAAATCATCTATAAGAACACCTATATAAGCCTCGTCTCTTTGAAGGGTAAAAGGGTCTTTTTCTTGAACTTTTAAGGCGGCATTTATACCCGCCATTAAGCCTTGTGAAGCAGCTTCTTCGTATCCTGTAGTTCCATTAATTTGCCCTGCAAAAAACAAGCCGCTAATCAATTTTGTTTCAAGGCTGTGGGTGAGTTGTGTGGGTGGAAAATAATCGTATTCTATAGCATATCCAGGTCTAAAAAACTTCACCTTTTCGAAGCCTTTAACAGATCTTAGCGCTTTAAATTGTACCTCTTCAGGAAGTGATGTGGAGAATCCGTTCACATATACCTCAACAGTATCCCATCCTTCTGGTTCAACAAAAAGCTGGTGGCTGTCTTTGTCTGCAAACCTGTTAATTTTATCTTCAATAGAAGGACAATACCTTGGCCCAAGACTTTGTATGGACCCATTGAACATTGGCGACCTATCAAAACCTTCTCTCAATAAATCATGCACCAATGAGGAAGTGTGTGTCATATGACAGTCTCTCTGGGTAGCAAGGGGCTTGGTGTTGGTATAGGAAAATTTTTCAGGTTGGGCATCGCCCGGCTGAGGTATCATTACAGAATAATCCAAAGACCTTCCGTCTACTCTAGGCGGTGTTCCGGTCTTCATTCTTCCAGATTCGAAGCCAAGGGCAACCAATTGCTCTGTAATACCAGATGAAGCTTTTTCTCCTGCGCGACCTCCCCCTAGCTGACGTTCACCAATGTGAATAAGTCCGTTGAGAAAAGTACCATTCGTCAGGACTACACTCTTTCCATAAATAGGAATGCCTAGAGAAGTTTTAACACCAGTAACTGTGTTGCCTTCTATAATTAAAGAAGACACCATGTCTTGATAGAAATCTACATTGGAGGTGCGTTCTAAAGCAAGGCGCCATTCTTCCGCAAAACGCATTCTATCATTTTGTGTTCTTGGGCTCCACATAGCCGGCCCTTTAGATTTATTGAGCATCTTAAACTGAATCGCAGAAAGGTCAGACACAATGCCACTGTAACCCCCAAGAGCGTCAATTTCTCTTACTATTTGACCTTTTGCAATACCCCCCATAGCAGGGTTACAAGACATTTGGCCAATAGATTGAAGGTTCATGGTGACCAGTAAAGTGCTTGCGCCCATATTGGCAGCGGCTGCGGCAGCCTCCGCGCCAGCGTGACCTCCGCCTACCACTATAACGTCGTACTTATCTTGAAACATAGCTTCTATTGTTCCACGTGGAACATTTTAATTTTTTCGTTTTCTTTATTAGACATAACTAACTGATCTTCAGCGCTTTTGTCTTTGTATCCCATTAAATGCAGCAGACCGTGAGCCATTACCCTAAGCCGTTCTTCCTCAAAAGACACCTTAAAAATAGCCGCGTTCTCTTCAAGCCGATCTACGGAGATAAATATATCTCCTGAAATAATGGTGCCCTCCACATAATCAAAGGTAATAATGTCTGTGAAAGTGTCGTGTGATAGATAAGATTGATTGAGCTCCAGCAAGTATTGGTCGTTACAAAAAATGTAAGACAATGCAGCCACACTATAGCCCTCGGATTCAGCCACTTTCAAAAGCCAATCCAAAAGAGGGGTGTCATTTTCAATTGGGGGAACGTCAATAAAATTAAAATCAATCACCAATAAATTTTTGGCAAAGGTAAGCATAAGCAATTAGATTCCTAAAAATGTGTAACTTAGAAATAAAAAAATGACATCAATAAAATACTTAGCCGCTTATACCATTCCAATGGCAACAGCCTTAGCGCTATATTTAAAAGGTCCGTTTTCTTTTGCGGCATTGGTCTATGCGTTTGGCATAATCCCTTTATTGGAGATTATTTTAAAGGAAGATTCAAGAAATGACCCTAAAGAAGTGGTGGAAGTTAAAAGGTTTAAAAAGATATATGACGGTCTTTTGTATTTAAACCTGCCTATTGTATATGCCTTGGTGGGGTGGGCTGCGTTTGTTTTTTACAAAGAAAATCTGAGCGCCCTTGAAACAGTTGGCTTGGTTTTTTCATTGGGAGTTGCTTTAGGTACCAACGGAATTAATGTAGCCCACGAACTCGGGCATAGAAAAAACGGACTAGAGAAAACCATCGCAAAAGCTTTGCTCTTGCCTAGTTTTTATATGCATTTTTTTGTGGAGCACAATTGGGGACACCACACCTATGCAGCTACCAAAGAAGATCCTGCAACTGCTAAATACCAACAGACTGTTTATGGGTTTTGGCTCAGCAGTGTGTGCAGACAGTATGCCAATGCATGGAAAATTCAAGGCGAACGCAATAGAGAAAAAGGAAGCGGTTTTTGGAGTGTTTACAATGACATGCTGTGGTACACTTTATTTCAAATAGTTTATTTAGCAGGCATAGGGGTTGTTTTAAATACAAGCACCGCTTTGCTGATGCTCGCCGCTGGCGTTGTAGGCTTTATACTTCTTGAAACAGTCAATTATATTGAACATTACGGATTACTTAGGGCTAAAAATGAGCAGGGGCGATACGAAGCTGTGCGCGCCATTCACTCTTGGAATTCCAACCACATTATGGGTCGTATTGTTTTGTATGAACTCACCCGCCACAGCGACCACCACTATATGGCATCTAAAAAATACCAAACCTTAGTGTGTAGGGAAGAAGCGCCACAAATGCCTTTTGGATACCCCACCTCAATGGTAATATCCTTATTGCCTCCACTTTGGTTTAAATTAATGAATCCAAGGGTGCCTAAACAAATGAAGGCTTTGGCAAAGGCCCAATAAGCTGCTTATTAGTTAAGTCTTGGGCCTCACATTTTGGGATGGATTATTTTTAACAGCGCTTTAATATACCGCACTAACTGCTCAGATTAAAATTCAATAGAATCCATTATGGCGTGTTGCTGCACTTAAAGTATCTTTGCCCCATAAAAGAAATAACATGACTAAGAAAGTTAGGGTGCGTTTTGCGCCTAGTCCAACTGGTGGGCTACATATTGGTGGACTAAGAACGGCACTTTTTAATTATTTATTTGCCAAAAAACACGGAGGAGATTTTATTTTAAGAATAGAAGATACCGACCAAACTCGTTTTGTAGAAGGTGCCGAGGCATATATTGAATTGGCTTTAAATTGGGCTGGAATTCCTTGCGATGAGGGCCCTAACAAAGCGGGTAAACATGGCCCTTACAGACAGAGTGAAAGAAAAGCAAGTTATGCCAATTATGTAAACGGCCTGATAGAAAAAGGCGCGGCATATTATGCGTTTGACACCACTGAATCACTCGATTTTCATAGAACCGATCATGAGTCAAAAGGCAAAACATTTATCTACAATGCCCACAATAGGTTAAAGTTAGACAACAGCCTAAGTCTTTCGAAAGAGGAAACCGCCTCAAAAATTGCATCGGGCACTCCTTTTGTAGTTCGTTTTAAAACGCCTGAAAACACCACAATTACCACTTCTGATATGATTAGAGGAACTGTTTCATTTAAGACAGACACTTTAGACGACAAGGTGCTTTTTAAAAGCGACGGAATGCCTACCTATCACCTAGCTAATGTAGTAGATGACCACCTGATGGAAATCAGTCATGTTATTAGAGGTGAAGAATGGTTGCCCTCGCTTGCATTACATATTCAATTGTACCAAGCATTTGGCTGGGAAGCGCCTGAGTTTGCCCACTTACCTCTTATCATGAAACCTACCGGCAAGGGAAAGCTGAGTAAAAGAGATGGGGAAAAAGGTGGTTTTCCTGTGTTTCCATTAACTTGGCTAGAATCTACTGGATACAAAGAAGCTGGGTATTTTCCAGAAGCCGTTGTAAACTTCTTGGCTTTGTTGGGCTGGAATCCAGGAACAGCTCAGGAATTATTTAACTTAGAAGAATTGGTTGGCGCTTTTGAATTAGAGCGCGTACAAAAATCTGGTGCTAGATTTGATCCTGAAAAAACAAAATGGTTCAACCAGCAATACCTACAAAAGGCTAGTGCGGTGATTCTTCTTCCAGAATTTAAAAAAGGACTTGTGGCTTCTTTTGATGAAACAGCTATTGAAAACAAGAGCGATAAAGTGTTAGAGAACATCATAGAAATGGTTAAAGAGCGTGCTGCTTTTACCCATGAACTGATCGGTTTATCTGCTTATTTTTTTGTTGATCCAACAGAATACGACCCAAAAGCACTTAAAAAGCAGTGGAAAGAAAACACCCCTCAAATTTTAACTGCGCTGACAGAAATTATTAAAGCCCAGACAGATTTTAGCAGCGCTAACTTAGAACTGACTATAAAAAATTATATTACTGAGCAGTCGCTTTCTTTTGGCGCCGTAATGCCTCCGCTTCGCTTGGCATTAGTAGGCGCACTCAGCGGACCTCATGTATTTGACATTATGGAGGTATTGGGCAAGGATAGTTGTGTAAAAAGAATCAAAGCCCTACTAAACAGTCCTAAATAACACTTGATTTTTTCACGCACTAAAGCGGTTTTTTGCATGAAATCTATTAAAAGCAGTTTTATATCTATTAACGGTAGTTATTAGCTGTAAAGCGGCTTTTTTTGTATCTTTTAATATAATTTAAAACCTTACCACACATGAGTCAGTATGTATTAATTTTCATTGGATTCCTCCTTTTTTTAGGGTTTCTTAAATCCTTTTTCACTGTTAAACAACAGACAGCAGCTATCATGGAGCGCTTTGGCCGTTTTCACTCTATTCGAACATCTGGACTTCAATTAAAAATTCCTTTTATAGATAAAATTGTTGCTAGAGTGGGGTTAAAAATCCAACAATTAGATGTGATTGTAGAGACAAAAACCAAAGACGACGTTTTTGTAAAACTAAAAGTTTCTGTGCAGTACGTCGTAATTAGAGAAAAAGTTTACGAGGCTTTTTATAAGCTGGAGTATCCGCACGATCAAATTACTTCTTATGTTTTTGACGTAGTACGCGCAGAAGTCCCTAAGATGAAGTTAGACGACGTTTTTGTTAAAAAAGATGACATTGCTATAGCGGTTAAATCCGAGCTACAAGAAGCCATGTTAGACTATGGCTACGACATTATTAAAACCTTAGTCACTGATATTGATCCTGATGGTCAGGTGAAAGAAGCCATGAATAGAATTAATGCCTCTGAAAGGGAGAAAATTGCAGCTCAATTTGAGGGAGATGCGGCAAGAATTCTCATTGTAGAAAAAGCGAAAGCAGAAGCGGAAAGTAAAAGGTTACAAGGACAAGGTATCGCAGACCAAAGAAGGGAAATTGCAAGGGGACTTGAGGAGTCTG
>Ga0102898_1000868_pt1 | contig 8670 bp, 8 predicted proteins | sample Colrivmeta1555A3_FD_78454 | JGI IMG/M metagenome (GOLD analysis project Ga0102898, IMG submission 78454) | Estuarine microbial communities from the Columbia River estuary - metaG 1555A-3 | ecosystem: Environmental > Aquatic > Marine > Intertidal zone > Estuary | place: USA: Columbia River Estuary...
GCGACGGCGTGGACAATGGCGCGTTCTTCCAGCCCACATTGCTGCTGTGCCAAAAGCCACTTGAAACCGACAGCGTCCATGATGTTGAAGCCTTTGGCCCCGTCAGCACACTGATGCCCTATGACAGCGAAGATGAGGCCTTGCAATTAGCCGCCCGCGGCCAAGGCAGCTTGGTGGGCACCCTGGTCACGCATAACCCGCAAGTGGCGGCCCGCATGATTCCCGTCGCTGCGGCCCTGCATGGTCGCTTGCATATTCTTGACCGCGAAGCCGCCGTGGAATCAACGGGTCATGGCTCGCCGCTGCCGGCCCTCAAACATGGGGGTCCCGGCCGCGCTGGCGGTGGCGAAGAGTTGGGTGGTATGCGCGCCGTCAGGCATCTGATGCAACGCACCGCGTTACAAGGCAGCCCAAACATGATCGCCGCCGTTACGGGCGAATACATGCGGGGAGCGCAGTTGATCGAGACCGAGGTCCACCCCTTCCGCCGCCACTTTGAAGACCTGCAAATCGGCGAAAGTTTACTCACGCATCGGCGCACCGTTAGCGAGGCCGATATCGTGGCGTTTGGCGGTCTGTCAGGTGACTATTTCTACATGCACTTTGACGAAATCGCAGCCAAAGACTCGCCATTCGGTAAACGCATTGCGCATGGCTACTTCGTGCTGTCAGCGGCAGCGGGTTTGTTTGTGTCACCCGCACCCGGACCCGTGCTGGCCAACTATGGTCTGGACACCCTGCGCTTCGTGAAGCCAGTGGGTATCGGTGACACGATCCGAGCGCGTTTAACCGCCAAGCGAAAAATCGACCGCAACAGAAAAGACGCCAACGGCGTGGGACAAGGGGTTGTGGCCTGGGATGTCGAGGTGACCAACCAAAACGGCGACGTGGTGGCCAGCTACGACATCCTGACGCTGGTCGCGAAAAAGAGCTGATCCTACCGATCAGCAGTCCGCCCGCATGATTGCAGTTTGCAGTATTTATCTGCTGCCATCATTGCGTGCGAATGGCGGGTAATGTGATATTTCGCCAGAGGACTAACAAGCGCGTGCCTGTAGTCATCAGGGCACACGCGCCCAGCGCCAACGCTGGCGGCGCGTCCAGCCAACGCAAAAGCGCGTATACCAACCCGCCCGCCACGGCACAAATGGCGTAGGGTCGATGGTCGCGGAACAAGCTGGGGATCTCGTTGCAAACCATGTCGCGCAACACCCCGCCAAACGTTCCCGTAATCACACCCATCATGATGGCAACGCCGGGCGGCTGCCCCATCGTCCATGAGAGATGTAACCCCGTCGCACAAAACAGACCCAAACCAATCGCATCGGGCACCTGCAGCAGCTTTTCGCGGCTCTCCAAATCACGTTGCTGAAAAAAAGAAGCGCACGCCACGCACAGCAACAACACCCCCATCAATACCAGTTGGTGATCCACCCAAAAAAAGGGGCGGCGATCAATCAACACATCGCGCAGGGTGCCACCGCCAAAAGCCGCTAAGAAACCACAAACGACGATACCCACCACGTCCATGTTTTTGCGCATCGCGCTGATGACACCGGACACCGCGAAAGCCCCCGCCCCAACAGCTCAAGCGCGGTCAGTGTGTGAAAACCAAGGTTTTGAATGTTGCTCATCGGACGGCTCCAGGCGGTCATCGCGGGACTTCGCGCCATCTTGCCACAACTGGCGTGGCGCTCGATCTAATCAATCAAACTACGAGCCACGCGTGACGTCGCACCGATGACTGCGCCAATCAATAAAAAGACCGCGACAGTCCCTACCGCGGCGCCAATCGTCCCCGACAGGATGGGGATGGTGATGCTTGATATGTAGATGCTCATGGTGCGCAGACCCAGCGCCTCGCCTTGGCGCTGCGGCGGTGTCATTTTGTGGAGCACACTCATGATGAGCGGCTGAACCGAGCCCAAGAACGCGCCCAATAGTGCGGACAGGCACCCCAGCCAAATCGCGCTTGATGCGAGGGGCACGAAGCAAAAGAGCACGCCTGTGATCAACATTGAGACATAGACGATCCACATGTCATGTGCGCGGCGAAAGACCCAAGGCATCATCAACCGCGACGCCGTGGCGGCGATCGCAACCGATGCCAGAACCATCCCAATCGCCGAGGCGCTCAAGCCCAAGTCGTGTCCCCTGAGGGGCAGCATAAAGGACAGCACATCCCAACCCGCGGAGATCGCGAGGTTCACAATCAACAGTCTGCGCAGGGCACTGCTCTTCAACAGCGCAAACGGGGAGCCTCGGTACAGTTGGTCTTCCGCAGGACGTGGGCGCTGGGCGGGCTCCGTCAGCCCCCTGAGCGCAATGACTGCGATGGGCGGCACACCACACAGCACGAGGAAAGTGATCTGAAAGTCGAAGGCGTCGATCAAGACACCGGCGAGTAAAGGGCCAAAAAAGTTCGACAGCGTCGGTGCAACGGCGATCCAGCTGAAGATCTTTTTCATCTCATGATGGTCCGTGCTGAGTTGCCCCGCATGCCTTTGGACCGAGATCATCGCGGTTCCCGCGGCCGCCCCGTTCATCACGGCCGCAAAGCAGGCGACCTCAAAAACAGGCCAGATCCCCAGCACCAACAAGCTGATGGCAGATACCGAGGCCGCCATCACAATCGGTTTTCGAGAGCCGTGCCTATCGGCGTATCGGCCGATTGGTAATGCCAGGAATAGCTGCGCCACACCAAAGAGTGCCAGCAACAAACCCACACTCATCGCGTCATATCCCACCCGCAACGCGAGCAACGGGGCGGTCATGCGCAAGCCCGACATGGTGCCGTGTACGCATATCTGCGCAATCACCAAGCGAATGACGATAGATTGATGGGTAGCGGCCATTAGAGGGCTAAATGCGGTTGATTGACCCTCGACCGGGGTACGTTATCGGTTGGCATCTTACGCCACCGGCAAGACGGGCTACCATTGGCCACCGCCTAAAAACAAGCGATCCCACGCCATGAAATTAGCTTTTTCTATCGCCATGCTGCTGCTACCGTTAGCGGGCCCTGCAGCGCAGCCACCCGCTGATGAGGCGCGCTTGTTGTGTGATGCGGTTTACATGCCCACGCGGGCGGTGTGGCAACGCGAGGTAGCCATTGAATACGATGACGCGCGCATTAAAACCGTGCGGATTGATGGCCTCAAGGTCTACACCTTTGAGGTGAACGACACCTGGATCTTCACCGCACTGGACAACGAGCGGATTCAAATCAACGCCGCCACCCTGACATGGACCAGCGACTTTCGGGGACTGGCAAGCGCACAAGGTCGCTGCAATTGGGTCAAGCCGGCGGGTGGTTAAAGCACCTTGTAGATACTCAACAGCACCCCATCCGGGCGCCGGACCCCCGTCCCGATGAATTGCGTTTCGTGCAACCACTGCCAATCGGGGTGTGCAGTCTCAAAGCGGGGTTGGCAACGAAAATAAATGGCGCTGGGGTCGACCGGAATACCTTCCATGATCTTTCTGGAGTCCGCCTGTGACGCCACCCGCAATGCGGTGTTCTCGACGAAGATGACCGCACCATCGGCCATTTCGATCGCATAGCGCGCATCCAAATGCGCCTGCGTATCTTGGGCGACGATCAATTGGTAGTCCGCGCCACCCGCCAGCACCCGCCCCTTCCCACTGGGTCCATCCACAACGCCCCCAGTAATGGGAATGATGCGGCGACGCCCCGCTGGCGTTTGTCCGATCTCGATTGGCGGCGCAATCGTGACCGCCACGTCAAAGACATGGGTTAACTCGGGCTTGGGTAAGGTATTGGGTGTCATCGCGGGGTCAGGTACCAAATCACTAAGTCAGTATGCCGGGAAACCACAGGGACAGCGCGGGGAATACAAACTGGATGATCAACCGAATGATGTCCATTGAGATGAACGGCAGCGTGCCCTTGTAAATCGACACCAAGGGGACATCACGCGCAATGCTGTTGATCACGAACACATTCATTCCCACCGGCGGGCTGATCAAACCCAAGGTCACAGCCATGACCAAAATGACGCCAAACCAAACGGGGTCAAAACCGAGCGCAACGATCGCCGGGACCACAATGGGCACAGTTAACAGCAGCATGGCCAACTCATCCATCACGGCCCCAAGCACCAGGTAACACAGCATGATGAGGGCCAACACGCCATACGCGCCGATCGGTAGTTCGACCAAAAACTCAACGGCGTTTTGAGTGAACTGCGTGACCGTTAAAAAATAACCAAACAAGTAGGCGCCAATGACAATCAGCATGATCGCTGATGACACGCGCAGCGCCTGGACCAAGGCCCCCCGAATTTCGGGCATCCTGAGTTGCCCCCGAATCACCCCGATCACCAAAGCGCCAATCGCGCCAACGCCTGCAGCCTCTTGCACCGTGAAGATGCCCGAGTAGATGCCGCCTAAAACCATCAGGAACAAAAAGAAAATCGCCCAGAGACCTCGCACCGAATGCCAACGCTCAGCCCAACTGAACTTCTCACCACGCGGCAACAGGTGCGGGTATTTCTTGGAGAGGTAAGAAATGAGCAGGCTGTAAAACACAACCGCCATGAGCCCGGGAATCACCCCGGCAGCAAAGAGCTCGGTGATCTCAATTTCGGTCATGATCCCGTAGAGCACGAAGATGACCGAGGGCGGGATCATGATCCCCAAGGTACCACCCGCCGCGATCATGCCCGCCGATAAGCCAGCGTCATACCCACCGCGTCGCATCTCTGGCAGGGCAATTTGGGTCATGGTCGCGGTCGTTGCGACAGACGATCCATTGATCGCCGCAAAACCAGCACACGAGAAAACCGAGGCCAACGCCAAGCCCCCTCGGAAGTGACCCAGCCACGTGCGGCCCGCCTCGTACAACTCCCGACTCATGCCGCCGTAAGACGCAAATGCGCCCATCAAAACGAACATCGGAATCACGCTTAGGTTGTAATCCGTGATGACGGACAGCGGCACGTTCGCCAATAAGTTGATCGCAGGCATCCAACCGGCAACGGCGCCAAAGCCCGCTATGCCTGTGACACCCATTGCAATCGCGACGGGGACGCGCAAGGCCATGAGGCCAAACATCCCCGAAAAGCCCAATATGACTAAGAGTTCGCGTTCCATTTAAGCCATTTCCTCGGGCATCAAATCCTCAGCCTCACCGCGCCACAGTTTCACCAACCGGAGCGCGCAAAGCACCGCACCTACAGATAGACCAAATGAAGCGGGAATAAAGAACCAATCTAGGGGCAGCAAAAGATCCATGGTGGTCTGGCCGCCGGTGCTCAACGATTTCACCCACATCATCCACGCCATCGCGGTGGAAAATACGAGCGTGAGCGCAGTTGCAAATAAATCAATGCGGCGTTTGGTGGCTGGACTGCTCAGCTCCCAAAACAAGTCAACACAAATATGACTACCGTAATAAGTTGCCAACGCAAATCCCCAAGACAGCGCGATGGCCTGCAGCATGCTCGCGCCATCAAACCAATCGGGGATTTGGAAACCAAAAACATACCTAACAAAAACGTTGCTCGCCGTGAGGAGTGCAATCAGCAGCAGGAAAAATGCCGCAGTTGTCTCGGTAGCGGCGAGCAAACGTTTCATTAGGTACCCTTTCAGCTGGGACTGGTTGACTCAATCACTCTTTCAACTCAGACAGTACTTGCTTACCGTCAAGTCCGAGCTTCTTCATGCTGGCTTCCCACTGGTCATACACAGGGCGAGTCGCCGTTTTCCATGCATTGACCTGATCAGTCGTCAGCGGCACGATGGTGTGTTCACTCATCGAAGCGAACTTTTTCTGGCCCGCATCTTCGTAGTCACCCCAGTCCGCGCCAATCTTGGCTGCCCACTTGTTATTGCAGTGGTCATCCATGACCTTCTTTTGATTCGCGCTCAACTTGTCGTACCAAGCCTTGTTCATGGGCCAGACGAACGCGGCAGCGTAGAGGCGCATATCGGTGTGGTAGGTCGTGACCTTGTCAATCTTGAAGCTCAGAATCGATTCCCAAGGGAACGTGATCGCATCCGCAATACCCTTGGACAACGCGTCGCGCGACTCAGGCGCTGACACCTGAACGGCTGAGCCGCCCAATACGTTGACCATCTGGGCAACTGTGCCGTTCGCCGGGCGAATCTTCATGCCACGAATTTGATCGGGTGAGGTGATCGGCTTCTTGGAGTGAATGGTGCCGATGTGCAGGTGTGCCAAGCAAACTTTGACATCCTTCATTTCGGTCGTCGCGTACTTCCCATACCAACGATCGACTGCAGCCGAGGCGGGGCCAGGCTTTTGAAACATGAAGGGCAGCTCGGCTGCGGCAAAAATAGGGAACCGTCCCGCCTGATAGCCGGGGTTCACAAAGGCCATGTCCGCAATGCCATCGCGCACCATGTCGTAGTGGTCAGGCGCCTTACCCAACTGTTGCGCAGGGAAAATGCTGACTTTGATGGTGCCGCCAGAGGCCTCTTCAATCGACTTGCCCCAAGGGATGATGCCGAGTCGGGCCAAAGCGTGCTGGGCAGGCACCCAGTGCGCAAACCGCAACTCCACGGGCGCGTCGGCTGCTTGCGTGGCAAATGAGGCACTTAGGGCGAGGCTGGTGAGCAACGCGGTACGCTTTAAATGGTTGGAAATTTTCATCTGTCTGTCTCCTTCTTTCTAGCACGTTAAAAAATCTTACAAATCAAAAGTGCACCTAACATTAAACAGTTTTAGCGCACTTTCCACAGCGGGGATTACCCTTTTCACGCTCTTCTCAAAAAAGTTAACACGGCTCAATTGGGAACCTGTTTGAACCACCGGATCGGCTGCGACTGCGGCGAAGGCGCCACATGCGCATCGGGATTCGAAAGCGTGGCCTTGATGGCTTCAGCCAAATGCTTGCCCGCCGCATCTAACCCCTCTGGAGCCGTCAGCGCGGGCTCAACACACGTGCGCCACAACCGATCGTAGTTTTCTCTACCTCGTTTTTGGGTGTCGCCGTACCCCTTCAGGACCTGCGGCAAACTGGCTAGCGCCAGTCCAAATGTGGGTGATTTCGGCGCCAATTCGCGCATGGCCTCCCACCACGCATGGCGAGCAGTCGCCTCCTCGTGGTAACGCAGGCTGCGCCTTCTCAACGGCCGCATGCGTGCCAAACCACGCAGCATCAGGTAGCCCCACAGACTAGTGGAACGCACGTGCAATCCAAATTGAAATTTCTTCTTCTGCCGTTCACTGGTTTTTTGAATCAACAGCCGCCCCAAGCGTTGCGGCAAAACCGATGCGATCTCCTCGATACCCGGTTTGAAGTGCTCGGTCACGCGCACCAATTGACCATCCCTTGCTTGTGCCTCGGCCCGAATACGAGCGATCCGCTCGGGCTTGGTCTTGAGGTCTGCGACACGAATCAAGTCCTCGTAACACATCCAAAGCGCCAAGTGGCGAGCCCCCTCTGTCCAAGCCGCCGTCAGCTCATCACTCATCCCTCGGCTGGCGCACGCTTGTGATACCAGGTCTCGGTATTCAGTCGCATACGCCGCATCCTGATAGTCGAGACAGCGGGCCTCACCGAGCGTACACACCTCCGCGAACTTGAGCTGTGTGGGGGATACCGGCTGTTCAACGGCAACGGCATTTTTTGCGTCCAGCGCGCGCTGCCGGGCCGCATGGAAACCAGCGAGGCTGGCGGCCACGCCTTTGCCGGAAGCGGTGATGACGGCCTCGCAAGCCTCTACAGACCACGGCAATACATTGGCACCGCTCATCGTGCCAAACAAAACCGCCGAAATCGCCGTTTGGTGGGCTTTGCGAATCGACTCCATATCCATCAGGATGGCTTCGCGCGCCAACGTCTGGGTGAGCGTATGAATCAGGCTGTCATCAAGGCGGCCATCAACCATGTGCATCTTCTCGGCGGTCGTGTAGACACGGCTCGTCGAGGCGATCAAACACGTGAGGTCTGGCGTGACGAAACCGCGCTCCAGCATCCGTGCCGCCTCTAGGCTTTCACTGGCGACGACTACGTCAACACAGGCGGGCACGGGTGACATCGCAAACGTTGGGGCATCGGAGTTGTCAACGGGCTCAGCCGTCCACTCCAGGTAATAACTGGTGGCACCCGTGCGCTGTGCCACACCGGGCACTGACGTGGCTTGCACCGCACGCCCGGATTCACGCGCACATCTGACCAACCAGCCCGCTAGTACGCCACCACCCTCGCCGCCCAGCGCGGCAATCAGCACCCGTTTGATGGGAATCTGCCTCATGCTTGCACCTGAAGTCGTTGAATGGCCCATTGATTAATCCGGTTGATCAACTGGTCCCACCAATTGGGGTTGGAGATGATTTCGATCTTGTGAAACGATGGGCACAGCACCGCCGCATCGGCCACCTCGCCGCACAGACCGCAACCCACGCAATCGTTCGTGACGTGCGCAACCGGCGCGGTTTTGAGTGGGTCGGCACTGTCTTTGACCGTCAGCGTAGGACAACCGGAGAGCCGGATACAGGAGTGATCCCCCGTACAGGTGTCTTCATCGATGCCGTATCGGGTCCTGAGTGTACGCAACCCCTGCTTGAGGCGTGCCGCCTGAATGGGCTTGATGCGACGCTGCCTTTCAAGTTGGCACTCGCCCTCGGCGATGATGACCTTCAACCCTTTGAACGGCGAGTTCAGGGCTTGTCGCACGGTA
>Ga0102898_1000884_pt1 | contig 8586 bp, 6 predicted proteins | sample Colrivmeta1555A3_FD_78454 | JGI IMG/M metagenome (GOLD analysis project Ga0102898, IMG submission 78454) | Estuarine microbial communities from the Columbia River estuary - metaG 1555A-3 | ecosystem: Environmental > Aquatic > Marine > Intertidal zone > Estuary | place: USA: Columbia River Estuary...
ATTTAGACCAAGCTTTAGAAAAGCGGCAACGCGTTCTCTGGATCGCGATTGCTACTTTTGTGATTACGATCGCCATGTTTATTCTTACCCCTAAAGGCTTTTTTCCGGAGGAGGACATTGGTCAAATTACAGTCACTACCGAAGCCGATCAAGACATCTCGTTTAAGGCGATGTTGGAGTTGCAAGATAAGGCTGCTGAGATCGTAGCTAATGACCCTAATGTAGCGAACTTTGTATCTATCCTTGGTGGCGGTCTAAGTGCGGGCAGTAATACGGGTCGCTTCTTTATTGTTCTTAAGCCCCGTGGTGATCGTGAATCCATGAAGAAGGTCCTAGAGGGATTACGGATCAAGTTTAGAGATCTTCCCGGCCTTCAAGTCTTTATGCGTCCAGTGCAGAATTTACAGCTTGGCGGTCGTGCAAGTAAAAGCCGTTATCAATTTACCTTGCAAAGTGTAGGTTTTGAGGGGGTCAATGAATGGTCCGAGAAACTACTCGAGAAATTACGCAGCGACCCGATCTTTCGTGATGTTACTAGCGATTCCCAATTAAAGGGTCTAAATGTTCAAATTGATATTAATCGTGAGAAAGCTGCTCAATCTGGCGTAACCATAGCCGATATAAGACAGGCTTTATACAATGCGTTTGGGCAGCGTCAGGTCTCGACTATCTACACCAGCGTCAATACGTATTACGTGATCTTAGAGACCGCCGAGGATCAACGCCAGTTTGAAACGGATCTTGCCAAAGTATTTGTGCGAGGACGCTCCACAAATCAACTCATACCGCTATCCAGCCTTGCTTCATTCAAACGCACTATTGGTCCCACTGCGGTCAACCATCAGGGCCAGATTCCTGCGGTGACCCTCTCCTTTAACTTGGCTCCAGATGCTCCCCTTGGTGATGCAACCGACAAGATTGAGAAATACGTTAAAGACATTCAATTACCGCCCTCCATCATTACAAGCTATGGCGGTGATGCTAAGGTATTTAAAGGCAATCAGGGCGGTCAATTTATCTTGATCATTGCCTCCCTACTGGTTATTTATATTCTGTTGGGCGTTCTCTATGAGAGCTATATCCATCCCATTACGATTTTGGCTGGTTTACCGTCTGCTGCAATTGGTGCGCTACTTTCACTTTGGATGTTTGGCATGGAGCTCACGATCATCGCCACGATTGGTATTTTGATGCTGATCGGCATTGTGAAGAAGAATGCCATCCTGATGATTGACTTTGCCTTGGATGCGCAACGCAATCAAAAAATGAGTCCTACCGAGGCAATTCGTTCGGCATGTATTCTGCGTTTCAGACCGATCATGATGACTACCTTGACAGCTATCGTAGGCGCCCTACCCATTGCCCTTGGCTTAGGTGCTGGTGCAGAGTTACGGCAACCTCTCGGGGTAAGCGTCGTTGGTGGATTAATCCTCTCTCAATTTGTTACTCTGTTTATTACACCGGTCATCTATCTCTATCTTGATCGTTGGTCTGGTAATGGCCCCCTTGAAATACCGCCTGAGATCCTGAAAGATACCTAGAGACTTTACAATACGGTATGCGTCAAATTATTCTAGATACAGAGACAACCGGACTTAATCCCGCAACGGGTGATCGTATTATTGAAATTGGTTGCATCGAACTGATCAACCGGCGCCAAACTGGTAAAACCCTTCATCACTACATTAATCCTGAACGCGATATCGCAGAAGGTGCATTTGCAGTGCATGGTCTCTCGCGTGAGTTTTTATCCGATAAACCTTTATTTGCAAACATTGTTGATGAGCTTACTGAATTCGTTAAAGATGCTGAGGTGATTATTCATAATGCGCCATTTGATCTGTCATTTCTCAATACTGAATATGCCTTACTAAAGCGACCCATCTTTACAGAGCATGTAGAGCAGATAGTGGATACCTTGATCGATGCAAGACGTATGTTCCCAGGAAAGCGTAACTCATTAGATGCTTTGTGTGAACGCTTTGCAATCAGCAATGAGCATCGTACTTTGCATGGCGCTCTTCTGGATGCCCAGTTATTGGCTGAGGTATACCTCGCTATGACCCGTGGTCAAGACGATCTGACGATAGATTTAATCGACTACAGCGTCACTGGAGTAAATGGTCTAGAGAGAATCCCTTTGCCGACCAATTTAGTTTATTTCAAGGCCGGTGATCTGGATTGTGAGGCGCATACAAAGGTCCTTGAAGATATTGGCAAGTACAGTAAAAAGACCCCGGTTTGGGGTCTTTAAAACGTCGCACTTCTCACGCATTAAATCGCTGCAGCGATCGCCTTACCCAAATCCTCAGTACTCGCTTTGCCGCCAATATCAGGGGTTAATGGCGCATGCCCTGGTCCGGCCGATAACACTTTCTCAATAGCATTAAATACTGCTTGACCAGCCTCTGGATAACCAAGGTGATTGAGCATTAAAGCCGCACTCCAGATTTGTCCAATGGGGTTAGCAATCTTCTTGCCATAAATATCCGGAGCAGATCCATGAACGGGCTCAAACAGGGAAGGAAACTTACCTTCTGGATTAATACTGGCCGATGGCGCCACAGCAATCGTTCCGGTACAGGCTGGCCCTAAATCAGAAAGGATGTCGCCAAATAAATTAGAGGCAACCACGACGTCAAAACGATCGGGGTTCATCACAAATTGTGCGGTCAGGATATCAATGTGATATTTATCGGTACGTACATCGGCATAATTTTTTGCCATCGCTTCCACCCGCTCATCCCAATAGGGCATGGTAATCGCAATGCCGTTTGATTTCGTAGCAGAAGTTAAATGCTTTTTAGGGCGGCTTTGGGCTAGCTCATAAGCAAACTTCAATATACGATCAACACCATGGCGGGAGAAGACAGACTCTTGCACCACAATTTCACGATCGGTATCCGCGAACATCTTCCCGCCTACTGCGGAATACTCCCCTTCCGTGTTCTCGCGCACCACAAAGAAATCAATATCGCCAGGTTTGCGATTGGCAAGTGGGCATGGCACGCCTGGCAATAAACGTACTGGACGTAAATTAACGTATTGATCAAAGCCACGACGGAACTGAATCAAGCTGCCCCAGAGTGATAAATGGTCTGGCAAGATATTGGGCATACCAACAGCACCAAAGAAAATGGAGTCATACTTCATCAGAGTATCAAACCAATCGTCCGGCATCATCTTGCCGTACTTTTGATAATAATCACAGCTTGCAAAATCAAAGTGATCAAACTGAAACTGAATACCAAACTTCCGGGCAGCCGCCTCAAGAGCACGCACACCTTCTGGCATGACCTCTTTACCGATACCATCTCCTGGAATGACAGCAATTTTTGGGCTAACTATTTTTTTCTGAGTGTTCATTAGTGATGGTCTCTGTATATGGCTTAAGAATTTAATTTTACTAGCTGATGGCTCTGCGGATCTCACGATCGGCCTTTCGCTCTTTCTCTCTTGCCTCTTCATCGGTTTCTGCTGCAGGAATTGAAAGAGCAGCTTCTACCATACGGATATTGTCTTTTGGGCAAATGGGAGCGCCATAACTTGACCAGCGTTTCAGAAGAGTAACCTCAAAACCGCACTGTGGGCAGGTTGCCTTATTGCGACTCAAATTACTTGACCGTGGGGGTGGGAACACAATCGCTTGGTGGGGGTATGGCCCTAATTTTTGGCTGATGGTCATTAAGCGTATATTTAACTCCTCTGAGGCATGCGCCATGCGAGCCGGCCCCTCTAAACCAACGGATTGGCAAATCCCTTTGAAGTCTTCGCCATGGCCACTGTGACAATCATCCACTGCATGACATAACTCATGCACCAAGGTATCAAGTAGTGCTACTGGGTCATCTAATTTTGGTGAGATAAAGATCTCATTAACGCCACCACCTGATCGCTCACGAGGCCAACACTGGCCTAGGGTAGTCCGTGGGCTACTGGAGGCTGGAAAACCGCAGGACACTCGAACTGGCGGAATGGCATAGCCCGCCTTTGAAAAAATAGGCTCTAAGTGACGAACACCGTCTTGCAACCACGCTTCACGGGTTGTGTGGGGAGTTGTTGAATTAGGCATGATTTAAATTGAGGTATTCTTAAGAGAACTATTTGTAGATCAGTGAGCATAAACGCATTTCTAAAAGAGGAGTTCATTCTTTGAAGAATCTAGCTAATCTCAGTGCCAGCCAAGCAGCCAAAGCACTTGCTCAACGGGAGATTAAGGCGGAGCACTTGCTGCTAGACTGTCTCAACCAAATTGGTGTCCGCGAATCACACGTGCATGCATGGGTTAGTCTCGGTAAAGAACATGCTATCCGCACTGCCCAGGAGCTTGACCGTGGGGCCGTGCAAGGGATACTCCATGGTCTACCCATTGGAGTCAAAGATCTGTTTGATACTCATGACCTACCTACCTACTATGGCTCACCTATTTATGGCAATAATCATCCGGTGTGTGATGCAGTCTCAGTATCGCTAATGCGCGAAGCAGGTGCGATCATTCTAGGTAAAACAGTAACAACAGAATTTGCGAGTTTTAAGCCTGGTCCAACCAAAAATCCACGCAATCTTAACCATACACCTGGAGGCTCTTCGAGCGGCTCAGCCGCGGCCGTAGCGGACTGCATGGTCCCACTCGCAACAGGCAGCCAAACCGCTGCATCGATTATTCGGCCAGCAAGTTTTTGTGGTGTTGTTGGTTATAAACCGAGTTACGGCAAAATTAGTACTGGCGGGGTCAAGAGTTTATCGGTGACTTTAGACACACTTGGTGCATTCGGCCGCACGGTTTCAGATGTAGCGCTGGCAGTTGCTGCGATGTCTGCCGATCATGATCTTGCTAAAATCGATCCACTCGATCATAAGGTTCGCATTGGGATTTGTAAAACATCTGACTTTGCCATGGCCCAAGAAGAGACTATTGCAGCCCTTTCCTTGGCTAGTTTTGCCGCAAAACCCTTTGCAAAAAATGGTGTTCCCGATATTACTCTGCCGCACTCTTGTGACAAACTCAGTGAGATACAAACACAGATTATGTTATTTGAAATGGCCAAGAGCTTTACCTTCGAGAAACTCAATCATTTCGATCAGATTAGTGAAACGCTAAGCCTTATTCTGAAGCAAGGCGACCTCATCTCCTATTCGCAATATAGTGCATCAATCACGCAAACACAATTAGCACGCTCCGACCTGTATAGAGCTTTTGAAGATCAATACGATATATTGATTGCACCTAGTGCTATCGGTGAGGCGCCCAGCACAATCGACCAAACTGGGAATCCTATTTTTAGTCGCGGCTGGACCTTAACGGGTTTGCCCTGCATTAACCTAACCGTAACTACTGGCCCTCAGGGTTTGCCGGTGGGCGTAACTTTAGTGGCCGGACCAAGACGCGATCGCCTACTGCTCAGTGTGGCGTGCGCCTTGGCGCAAAACTTATCAGATCCGCTAGCGCTCAATCAAGCTTAATATTGGCTGTTCTAATCGCTTTTTGCATTAGTGCAATCTCTTTCTTGAGTAAAGCGTCTGTAGCCTGTGGATTGAGATAGCGCACCTCAATCCCTGCTGCATCAGCCCGTTGCTTGGCTTCGGGTAACTCGAGAGCTTTCTTAACATCCTGCGTTAATTTGTTCACGATCGCCGCAGGTGTTCCAGAGGGGGCATACAAAGCAACCCAAGACTCCAGTTCAAAACCGGGTAGACCCGCTTCAGCGACGGTTGGCACATTAGGCATCATCGGATGACGTGCCTTACCAGTTACCGCTAAAGCCTTTAATTTACCGGTTTGGACATGCCCCATGACAGAAGGTGGCGTAGTGATGAAGACCTGAACTTGCCCAGCCAATACGTCTTGGATGGCTTGGCCTGATCCCTTATAGGGAACATGCGTCAATTTAATACCAGTAGCTTGCTCAAAGATCTCCGTACCTATATGCGATACCGAACCGTTGCCCTGCGAGGCATAATTTAACTTACTCGGATTGGCTTTTGCATAGGCAATAAACTCTTTAAGAGTATTGGCTGGAACCGATGGATGAACTGCAATGACATTCATGGCAACTGTCAGCAATGCAATCGGCGTAAAGTCCTTAAACGGATCCCAACTTAATTTATCCATCAGCAATGGATTGGCAGCGTGGTAACCCGAGTAAGAGGCTAATAAGGTATAGCCATCAGGCTTACTCTTTGCCACGTACTGGTAAGCAATATTACCGCTTGCACCTTGGCGGTTATCAATGATGATCGATTGCCCAGTCACGCGATTAAGAGGCTCCGTTAATAAGCGAGCCGATGCATCCACCAATCCTCCGGGAGGAACAGGAACAACGATCGTAATGGGGCGATCTGGAAAGGTTTGGGCGTGTAAGGTGCCGGTTAGCGCTAATGCAAGAGCTGATAAGGCCAGCATTAATTGATGTTTAAGTGTTTGCATGAATCGTCTCCAAAAAAATTATGTTCATCATTATCGTAAATCTTAACGCTGTCCCATTTTGACATCAGCAAATACCGCCTGTGCCTCACGAGGTAGGCAGCGCCAGTATTGAGGGCTAGCAGATACATGTCCCTGCAATGCGGCCGCAGCCTCCCAGCCCCAGCGGGGTTTGTATAAAAAGGCTCGGGCCAAAGCAATTAAATCTGCTTCTTGGTTTTGCAAGATCTCCTCCGCTTGAAGTGGTTCGGTAATCAAGCCAACGGCCATCGTGGTCATGCCGGTTTTTTGTTTAATCTCTTTTGCAAATGGAACTTGATAGTTAGGCCCCAGCTTGATTTGCTGTTTAGGAGAAATGCCTCCCGATGACACATGAATGTAATCACAGCCTAATTGCTTTAATCTGAGCGTGAGCTCAACCGAGTCAGGAAGGCCCCCGCCATGCTCAAGCCAATCGGATGCCGAAAGCCGCCCTCCCAATACCCCGCCCCATTCTTTACGCACCGCTGAAAATAGTTCGAGCACAAAACGCATGCGGTTTTCTAAGGAGCCGCCATATTGATCCTGCCGTTGATTCGCAATGGGGGATAAAAACTGATGCAAAAGATAGCCGTGTGCTGCATGTAACTCAATGCCATCGATGCCTATTTTTTTTGCACGATGGGCCGACTCAACAAAGTTCTGAATAATGGCTTGCATTTCTGCTGTGCTGAGTTGATGGGGGGCGCGCTCACCCTCCAGCTGCGGAATCGCTGATGGCGCTTGGGTCTCCCAACCACCATTCTCAGATGGTAGGATCTGACCCCCTTGCCACGGGGCAGCACTTGAGGCCTTGCGTCCAGCGTGTGCCAACTGAATAAACACAGATGTTTGGGGTGCGAGTTTACGTGCGCGCACTAATTTATCTTCTAATGCAGTCTGAGTTTTTTGATCCCACAATCCCAAACAGTATGGCGTGATTCGGCCTTCAGGGCTTACTGCAGTAGCTTCGATCATGAAGAGTCCAGCGCCACTATTCAGTAAATTACCCCAATGCATTAAATGCCAATCGCTTGCCTCACCTTCATGAGCTGAGTACTGGCACATCGGGGCCACAACAACTCGATTGGGTAATCGGAGGGGACCTTGTGGGGATTGGAGTTGGTATTCCGAGAAAAGAAGGCTCATGGCGCAAATGACCAAAATTGGTTGAAAGGATTAAAATGATACCAACTGTTTCTTAACCCTTACTGCTAGCCAAGACAATCTAGGCCCAATTATCAATACGAGACATAATTACCATGAACGCTCCCCAAGCCTTTGAAATTAAAGAAGATATTGCGCACTACATCGGGGGCCACGTTGTATTGCCCCAAGGCACCCGTTTTGCTGATGTGCACAACCCTGCCAAGGGCTCGATAGCCCGTCGCGTTGCTCTCGCTAGCAAAGCCGATGTGGGTAAGGCTGTGGCTGCGGCACAAGCAGCCTTTCCTGCCTGGGGCAATACCTCGCCGCTCCGTCGCGCCCGTATTCTCTTTAAATATCTTGATCTATTAAACCGTCACCGCGATGAGCTTGCTGCCATCATCACCGCGGAGCATGGCAAAGTATTTACCGATGCTCAGGGCGAGGTCACCCGCGGCATTGAGATCCTTGAATTTGCAACTGCTATTCCAGAGCTCTTAAAGGGTGACTATACCGAGCAGGTCTCAACCGACATTGATAACTGGGTCATGCGTCAACCTTTAGGTGTTGTAGCAGGCATCACTCCCTTTAACTTTCCGGTCATGGTTCCCATGTGGATGTTTCCTGTGGCAATTGCCTGTGGCAACACCTTCATCCTCAAACCAAGCCCTACCGATCCTTCTGCCTCCTTGTTGCTTGCGCGCCTCTTGAAAGAGGCCGGATTGCCAGATGGCGTATTTAATGTAGTGCAAGGCGATAAAGAGGCTGTCGATGCATTGATTGAGCATCCCGATGTCAAAGCGATTAGCTTTGTGGGTTCTACCCCGATTGCTAATTACATTTATGAGCGTGGTGCTCATTTTGGTAAACGGGTGCAGGCCTTAGGTGGTGCCAAAAATCATATGGTGGTCATGCCCGATGCCGATATCGATAAAGCAGTGGATGCCTTAGTGGGTGCAGCGTACGGCTCTGCTGGCGAGCGCTGCATGGCGATCTCG
>Ga0102898_1000892_pt1 | contig 8540 bp, 8 predicted proteins | sample Colrivmeta1555A3_FD_78454 | JGI IMG/M metagenome (GOLD analysis project Ga0102898, IMG submission 78454) | Estuarine microbial communities from the Columbia River estuary - metaG 1555A-3 | ecosystem: Environmental > Aquatic > Marine > Intertidal zone > Estuary | place: USA: Columbia River Estuary...
ATTCGAGGGCCGACAATTGATGCGATCAAACTGGCGACAACTGCCAAAACAACAATAGATGAGGCTGACAGAATTGTTGTTCGACCCGGTCGATATCCGAAAAGTTTGCTACTTCGTGTGAGTTGATGTCGGAGACGTAAGACCGCGACAGAAACAATTGCGGCCGCTACCCACAGCGCCGTGATGATTGTCCGATTCCGATCAATACCGACGCTCGAGATGACGACGAAAACAATGGTTGAAGGAATGAGCGATTCAACTCGACCGGCGAAACGAAAAGCAAATGAGTCAGATAAGAAAGCAATGAAGGCGAGGCTGATCAAGCCGACAAATCCAAAACCCGAGCGAAGCGCAATGGGAGGGACGGCTTCGCCGATGAGTTGCCAAGAGTTAGATAGTTCTTGCCACAGGTACGACCATGTGCGTCCGAGGGGGAGTCCGTTGGTCAGCGATTGGCGAGCGTAGAAGTAGGCGACGAGTACGTACGAAGATGCAGACACCAAGAGGAGCGATGCGAGAAATGGAATTCTCCAGCGTCGAAAGACAAAAGATAACCCGTGGGCGAATGTGGCGAGTGTGAGATAGGAGGTAAGAAAACCCCAACCGCTAAAGATTCGGCAAAATGAAATCGCCGTCACAATCGTCAGTATCCACAGACTCGCAACACCAAGGAAATCGCGAACCGCGCGATCGTATGCGAGCTCTCGCTGCGTGGGTAGTGAGATGTTGTCAGTCACGGTCATACGTTTCAGACGAAGGGCTCAGCGGACTGCGAGGATAGGGATCTCCAATTTTCGGCAAATTGCTCGAGATGTTGGCACGAGAGAACAAACCAATGGGTGGGAAGGCTCGCCGGAGAAGTTGAATCTTCGCAAAAAATGACGACAACGATTCGGGCCGAGCCGTTTCGTTTCCATATTGAATCAATTCGTTGAGAGTCTACTTTTCCCGAAATGATGATGTCGACCTTGAGATGCGCTGGTTCGCGTTGTGCCGAACTGAAAGCCTCGTTAGTGCTTGTGTCAACTTCGGCGAGATGTTTTAGGACTTCTGCTGAATGAGTAACTGTCGTGATGTCAAAGTGGCGCGACCCACATGTGAACCCAACTTTCATAAAGTTGTCATCGTCTTGGCGTGAAACCGAGCGAGCAAATGAAGCCGCGACCGAGACGGCGCGTTCGAAGCCTTCTGGTGAATATGACTGAGTACCTGTATCAAGGACAATTTGCAGGTCGAGTTCAAGTTCGTTTTCATATTCGTTGACGACTAAATCTTCGCGTTTCGCACTGACTTTCCAATTGATGCGACGCGGGTCATCGCCGATTGAATACTCGCGTATTGATTTGAATTCTGAACTCGTTGGTTGGTGACGAGTTGCACGACGGATGAAATCAACGAGGTCCCCGCAGCCGGTGACGGGATGAGGAAGGTCGATAATGACTGACTTGGGAAAAACTGTGACCTCAGTTGTCTGCCCTAATGGTTTCGAGCGGCGCGAAAGTCCAAGAGGGTCCGAGAGTTCAACGATTGATGGTCCGAGAATGAGATTGCCGCGGTGATGCGTAGCGATTTGGTAGTTGGCTCGTGCGACTTGCCCAGAAGGAAGGGGAGCCAACGCGATATGAACTTTGCCGCCGTCCTCGACGAACTCGTAGACATCACACGCAGGAACTCGAGAATTGGTGTGAAGACTGAGTCCAATGTGAAGAGTTTGTCCAGCTTCTGGTTCGGCGGGTTGAACGAGCCTCCCAATTTCAATATTTGGGCGTTGAATGCTGACCAAAAGTACCGCAACGATCACGCACGTGATGAGAGCGGCACCCATGATGAAGAGTTCGGCCAACCCAAATAGGCGACCAACCGCAAAGGTAGAGAGACCACCAACGACAAAGACCATTGATTGCCGAGAGAACATGTTTAGCGGCCAGAGGGAACGGGAACTGACGCCAAGATTTCTTGAATGACATCGCTGTTGGTCAGGCGCAGACCGGAGTTATTGTTTCGCAATACCAGGCGATGAGCCAAAACTGGTACCGCAAGTTCTTTGACATCGTCGGGAGTTGAGTAATCGCGACCTCGGGCTGCGGCAAGAGCCCGCACTGCTCGCGCTAATTGAATCATGGCGCGAGGCGATAATCCGAGTGCGACCTGTGGGTGTTTGCGGCTGGTGTGGGCGATGTCGACGAGGTAATTCTTGAGGGGTTCGACCATTGAAACTTGCGCGGCTGCAGTGATCATGTCTTGTACGTCGTGTGTTGTGACGACCGGCGATAGTTGATCCACGAGTTCGGCACCGGTTCCGGGTTCAAGAATGTCAAGTTCGGCTTGTCGGCTTGGGTAACCGATTTCCATGCGAATTAAAAAGCGATCAAGTTGACTTTCGGGCAACTTGTACGTTCCGTCGTGTTCGATGGGATTTTGTGTCGCAATGACGATAAACGGATTCGGTAGGGGGCGAGTTACGCCGTCGATAGATACTTGACGTTCTTCCATGGCTTCAAGTAAGGCCGACTGGGTTTTCGGTGAAGCGCGATTGATTTCGTCGGCGAGCACAATGTTGGCGAACAATGGCCCTTCCTGAAATTCAAAGACTTCTCGTTGTTTGCTCCAAATTGAAACTCCGATGAGGTCTGATGGCAACAAATCAGGAGTGAACTGGACACGCTTCCATGAACATTCAATCGACGCTGATAGTGCTTTGGCCAAACTCGTCTTGCCGACACCTGGTACATCTTCAATCAGAAGGTGACCATCTGCGAGAAGGCAGACAACCGCAAGTTCAACGGGGTTTCGTTTGCCTTTGAGAACGAGCCCGACGTTGTCCACGATGGATCCAAACATGCTGGCGAATGATCGAGAAGAAGTTAATGACACGATGACACGCTAGACCCTAGATACCGTGAGTCTTATGTCAACTACTTCAGGAATCCTCGCGGTTGATATTGGGGGGACAAAATTAGCGGCCGCGGTCGTCACAGCTCAAGGGGAAATCATTCGTCGGGATCGTGTGGCGACTCCAGCTCGGGCCCCCTGGGCCACACTTTCGGCACTGATTAAGCGCATTCAAGCCGCAGCATCTGACATTGACTTAGTCGCCTGTGGAGTCGCTTGTGGTGGGCCGATGAAAATCGGTGGCACCGAAGTGTCGCCATTGCATATTCCGACGTGGATTGATTTTCCACTCTTGGCATCAATTTCAGAATTGACTGGATTGAAGACGTACATCGACAACGATGCGAAGGCTCTGGCACTCGCTGAAGGTTGGAAGGGTGCAGCACGCGATTGTGCGAACTTCATGGCGGTCGTCATTGGAACGGGTGTCGGTGGCGGTTTGGTTGAAAACAATCGATTGGCAGTCGGTCGAAGCGGTAATGCTGGCCACTTCGGACACATCGTGGTCGGAAGTGGCATGGGTGATCTCGATGATCGACCGTGTCGGTGCGGCGGCCGAGGTTGCCTTGAGGCATATGTGTCGGGTCCCGCGGTCGAACGAGAGACCGGCCGCGACCCTATGTATGCGCCGATGAACTTGAAAGTGCGTAACGGAATTTTACTCGGGCGGGCGGTGGCCACCGTTGCCGCAGTGGCTGATATTTCTCGGATTGTTGTGGGAGGAAGCGTTGCTTTGGGATGGGGTGAACCCTTTTTCCAAGCAGCCAATGACGAACTCGTTTCTCGATCGAAGTTGCCGTTTACGACAGGTGTTTCAATCGTGCCGTTAGGCCTTGGTGAATCATCGGCATTGATCGGAGCGGCTGCGGTTGCTCTCACCAGTATCGCTAGCTAAAAATTCACAGCTGGTTCCGAATGCGAGTAGGTTCGCAAGTATGCGTCCGATGTATGACTCCGAAGTAGAAGTCTTTCGTCGTCAAGTACAGGCGTTCTTGGCGTCAAACCTCCCATCAGATTGGCGGGGAATCGGTGTATTGCCCGCCGACGAAGCCCATGCGTGGGTGATGGACTGGCGCAAGATCTTGCATCGTGAGCGTTATTTGGCGCCAGGTTGGCCAGCCGAATACGGCGGTGGCGGAATGTCAGCGCTTGAGCAAGTGATCTTGGCTGAAGAGTTCGCTAAAGCCGGAGTTCCGACGGGCGGGCCAAATGATGGTTTTGGTATCACGATGTTGGGTAACACGTTGTTGACATGGGGATCTGAAGAACAAAAGAAGTATTACTTGCCGCGTATCTTGTCGAATGAAGATGTGTGGTGTCAGGGCTACAGCGAACCGAATGCTGGCAGTGACTTAGGAAGTTTGGGCCTGCGAGCAACGCTCGATGGCGATCAGTGGGTATTGAATGGCCAAAAAATTTGGACGTCGGCCGGACACTTGGCTGATCACATTTTCACCTTGGCACGAACCGACCCCGACAGTCCGAAACATAAAGGAATTTCGTTCCTGCTTGTCGATATGCGCCAACCCGGCATTGAAGTCCGACCAATCAAAATGATTAACGGCGAAAGCGAATTCAACGAAGTCTTTTATACAGATGCAGTGTGTCCGAAAGACGATGTGATTGGGGGTCTGAATAATGGCTGGGCGGTTGCAATGACACTTCTCGGTTACGAGCGTGGTGAAGGTGCCGCAACTGTGCCGGTTCGATTCCAAGCCGAACTTGATCGTCTGTTACTCCTCGCCAAAGAATGTGGGGTCGATCAAGATCCGCGGATTCGTCAGAAGTTGGCTTGGGCGTATTCGAAGGTTCAGATCATGCGTTATCTCGGACTGCGGACCTTGACGAAGTTTCTTGCTGGGGGACACCCAGGGCCTGACGGCGGAATCTTCAAGCGATATTGGAGTGAATACCATCAGGCAGTTACCGAACTGTCTATGGAAATTTTGGGGGCATCAGCGATGTGTCCAGATGGTCGTCCGCCATTGAATTCATTTCAACCAGACGACCGCAGTGCTCCGAATACAAGTGGTAGTTGGGCCGGGGCATTCCTCAACGCACGAGCAGGAACTATTTATGCTGGCTCATCACAAATTCAGTCAAATATCATTGGCGAGATGGTGCTCGGCTTACCCAAGGAACCTCGCTGAGTCATGAATCGAATTCGCCGAGCACGCGCGATGCTGAGCATCGGGTTCGGTGTGATGGTGCGACCGCGCTATTGGATAGTCGCTGTCCGAGTTGTTCGTCGGATGGTGCCGACTCAGTGGTGGACGCGGCGACCTTACCTGCCACTGCCAACACATGAATATGTGAAATTCCGTCTCGAAACCCAGTACGGCGGAATCTCACCTCAACCAACCTTGCCTGATGTGCTGAAATATTTGCAATGGGTTCGTCAATGGGATGCAGCATCGTGAACATTGCTTATTTTTTCAATAGGGATAGATAATTCATCATGAGGAGCGCCCTGGTATTGAACGCAACGTATGAGCCGCTCAGTGTTGTGCCGTCTCGCCGGGCAGTTTGTTTAGTTTTGAGTGACAAGGCAGAAATGGTTGAGCACGATGGTGAATATGTTCGCAGCGAACGCCTATCTTTGCCGTCTCCATTAGTTATTCGTCTGCGTTATGTCGTGAGGGTCCCGTTTCACCGCAAGACCTCGTTATCGCGCCGCGCTGTTTTTGCTCGAGATAACCATCGCTGTCAATACTGTGGCGGTGTGGCCGAATCTATTGATCATGTGATGCCACGATCTCGCGGAGGTCTGCACACATGGGACAACGTCGTTGCGGCATGTCGTAAATGCAATCTTGGTAAGCGTGATCGCACACCTGATGAAGCTGGGATGCGTTTGGCAATTCCGCCGATGACACCTCGTGAATTAGCGTGGGTGACAGTTGAAGCGGGGACTGTTCCAGAGGCGTGGAAACCGTACTTGTTGAAAGCCTCGTGAATTATCTTGCCGTCTCATATTTTTAGGGTGACTGGGTCGTGCGAAGAATTTCACAATCGTCCATTTCCGCAATCAATGGTGCCGGTTGTTTCGCAGTTCATTCCGGCTCGACCAGCGATCGTCCTCGGTTCGACTCAAGAGCGAACTTTGATTAATGAGAGCGCTTGTTTGGAGAACAACGTAGAAATCGTCAAACGACGAAGCGGTGGTGGCATCGTTTTGCTCTCAAAAGAATCAACCCTGTGGATTGACATTGAAATTCCTCGCCAACATGACTTGTGGTTGGACGACGTAGGTGATTCATCGCTGTGGCTTGGCGAAGTCTTTTTGCACGAACTCACTTCCCTCGGTCAAGAAAATCTTGAGATTCACCGCGGTGCTCTGACGAAAAGTAAATTGTCATCGCTCGTCTGCTTTGCCGGAAGGGGACCAGGAGAGGTCTTTACTCACGACGGGCGCAAGGTTGTCGGTATTAGTCAACGACGCACGCGCGAATGGGCAAGATTTCAATGCGCAGTTTCATTGAAATGGGATCCGTATTTGTTACGAAAGTTGTTACAAGCACCGCAACCTGAAATTGAAGAATTGGTGCACTGCGGGTCTGACATTGAGGGTGATGCAGAAATGATGGCTACGAAATTGATCGAGGCTATTCAGGCCACATTAAGCAGCCAAGCATGAATTAGGCGGCGGGAGCCGCGGCCGGAATCGTCGTTGCGGGAATTGTCGTTGGTGGAGTCGTGCTCTTGCATCCGTCGATGGCTTTGATGAGCGGGTATGGATTGACCGCTGCACCACCACCGGGGTGATACTCGAAATGTAAATGTGGAGTTGAACTACTTCCGGTGCTCCCGTTATATCCAATGACTTGACCAGCAACGACGGTAGCCCCAAGGCTGGTGCCCTCGGCAAAAGCCGACAGGTGGGCGTAGTGGAAATATGTACCGTCAGAGGCCGTGAGACGTACAGCGTTGCCGCCGAGTGAACCGGGTCGATCAAGAAAGATTCGGGTGATGGTGCCATTCGAAACTGCGTAGATCGGTGTTCCTGATTTGGCGATGATGTCAACGCCCTCGTGTTGACGGCCGCCTGACCGTGGGGCTTTCCAAGTATCAGAGAACCAACACGGTCCAAGCATGGGGAAAACTGTTGGAACAACCGCAGGACCACTTGGCGTGGGTGTTGTAGTTGGTGTCGTTGTTGGAGTTGGTGTCGTTGGTGTTGGGTTGATCGCAGGGTTCGTCGTCAAACCCGGAATGAATCCGACATACAAAGCTGTTTGTAAATTCAGTGATCCGGTGGTGGTGAGCCCTTGTGCTTTTTGAAAAGTAGAAATCGCATTCTTAGTCGCTGCGCCAAATTTTCCGTCGGCTCCACCTTTGACCGTTATGCCAGCGGTGATCAAAAGATTTTGTAATGACTTCACCGACTCACCTGCGTCGCCCATTTTGGGAAGAGCTGGAGCGGGGGTTAAGCCGAGTAATTGAGACGTGAGTTGATCGACGACGCCAGTGGCAGCGATGCGCATATTCTGTTGAAAGGTTGTCACTGCGGTCGTCGTGGCTGAACCGAAGTGGCCATCGGCGCCGCCCCTGACTGAAACCTTCGCCGCGATCAAGGCTTTTTGTAGTGACTTCACTGCTTCGTTTTTGTCACCGACTAAAGGAAACTGACCCGGTGTTGTTGAAGGTGGTGTTGTTGTTGCCGGTGTTGTTGTTGCCGGTGTTGTTGTTGCCGGTGTTGTTGTTGCCGGTGTTGTTGTTGCCGGTGTTGTTGATGGATTGGTAGATCCCTCAACAATTCCGAGGGAAATTGCGGTGGCGATATCAACAATGCCAGTGGCAGCAAGTCCCCGGCTCGTTTGATATGCCGAAACCGCGGCAGTCGTACCTGCACCAAAAATTCCGTCGACGCCGCCGCGAACAGAAATTGAAGCGCTCACCAAAGATTGTTGCAATGAGGTCACCAGGGCTCCGCGCTGACCACGTGCGGGTAGAGCCGGAGACGGGGCAAGCCCTAAAAGAAATGCCGTGGTTGAGTTCACTTCTCCCGAAGCAACGAGTCCTTTGTTTGACTGGAATGTCTTGACAGCATTGAGCGTGCCCTGACCGAAAATTCCGTCGACACCTCCGCTCACCGATACTCCTTGTGCGACAAGGGCTTGTTGAAGTGAACGGACAACTTGGCCTTTATCGCCGAGGCGAGCAAAAGGTTTTGCAGTTTTCGTAGTTGAAGCGTTTGCGGGTGCGGCCGGTGAAAGTGAAGCGGCGTGAACGATTGATGATCCGCTCGTTGTTGAGAAAGTGACAAACGAAATCATCGAAATCACCACTGCGCTCACCGACATACGTGTCCGCAAGAGCGACGGCTGGTTCGAGCCGGTCTGGGTGGTTGGTTTGACGATGAGCACCTATGGGTATCGGCGCGAACCTTGGGCGAACTTGAGGATTTCGTGATTTTTTCTGCCAATTCGGGCAGATCGCTGGGCCAAGGGCCTCCGGGAGCGAAAAAATTTGAAAAAAGTGGCGCAAAAAGGGGACAAGTGGTTGACAAAGGGGGGTCGTGGGGGGCATTGTGGAGGACATAGGGGAAATGTGGAGGCAGAAACCACATTTTCTTGCAGTTTCATCACGGCACGAGAGGCAGATCAGTGGAAGGTTTCGTTGGAAGGTATGAGCGTCAGCTCGACCCC
>Ga0102898_1000897_pt1 | contig 8503 bp, 7 predicted proteins | sample Colrivmeta1555A3_FD_78454 | JGI IMG/M metagenome (GOLD analysis project Ga0102898, IMG submission 78454) | Estuarine microbial communities from the Columbia River estuary - metaG 1555A-3 | ecosystem: Environmental > Aquatic > Marine > Intertidal zone > Estuary | place: USA: Columbia River Estuary...
AGAATACACATTGTCTTTTTTGTTGTAATAATTATTGTATTGATAGAAACCAAGTTGTGCTCCTGGTCCGATGTACCAATTTAAGCCTTCTGTGATGTTAAATGCCCAGTGATAGATTGCAGACAAAGAAAATGCACTGTATTTATCACCATGTCCATAATTTCTAGCTCTGAATCCTAAGTCTAGTTCTAAACGATTTACTTCATTGATACCCATTTGATAAGATAGTTCTCCACCAGTTCCGAAATTAGAACCACCAGCTCGTAAACCCAATGCATGAGGATGCACTTGAGCGTTTAGCGTTGAAAAGGAAATAAGGCAAATGATAAAAAGGAGATTTTTCATAGTTTGTTTTTATTGTAAAATTAGGTCAAAGATTAATCTTTCCATGAATTAAAACAAGAAAGTTACCAAGAAAAGAATGTTCGTTTAAATGGCGCCAATTTCTTGTTGGTACATGTTATAAACCATCCCGTCTGAAAGTCCAATTTTAGGAACAATAATTTCGATGCAATTAAGCTCCTTCAAGATGTATAAATAAATGTCTAATGCAGGAATGATAACATCTGCTCTATCCGGTCGAAGCTGATACTTATTCATTCTTTGTGTAAATGTAAGTGCAGCCAAATCGTCTCTCAATGTTTGAAGTTCTGAAAAATGAAGTGGTTCCATATGAGCCGCACCAAGAATTTTATGTGTCTTATTAATATTTCCTCCTGTTGCATAAATTTGATGAACAACAGATAGATCGACATGTTGTAACAACCAGTCGTGAATGTCACTCCAGATGTTTAAATCTGTTTTCTCTTTCATGATACGGATTGTACCAACATTAAAAGACTTCGAAGCAATGCGTTCACCATTTTCAAACACACTAACTTCTGTACTTCCTCCACCTACATCAATAACAATAAAGGGTGCATTTTTATCAATATCTAACAAAAAGAAGGTCGAAAAGATCAAATTTGCCTCTTCATCTCCAGTTATAATCTCAATATTAATGTCCGTTTCTTGGGCGATTTTATCACGAATTTCTAATCCATTTACAGCTTCTCTCATGGCACTTGTTGCACAAGCTCTAATTTGAGTTACATCAAAAATGTCTGCGATTAAAGCGAAAGCTTTCATTGATTTAATGAAGTCCAATTCCTTTTTAGGACTGATAACGCCATTTTCAAAAACGTCAATACCTAACCTTAATGGAATTCTTGTATAGGAATGTTTTTTCACATAAGAGTAGCCATCTTCTGTCGATACTTCACCGATTAAAAGTCTGGCTGCATTGGTTCCAATATCTATTGCTGCGAATTTCAAATTATTCCATTTCCTTCAAAGTTAAAAGAAATTGAATCGTCACAGAAATAATACATCAATTATTTTTTCCTGAAAAATATTTTGATTGGAACTCCAGAAAAATTGAATTTTTCTCTAAGTCTGTTTTCAATAAAACGCTTGTAGCTGTCTGGAATGTATTGTGGTAAATTACAGAAAAACGCGAATGCAGGAGCGTGAGTTGGCAATTGTTGCACGTATTTAATTCGTACATATTTTCCTTTCACTGAAGGCGGGGGAGTTGCCTCAATTATCTCGAGCATTACTTCGTTTAAAACAGAAGTTGGAATTTTTTGAATTCTATTTTCAAAAACTTCCATTGCTTTTTCAATTGTTTTGTGAATTCGTTGTTTACTTATTGTAGATGTGAAGATAATCGGAACATCATTGAAAGGTGCCAATTGCTCTCTCACTTTTTCTTCATACTCGCTCATTGTTTTGTGGTCTTTCTCTACTAAATCCCACTTATTAACAAGAACAACAACTCCTTTCGAATTTTTTTCAATGATGTAAAAAATGTGTAAGTCCTGCTTTTGAATTCCTTCTTCTGCGTCGATCATGAAAATACATACATCTGAATTTTCAATAGATCTTACAGAACGTAAAACTGAGTAATATTCAATGTCTTCAGTAACTTTTGCTTTTTTTCTAATTCCTGCCGTATCGATCAACATGAAATCAAATCCAAACAATTTAAAACGTGTATTTATAGCATCTCTCGTGGTTCCAGAAATATTTGTAACGATATTTCTTTCTTCACCCGTTAATGCGTTTACCAAAGATGATTTCCCAACGTTTGGTTTCCCAACAATAGAGATATGAGGTAATCCTTCATTTTCAAGAATGGCAACATCTTCTTTGTCAAAATTCTTTACAAGATCATCTAATAAATCCCCTGTTCCTGAACCATTTGCAGCAGATAAGTCATAAACATCACCTAATCCTAAAGACCAAAATTCAGATGAAAGACCAAATCTTCCTGTATTGTCAACCTTATTGGCAACGATAAATATTTTCTTTTTTGATTTGCGTAAAAGTTTAGCAACAACTTCATCTAAATCAACAATTCCGGTTGTTACGTCTAATACGAAAATGATCACATTGGCTTCATCAATGGCAATTTCTACTTGCTTTCTGATTTCACCTTCAAAAATATCCTCAGACCCTTGAACGTATCCTCCTGTATCAATCACAGAAAAATCAACACCATTCCACTCACCACGACCGTACAAACGATCACGAGTAACTCCACTTATCTCTTTTACAATGGCTTTGTTTGATTCTGTTAATCGATTAAACAGCGTTGATTTACCAACATTTGGTCTTCCAACAATTGCAACTATATTTCCCATAATTCACACTAAATAGCTCCGAGGGTTCAGAACATTTTATTTAATAACCGTACTTTTTTAATTTTTGCGATGACTGACGCCAGTCCTTATCAACTTTTACAAATGTTTGTAAAAACACCTTGTTTTCAATGAATTTCTCCATTTCAATTCGAGCTTCTTTACCAATTCGTTTAAGCATTTCTCCGCCTTTACCAATGATAATTCCCTTTTGGGAATTACGTTCAACAATAATCAAAGCTCTTATTCGAACGATGTCTTCCTCCTCAATGTATTCCTCAATTTCTATTTGAGTAGAATAAGGTATTTCTTTTTGGCAATGAATAAAAACCTTTTCGCGAATGATCTCACTGATAAAAAAGCGCATTGGTCTATCAGAAATTGCATCTTTGTCAAAATATGGAGGACTTTCAGGAATCAATTTCATTATTTCTTCCCAAACTCCGTCAATGTTGAAACCATGTAAGGCAGAAATAGGAAAAACGTTGGCATTAGGCAATCTTTCAGCCCAATAATCTAACTTTTCTTTCACCTTAGCCTGATCTGATATGTCCATTTTGTTGACCAAACAAATAACTGGAATCTTAAGTTTTTGAATGCGTTCTAATGTTTCTTTGTGATTCATTTCAGTCTCTTTCGTGTCTGTTATGAATAATAAAACATCTGCATCTTGGATGGAAGTATTTACATATTCCATCATGTTTTCATGAAGCTTATACGCTGCATTTACAACTCCTGGAGTGTCTGAAAATACGATTTGATAATCATCAGTATTAAAAATACCTAAAATCCTATGTCGTGTTGTTTGTGCTTTTGCAGTAACGATGGATAATTTCTCTCCCATCAATTTGTTCATCAATGTTGATTTACCAACATTTGGACTTCCTACAATATTTACAAAACCTGATTTATGTGCCATACTTTCTTTAATCGAATGCAAAGAAACACAAAATTGCTATAACTCTATGGTTTATTGTTGTATAATAAAAAAGGGAATCTTTCGATTCCCTCTAAATTTTAATCCTTTTTCTTTTCGATAATTGGAACTTCAACTTCTTTCTCTTCCTCAATTTTCATCGATTTAGACTCAGTATTGTTTTTAACTGTTCCACCTGGTCGCTTTCTATTACTTTCAGTAGCAGCTGGCGCAGGAACCTCTTTTGTTGACTTCTTTTCTATTTCAACTGCTGTATTTTCAACAGACTTCTCTTTTTCTTTTACTACTTGAGTAGAAGTAGTTTTTTGTTGTGCGCTTGCGCCAAAACTAAATAAGGCAACAGCAACCAAAATTAAAGTAGTTTTCATTTGATTCTTTTTATTTAAATGTACTAAATTTTTATCAAGAATAATACCAAGTTATTGATTTACACCTTCTAAGTACAATAAAAAGGCATATTCTTTTGCGATTTCTTTGTATCGTGCAAATCGACCTGAAGCTCCTCCATGACCTACATCCATGTTGCAATCCATGATGAGTATGTTATCATCCGTTTTGTAATCTCTTAACTTGGCAATCCATTTTGCAGGTTCCCAATATTGAACTTGACTATCCCAGTATCCTGTAGTGATTAGAATGTTTGGATAATCCATTTTCGCGACATTGTCATACGGACTATACGATTTAATGTAGTCATAATATTCTTTGTCTTTTGGATTTCCCCATTCATCAAATTCACCTGTTGTTAAAGGAATAGATTCGTCCAACATTGTTGATACAACATCCACAAATGGAACTTGAGAAATAACTCCTTTCCATAATTTTGGAGCCATGGTTAAAACTGCCCCCATTAACAATCCTCCAGCGCTTCCTCCCTGCGCATAAAGGTGTTCAGAAGATGTGTAGTTTTCTTGTACAAGGTATTCACCACAGTCGATGAAGTCGTTAAATGTATTTTTCTTCGTTAAGAGTTTACCATCCTCATACCAATGGCGTCCCATGTCTTGACCTCCACGAATATGAGCAATTGCATAAACAAATCCACGATCTAACAAACTGAGTCTAACCGATGAAAAGTAAGGGTCAATTGTTGCTCCGTAAGAACCATATGCGTATAAAAGCAAAGGGGCATTTCCGTCTTTAACTAATCCTTTTTTGTAAACAATTGAAACAGGAACTTTCGCTCCATCACGTGCTGTAATGAAAATTCTTTCAGAGACATAATTTTCTGTTTTAAAATTTTCATCAAGTACTTCTTGTTGCTTCAAAAGTTTTTGAGAATGATTGTTCATGTTAAAATCATAAACAGAATATGGTGTTGTTAATGAGGAGTATGAATACCTGAAAAGTTCAGTGTTAAACTCTGGATTAGCATGTGAGCCTGCAGTGTAAGTAGGGTCGTTAAACTCAATGTAATGTTCTGAATTGTCTTTCCAATTAATAATTCTTAGTTCATTCAATCCAGCTTTTCTTTCAGATACAACGTAATAATTACTAAATATGTCAATGCCTTCAAGAAGGACGTCTTCTCTATGTGGTATCACTTCTTCCCAATTTTCTTTCTGCGTATTTTCAACAGAAGTCTTCATTAATCGGAAGTTTTTAGCCTCCCAATTAGTTACAATGTAGAATGAACCTTCAAAATGATCGATTGAATATTCGTGATTTCTTTCTCTAGCTTGTAAAATTTTAAATTCCCCAGACGGATTGTTTGCATCAAGGAATTGGTATTCTGTTGAAAGAGTTTGACCAGAACCAATCATGATGAAAGCAGATGATTTTGTTTTATATACAAAACAATTAAACGTTTCGTCTTTTTCTTCAAAGACTAAAACATCCTCTTTTTGATCTGTTCCAAGAATGTGCTTGTAAATTTGATACGACCGAAGTGTAACAGGATCGTTTTTTGTGTAGAAAATTGTTTTATTATCGTTTGCCCAAGTAGCACCTCCAGTTGTGTTTTCAATTTTATCGCTTAAAATTTCTCCAGTAGTCAAGTTTTTAAAATGAAGCGTGTATTGTCTTCTACTAACCTTATCGACACTATAAGCAAGGATTCCATTGTTTGAACTTATGTTTTCTGATCCTACAGCAAAATAATCATGCCCTTTTGCCATTTGAGGAATGTTCAACATGATTTCTTCTTTTTCGCTACCAACTTTTTTTCTACAACTTAAGTGGTAGTCTTCCCCTTTTTCAAAGCGTGTGTAATAAATATATCCATTCTTTTGAACCGGAACAGAAGATTCATCCTCCTTAATTCTTGCTTTTATTTCATTAAAAAGGGTGTTTTGTAATGTTTCTGTTGGCTTTAATACTTCTTCTAGATAGTTATTCTCGGCCTCTAAATAAGCAATGACTTCTTTTGTTTGATCATCTTTTTCTTCAGCATTTTTTTGATCATCGGAGAGTCTCATCCAGAAATAATCATCAACTCTTGTATCATTGTGAGTTGTAATTTCAAAAGGTACTTTTTTTGCTTTAGGAGGTGTCATCTGGGTGTTTTTAGTACTTGTACAGCTTGTAATTATACTAGCTGACATTAATAATAAGGAGATTTGTTTCATTTAGTTTTTGTTTAGGATGGAAATATAGTTATTAAAAATAAATGAATCTTAAATTGAAAATGGATTACATAAAAAAGCCTTTCCAATTGGAAAGGCTTTTGAGTCATAAGGTGTGTTATTGATATATCAATTTAAAAGCGCATTATTTTTTTGCTAACAACTGAAAAATCAAATGGAACAACTATCTCCTCCTTCTCTTAAACCAGCTTTTTTCAGAATTTTTTCAAGTAAACACCATTTGGTGATGCTAGATTGTAGTAGGTTAATACCTACAAAAATGGTAAATAAGAAAAAGTAATTATTAACGAAGTATCCGAGAGTTACTGATAATAGAACAAATGTTCCCGCGATTAATTTTATGGTGTCATTTATTGTCATCTGTATTCTTTGTTATGTTGATTACAAAGTTGATGAGATAAAAAACTTTAGCGTGTAACTCAGGATACATTGGGAAATAAAAAAGCCTTCCCAAATTTGGAAAGGCTTTTTCTTAGTAGCGGGGACAGGACTCGAACCTATGACCTTCGGGTTATGAGCCCGACGAGCTACCAACTGCTCCACCCCGCGATATATTCTAAAACGATACACTGTCTTAGCGAGGGCAAAGATACGACATCTTTATTGATTAACAAGTATTTTAGATAATTTTTCTTTGTTACCTTTGCATCGAGTAGCATTATACCTAAAAAAAAGACATGAAAATAGTTCAATGGACGTCGATTATATCACTTTTATTATTCGTAGGATACGCTTGTGATTCAGGTGTTAAGAGTGAGGTGAATGAGAATGACAGCAGTGTTTCGTCAAGACCTTTACCTGAAAATGATGAGGCAGAAAAATATGTATACGAACTAGATAATAAAGAACTTCAAGTAGGGAACAGCCTATACTATTCAAAGGAAGACGGCTCTATGGTTGAAGTGGAAATTTTCGCAAATGATAGTAGCCAGGTAGTAAAAATGGTTGAAGAGTACACTAAAGGTAGTTCTGGTAGTATTGAGCGAAATATTTTCTATTATAAAGACAATCGTAAATATGTAACAAAAGAATATTTTGAGTCAAAAGCAGGTGAATCAACCAATTTCGTTGAAAGAGTGACTTATTATGACAATAAAGGAAAGGCGAAGGTTTCTAAAATGAGAATAGCGCTGTATGAAGATCTCCTAGAAAATGAATCGTTTAAAGTAATTACGGCAAAAGATTGTTCGGATAAGCGAGCATACAAAGTACTGAACCAAGTAGATGAGTTTGAAACAACTTTTCAAGGGTTTGTTCAGGTTGAACATTTAACGTATTTGATTGTGGGAGAAAACAAACGAGATGGGTATAGTTCAAGCCTTATTGTTCAGGAAAAAACACCTGTTATTCAAAAGTTGTTAAGCAATGAAAAAGCCATGCTTGGAAAACCACTTGTTGTAGAATACGAAAAACACATCGGAGAAATGGGCTTTGAATTTCAAGCATTATTGTCTGTTGATTTCAAATAATACTCCTTCCAACACGTATTAACTACCATTTAACATTTTTCACTTTTTAAGTGAATTGTCCTTCTTATTTTTGATGATTAGAAAATTAATAAAATGAAAATACTTCAATTATTTCTATTGTTTTTTGCGCTTAATTTCGGTTCCGATGTAATGGCTCAAGAAATGAATGTTAAAGGAACGGTTTATGATTCAACAGGAACAAAACCACTTCTAAACACAATGGTAATGGCAGTAAGAGTGAAAGATTCTTTACTGTTAGGCTTTACACGTTCTGATGAGAAAGGAATGTTTGAACTAAAAGGATTCGAAGCGGATACTTTTTCGTTGATTCTTGATCATCCAAGTTTTGATGAAAAAACATATTATATTTTCGGTCACAAAGAGAACTTTGAAATTACGATACCTTCGATTATCATGCCTACGAAGTCGCAAGAAATAGAAGAGGTTGTGATTTATGCCTACAAAGACCCTATTTATTACAAAGGTGATACACTTGTTTACATCGCTGATTCATTCAAGGTAGCGGAAAATGCAGTTGTTGAAGACTTGCTAAAAAAATTGCCTGGATTAAGTGTTGATAAGGATGGGAAAATCACATCTCAAGGTCAAGAAATTAATAAAGTACTTGTTGATGGAGACGAGTTCTTTGGGTCTGATCCAACCATTGCAACAAAAAATTTAGGGGCTGACGGGGTTCAGACAGTTGAGGTATACGAAAAGGATAATGATGAAGGAATTGGAGGTGATGGAGAGAAAATAAAAGTCCTCGATCTAAAACTTAAAGATGACGCGAAGAAAGGTTATTTCGGTAGAGTCTCCGGAGCAACAGAT